>SXGS01228973.1_pt1 | contig 16436 bp, 16 predicted proteins | sample 3174681 | NCBI WGS metagenome assembly SXGS01 (sample SAMN11356861, study PRJNA531348) | freshwater metagenome | isolation source: freshwater sample F1-80 | place: China: Fuxian Lake, Yuxi | collected 2017-12-25 | reverse complement strand
TCTCTCGACAGTGCTCGCGGCGCACTCGATCTCGAGGCGTGTTCGGTGATCAACATCAAGCCTGGCCGTGTTGGCGGTTATCTTGAAGCAAAAAAGATTCACGATTTGTGCTTGTCGCGGGGCGTGCCAGTGTGGTGCGGAGGAATGCTCGAGACCGGCATCGGTCGTGCGGCGAATCTTGCACTGGCCGCGTTGCCGGGTTTTACGTTGCCAGGAGATGTTTCAGCCTCGGCCCGCTATTTTGCCCGCGACATCACCCCGCCATTCGTCATCGTGAATGGCCATATCGCGGTGCCGAACTCAACCGGCATTGGCGTCGAGCCGCTGACCGAAATGATGGAAAAATTCAAACGAGTCGCAGTGTTTGAAATTTCAAAAAATTAGTTCTCCAGTTCAAAAATAATGTTCGTTTCAGGTAGCCCGTCTTTTTTCTTGAACAGACCCGAGACGACCAAGTAAATCGAGAACAGTTTGTAGGTCAGGCCGTATTGCTTGGCGATTGCTTTGCGTACGGCTACAGCCTGCTCGCCGGTCACCAACCGCGCAACCCCCGAAAACTTGGGAGCATTCGTCTTGACTCGGCCTTTTACGTCACAAACTTGGACTTCGATTCTTGAGTTCGCGCGAACACGCTTGACCTTACCCACATTTGTTTCGGTGATCACACCGTACCCATTGGGGTTGTCTCCGAAGCGGGCGAACCAAACTGGGCTGCGCACCGGCTCACCAGATTTGCGAAAGGTGATCAACGAGACGTATTTCGCTGTCTGCAAAATTTGTGCCGAAGTTTTGTCGCTCGTTATGTCGCTCATTGTCGGGGAGGGGGGACTTGAACCCCCGGCCTCCTGGTCCCAAACCAGGCACGCTACCAACTGCGCCACTCCCCGGACTGAGTAATGCTACCGACTAACGAGCCCGCGAACAGCCGCAAGAAAATTATTTACATCATCATTGTCTACGTAGCGCACAATGCCTGCCCGCACGACACCGCCACTTTGCGTTAGGCCGAGTTGGGCGACAACCTCAACGGCATAAGAGTCGCCCGACCAAACCGCGATTTTTTTCGAGGCGAGTTCTTGTGCCACGCGGTCGGGCGTCATCGAGTCGATAGTGAACGACACAGTCGGCGCACGCGAACCTAAATCACGTGGTCCCCAAACATGCACGCCTCGCGTTTCGAGCAACCCTTCAAGCAGTGGTTTAAACACCGCACCCTCGATTGCATTTAGTTTTTGCATGTCTTCTTCGATCAAAAAGCGAGCCGCAGCCTGTGTCGCGGCGATGGCTTCAAAATTTGGAGTTCCGGTTTCAAATCTTCGCGGGCCGGTATCGCTGGCCGGGCGTACCTTGGCCACGGGCAGCGAATCAAGAAGCGCAGGTTCGATATACATCACCCCAGCGTGAGGCCCATACCATTTATATGGTGAGGTTGCGAGTGCATCGCAACCCAATTCACGAATATTTATTTGTTTGTGTGGTGCCAAAGCCACAGCGTCAATAAAAACTCGTGCACTGTGCTTATGAGCGACTTTGATTACGGCTTTTAGGTCGGGCATCGTGCCGATCAAGTTCGACGCACCTGAGACGGCGACCCATTTGGTGCGATCGTTTACTAATTGTTCGAAAGCGACCATATCGAGTCGCCCAGTTTGTGGATCAAATGGCGTGAGCACATGTTCTGCCCCCGAAAGTTCGCAAGCAATTCGCCACGGCGAAACATTGGCTTCATGATCTAAACGAGTGCCAACGATTCGATCACCAGGTTTGAGTGTTCGGGCTATCGCCCGAGTAAGTGCCATCGTCATCGTCGTCATGTTTGCGCCCAGACATATTCCGGCGGGATCGGCGCCAAGAAACTCGCCGAGAACACTGCGCGTCGAGTCAAGTAATGCGTCGCAGGCATCGGCGGCTGCAAAATATCCGCCAGTGTTGGCGTTCGAGCCAGTCGCAGCCCATTCGGTCATCGCATTGATAGCAACATCCACCATTTGGGTTCCGGCTGGCCCGTCAAAGCGAGCCCAACCATCTCTCACTCCGGGGAAGTGATGACGCAGCGAATTATTTTGCGCGTTTGGCAATTTTCGCGAGTCGTTTGGCAGTCTTGCCGATTGGCTCGATGTTGCGCTGGTCAAGGTCGCCAACTTCGACTCCGTTAGAAAATCGCACGCGGTATCTCAACCAGTTGAAACCATTGGCCAGAATCACTTTGCCTTCACAGCCGACCGGAACCCCAGTCAGTTCAACTGTTGATCGCACCGTGTCACCCATGCTCAGGTCAATCTGATTGGCATGCGGATTTGCGAGGGCATGAGGTTTCCAGCCTTGCGGGGCAGAAGAAGATTCATTCGCATTTGCAGTCGTAGCCATAGTCATAGTTTGCCACAGATACACTGCTCGGCACTGTGAAAACGACACTCGAAGCCCTCGAAGGCAACAAAATCAAACTCTCTATTGAAGTTGAGGAGACCGAATTTGATCGTTATCTTGACGGCGCTTTCCGCAAGATCTCGATGCAGATCCGCATTCCCGGCTTTCGTCAAGGTAAGGCACCGCGCCAATTGATTGAGGCGCAAATCGGCTCAGAGGCGGCTCGCTCACAGGCCATCGAGGACGCGATTCCGGCGTCGTTGGCACTTGCGGTTCGTGAACACGACCTTGACATCATCGCCACCCCCGAAGTAAACCTCACAAGCGGACAAGAAAATGGCAACGTGGCATTCGACGCAACTTGTGAAATTCGCCCTGTTGTAGAAATTGCAGGTTACAAGAAATTAAAAGTAGAGATGCCATCACTTGTTGCTACCGATGACGACATTGAAGAAGTAGTGAAATATGAGCGCAAGCGCCACGCGACTCTTGCTGATGTAGACCGTGTGGCCCAAGTTGATGATCAGGTGACCCTCGATCTTGTTGGTTCGCGCAACGGTGAGCCACTGCCGGGTCTCAATGTTGACGACTGGCTCTACGAAGTTGGGCGCGGTTGGGTCGCCGAAGATTTCGACAAGCAAATCATTGGCGCCAAGACGGGTCAGAAACTTGAATTTTCGTCGCTTCCTTCGGGCATGACGGAGGTCGCCGACTTTGTCGTAACAATTAAAAAAATTCAAGAACAAGTTTTGCCGGAACTCACAGACGAGTGGGTAGCCGAACACCTTGCCGAACATGAGACTATCGAAGCATGGAGAACTGCAGCGCGAACACGAATCGAAGATTCACGCCTGAATCAAGTTCGCAACACTGTGGTCGAGAAAACGACGGCGGCGCTTGCTGCTCTGTTGGAGATTGAAGCACCAGAAGCGATGGTCACGAGTGACTTGCGTGGTCGCGTGCAGAACACTCTCAAACAATTTGAGTCGCAAGGAATTTCGATGGAGCAGTGGCTTTCTGTCACTCAGCAGACAGCCGAGCAATTCGTCGACGCACTCAAAGAGCAGTCTGTGCTGGCGACAAAAGTTGATATCGCGTTGCGCGCAGTTGCCGTTGCCGAAAGTCTTGAAGCCAGCGAAGAAGACCTCTCACGCCAGTTCGATCGCATCGCTACGCAACTCAAAAAGAAACCAGCAGCGATTCGCAAGGCATACGATAAAAATGATGCCATCGCCGATTTGGAAGCGCAGATCGCGAAGTCAAAGGCAATTGATTGGTTATTGCACAATGCCGAATTTGTTGACGACAAAGGCAAGCCAATTGACAACGAAACAATTTTGGGTGAGCAAAGTCACGACGATTTAGAGCATGCAGTTCATGAAGAGGATCAAGGGCACAAGCACTAAGACTTGATAAATATGGCTTGTTATTGTCCGCAAAAACCCAGGCTTACGAACTAGCGTTGTTAGCAATAAACAAAAGCATTAAAAACTGGTGCTTGAGTTACATAGTTTGACAAGAGGTGTTTTCCGTGGATTTTGTTCGCAATTATTATGTTCCCAACGTCACTGAGCAAACCAGCCGTGGCGAACGTGTCTACGACCTTTATAGTCGCCTGCTCAAAGAGAACATCATCATTCTCGGCACGCCGATCGACGACACGATAGCCAATCTTGTTTGCGCACAGTTGATTCACCTTGAAAGTGAAAACCCGGACAAAGACATCAACATTTATATCAACAGCCCTGGCGGTGACATCTCGGCGTTGTTTGCCATTTATGACACGATGCAATTCATCAAGAACGACATCGCGACTATTTGTTTAGGTCAAGCTGCGTCGGCTGCCGCGGTGCTTCTTGCCGCCGGAACAAAAGGCAAGCGCTTGGCGCTGCCGCACTCGAGAGTCTTGTTGCACCAGCCCTATGCGCAAGTGGGCTATTCACAGGTGACAGATCTTGAATTAGCCGCCCGCGAAATTTTGCGGATGCGAGACATTCTGGAAGAGATTCTCGCGAACCACACTGGGCAACCGATTGAACGAATTCATAAAGACACAGATCGTGATTTCGTGATGGAAGCGGCAGCGGCCAAAGAGTACGGCATTATTGATGAAGTGATTTCGACTCGGGCCTTTGCTGATCGTTCTGGACCTATTCGTTGAAAACTGAAACGAGGAGCTAATGGCCAAGTTCGGAGATTCGGTAGAACTCGTAAAGTGTTCGTTCTGCGGCAAGTCGCAAAAACAAGTCACTAAGTTGATCGCCGGCCCCGGTGTCTACGTATGCAACGAGTGCATTGATCTGTGCAACGTAATCATCGACGAAGAGAATACCGAACAGATAGAAGCCAGTCTCGAGAAACTTCCGAATCCACGTGAGATTCGCGCCTTCCTCGATGACTATGTGGTTGGGCAAGATGTCGCCAAAAAAGTTTTGGCGGTTGCAGTATTCAATCACTATCGCCGAATTCAGTACAAACAGAATTCATCAACTCGGCGCGACGACATTGAATTGTCGAAGAGCAATATCTTGTTGCTCGGACCGACCGGTTGCGGCAAAACCCATATGGCGCAAACCCTGGCGAGGCTGCTTAATGTGCCGTTTGCTATTGCCGATGCCACAGCATTGACGGAGGCCGGTTATGTAGGCGAAGATGTCGAAAACATCTTGCTGAAGTTGCTTCAGGCGGCTGATTTCGACGTCAAAAAAGCCGAGTCGGGCATCGTGTACATCGATGAAATCGACAAAGTCGCCCGCACGAGCGAAAACCCGTCGATCCCGCGCGATGTTTCGGGTGACGGTGTGCAGCAGGCGTTGCTGAAAATTCTTGAAGGCACCGTTGCCTCGGTACCACCTCAGGGTGGGCGCAAACATCCCCATCAAGAATTCATTCAAATTGACACGACAAACGTGCTGTTTATTTGTGGTGGAGCATTCGCAGGTCTTGACCAGATCATCGCTTCACGAATAGGGCAAAAAGGTGTTGGCTTTCATGCTCAAGTGAAGTCGAAGAAAGATAGAGACCCCGGCGAACTATTCGCCAAAGTCTTGCCAGAAGACTTGTTGAAGTACGGCATGATTCCAGAGTTCGTCGGTCGACTACCGATGATTGGCGCGGTGCACAGTCTTGATCGTTTGGCACTGATCAAAATTCTGACCGAGCCCAAAAATGCTCTGCTCAAGCAATACCAAAAGTTTTTTGAATTCGAAGACGTCGAGCTCGAATTTTCTACCGAGGCGCTTGAGGCAGTTGCCGATCAAGCATTGACTCGTGGTACGGGCGCACGGGGTCTGCGGGCGATTCTTGAAGAAGTTCTGCTCGAAATGATGTACGACCTGCCAGGGCGCACAGACGTAGCCAAAGTTGTGATTGATCTCAATGCGGTTAACAAAGTCTCGGCACCGACTTTGGTCAACCGAAGTACTCGCGTCACGCGTCAACGGCGCGCCGCTTCATAAAAGAACAAGTTCGTCGTGCAATACGCCGATGCCTTGCGGTATCTCGACGAGCATTCAAGTTATGAGCGGACAGGTCGGATCGACTCACCGTCCACGCAAAACATCGAGAAGCTTCTTGATGCAATTGCCAACCCCCAACATTCATACCGCAGCATTCACATCACGGGTACTAATGGCAAAGGTTCAACCGCTCAAATCATCACCAAGTTGTTGATCGCCCATGGGTTGCGGGTCGGGACCTATTCCAGTCCTCACATCAATCGGATCAACGACCGAATCTGCATCAACGGCGAGCCGATAGACGATGACGAATTCGGGCTTCAAATCGGCGCAATTTCTGATCTTGAAATTATTGCTGGCGTTCGACCAAGTTTCTTCGAAGTAATGACAGCGGCTATGTTTCGCTGGTTCGCCGATCAGGCCGTGGATGTCGCCGTGATTGAAGTTGGCATGCTTGGGCGTTGGGATGCGACGAATGTTGTCAATTCGGACGTAGCGGTAGTCACGAACATTGCGCTTGACCATATGGAGTATGCAGGCCCAACAGTTAGTCATATTGCCAAAGAAAAAGCTGGAGTAATCAAGCCTTCGAGCGCTTTGATTCTCGGCGAGACCGATGAAGTTCTCCGTGAAATTTTTTTGGCAGAACCTGCCCGGGCCCGACTGATTCGTGACGAAGATTTTGCCTGTGAAGATAATTTTTTGGCGATAGGCGGGCGCATGATCACGGTGCGCACCAATCGTGCTAGGTACGAAGATGTCTTAGTGCCACTGCATGGACAGCATCAAGGAGACAACACATCGTTGGCGATCTGTGCGGTTGAGGCTTTCTTTGACGATGCAATCAATCGAGAAATTTTGGATCACGGTATGTCGATGGTTTCGATGCCAGGTCGGTTTGAGGTGATGGGTCACCGTCCACTCGTGGTCATCGACGGCGCACACAATCCTGCTGGTGCCGAAGTTTGCTCAGAGGTTTTCTTCGCCGATTTCAGCACTCAAGGTCGAAAAATTTTGGTTACAGGTGCGTTGCTTAGCCGTAATCCAGAAGATTTACTTTCGGCATTGCGCGCGATTGATTTTGATGTCGTCATAACATGCATGCCGCCAAACCCAAGAGGTCTTGCGGCTCAAGAGATGGCAATTGTTGCGCAAAATATTGGTTGCAACGATGTTCGGGTCGCTGACTCGGTCGAGCAAGCATGCGAGATGGCACTTAAAGTTGCCGATGCGGATGATGCAGTATTGATCTCGGGCTCGCTGTACATCGTCAGCGCAGCACGTGCTTATCTGCTGAGTAAAGCCAAGAAATAGTTGTTACGTGCGAGGCAGTCAATAAACCTTTAGCCTTAAGGTATGTCAAATCGCACGCTTGTTTTGTTGAAGCCAGATGCCGTCGAGAGAAATTTAGTCGGTGAAATTCTCGGGCGCTTTGAAGCCAAAGGTCTGAAAATCGTCGGCATGGAACTTCGCCTACTTGATTCGGCAACACTCGCTCGTCACTATCAAGAACATCAAGGTAAGGGCTTCTATGCCGAGTTGGTTGCTTTCATGTCGCGTGGTCCAGTAGTTGCTTTGGCTCTAGAAGGACCAGAAGACACATGGGAGATCGTTCGCGCAATGATGGGCGCGACAAATCCACGCACCGCTGCGCCGGGCACGATTCGTGGTGACCTTGGCACGATTTTCACCGAAAATCTTGTGCACGGTAGCGACTCGGCCGCATCTGCTGCACGTGAACTTGAAATATTCTTTCCAAACTTTGCAAAGAGAACCTCATAAAGATGGCGAGGGGCAATCCTCTTTCGATGGGTCGCGACATCGCAGTTGACTTGGGCACAGCCAACACACTTGTTTATGTCAAAGGCCAGGGCTTGGTGCTAAACGAACCTTCGATGGTTGCGGTTGATATTCGCAGTGGTCAAGTCGTCGCCGTCGGACACGAGGCAAAGAGAATGTGGGGTCGCGCACCAAGGAATATCCGGTTGGTTCGTCCACTAAAAGATGGTGTGATTGCAGATTTTGACGTTTGTGAGCAAATGCTAAAGCAATTTTTGCAACGAATCTCGACGAGTCGGTGGAGCAAACCACGAGTAATTGTTGCCGTGCCGTCCGAGGTCACGGGTGTTGAGCGCCGCGCAGTTCAAGATGCTGCAGAGTTTGCTGGTGCGCGCCGACCTGTTTATATCATCGAAGAAGCGATGGCAGCCGCGATTGGGGCGGGTCTTCCCGTTCACGAACCGAGCGCAAACTTGATTGTCGACATCGGCGGCGGTACAACAGAAGTCGCCGTAATTTCGCTGGGTGGCATCGTGACAGCCAACTCTGTGCGAGTTGGCGGCGATGTACTGAATGACGTGATCATCGGATTGTTCAAGAATGACTTTGATCTTGATATTGGCGTCAATACTGCAGAAGAAGTGAAAATTCAGCTTGGCTCGGCTTGGCCACTTGAACAAGAAACTGTCGGAGATGTGGGCGGACGAGATGTTAAGACAGGTCTACCGCGAACACAGGCGGTCACAACGCAGCAAGTGCGTGAGGCTCTTGACGAAACGGTATTGAAAATCATTGATGCGATAAAAAAGACTCTCGAGCGAACGCCCCCAGAACTTGCCGCTGATGTTATTAGTCACGGTTTGGTTTTAGCTGGTGGTGGGGCATTGCTCGCCGGACTTTCGGAAAGAGTCACCTACGAAACCGGTATTCAGGCTTATGTGGCGCCAGAGCCGCTGCTCGCCGTGGTTCTTGGTGCGGGGATGACACTTGAAAATCTTGAGGCGATTAAGGGCTTGACGGTTCAAAGCGAATTTTCTTAGGAAAGAGTCTTCAACTAGTGGCAGCGGGTCAATCAACCAGAAGACGAGCAATTATCCTGCTCATTCTCTCGTCAATTATTCTGATCACGCTTGATTTGCAGAGCTCTTCAACGGTTTCAGGTTTGCGCTCGGTTTTCGGTGCCGTTTTTCGACCAGTCGAAAGTACGAGTCGAGTCGTAACTCGACCGATTAGTAATGCCTGGCACGGTGTTTTTGACTACAACGAGGTTCTTGACGAGAACGATCGTCTGCGCGAAAAAGTGGCCCAGCAAGAAGGCGCGACAATCGCCGCTGCCGCCTCGGTGCGACTTGCCCAAGAGTTACTCGCGCTCAACGGTTTGCCGACTTTGGCAGGCATCAACGCCGTGACCACTCAGGTAATTGGTGACTCTCCGACAAATTTTGCGCAGACAGTCGAAATCAATCAAGGCAGCGAAAGCGGAATTCGTGTTGGCATGCCCGTGCTTAATGCGGCAGGCCTTGTCGGCAAGATCACCAAGGTTTACGGCGATCGCGCAGTCGTGATGTTGATTACCGATCCAGACTTCGCGTTGTCGGTCAAGGTGATCAATACTCCGCGCCCGGCCTCGACAACGACAACTATCGCGCAAAGCAACAGTGCGACGCCTTCACCTGTCGTGCCGATAGATCCAGTGCCGACACTCGACAGTTCTGTCTCGACCACGACGACCACAACCACGACGACAATCGCCGGGTTCACCCCGTCGCCAACAACGTTGCCCGCAGCTCCTTCGGGTGTTACTTCGATTACGGTGCCATTGGCGAGTGATCTTGCTGTTCGCGAAACCGGGGTAATTGAGGGACGAGGACCCGGGCGAAAGCCGATCGTACGATTCATCGACAATTCGTTGCGCTTCGGGGACATTCAAGTGGGCGTGCCGATCGTGACGGCAGGTGGTTCGCGAAGTCTGTCGCCACCGGACATCTTGGTCGGCAGTGTTTCTCGAGTAGTCGAGAGACTCGGCTCGGCCGGCCCGGTGCTCGAGATTGAACTGGTTGCCGATTTAACGAACCTTTCCTTTTTGAGGGTGCTGTTGTACCAGCCAATTACCGAAAAAGTCGCACCATGATTCGCTTAGCGACGATCCTCTCAAGTAGATGGACACGTCTCGTGCTTGTGCTGTTGATAGTCCAGTCTTTGCAGACAACTTTGTTTTCTGACCTTCGTCCATTTGGGGTAGCGGTACAAATAGTTCTGTTGTTTGTCGTGGTCGCCGGGTCGCTTTATGGATCGGCAATCGGCGCATTGACCGGACTGATCGCAGGCATGATGTTCGACATGATATTGCCCACACCAGTTGGGTTGAGTTCTCTCTCATTGGGTCTAGCAGGCGCAACCGCCGGCCTCTTGATCTATTTTTTTAACGAGCCAACTTGGTGGATGAGGCTCATTGCAGTTGCCGTGGCGTCGGTGCTTGGCGAAATCTATTTTCCGATGGCCCAATCTGTCGTCGGTTTAGACGGATGGTTGCAGTTACGTGTGATCAAAGTTGCATTAGTTGTCGCAATTTGCAATGTGATTATTTCACCGCTGGCGGTAATCGTTTGTCGCTGGACATTGAGCGAAAGAAAAGTGGCTATTTGATGTCGATGCAAAAATCCGAGAGCGTTCCAAAACGGTTGCTCGCACTCGGGGTTGTCGCAATTGTTTTGTTTGGTGCTCTTTCATTTCGCATGTGGCACTTACAAGCGGTTGGCTCTCGAGATGTAGAAGAAGTTATCGCCAAGGTGCGCACGAGAACAATTAAACTCATTCCCGAACGGGGCAGAATTTTTGATTCAGCAGGTCGCGTGATGGCCGACAATAAGCGCACTCTTGTGGTAACAATAGATCGAGATGTGGTTCGCAAGCCGGCCGCAAGGTTGGCGATGGCTCAGCGACTTTCTGGGCCGCTGAACGTACCGATCGAAACTTTGCTTGAGCGAATGCAAGACGAGCGTTATGGGCCTTTTGAGTCGATTCCATTACGCGAAGATGTCTCTGAAGATACAGCCCTGTTTTTGATGGAACGCGTCGAAGATTACAGGGGCATTTTCGTGCGAGAAGAGTGGCGCAGAAGTTATCCATATGGTGCGTTGGCCGGTCATGTCATGGGGTATCTCGGGGCAATTTCGAAAGGCAATCTGGCCTACTACAAGTCGGTTGGGTACGACCCGAATGAGCGCGTTGGCCAATACGGGGTAGAAGAGGTCTACGAAACTGCATTGCGTGGTAAGCCAGGTTTTGTTCGCTATGAAGTAGATGCTGTCGGCAATATTCTCGGTTTGATTGAGCGCGTTGAACCAATTGCCGGAAACGATCTGCAATTGTCCATTGATTTGACGGTGCAGCAGTTCGCTGAACAAGCACTCGAAACACAGTTGTTGGTTCGTCAACGCGTTGAGGCAGGTCAAGTTCGCTTGCCAGACGGCACTTTGGACCCTCAGTATCCCGAAGTAAATTTTTACAAGGCTCCAGCCGGCTCGGTCGTCGTTTTGAATCACAACTCGGGACGGGTAATCGCGATGGCGAGTTATCCGCGTTTTGACGTGCGCTGGTTCGGAGGTGGGCTGCCTAAAGATAAGTTTTCACAACTGTTTCCGCAAACCGATGACCCAGACAAATCAATTTTGGTGAACCGTGCGATTTCTGGTCGATACAACGTGGGTTCTTCGTTCAAACCACTCGTTGCGTATGCGGCACTGAACACGGGCCAGCTACCTGGCGCAGATGAGTATACGTTTGACGACCGTGGCACCTATAAATTACAGAGCATTCCTGAAGACAGATGTCAACAGGGCGTTAAGTGTGTCTTTAGAAATTCAATTTGCCGAGCCACGGGAGCCCCGTGTCGCTATGGCACAGTTGATGTCGAATCAGCGCTTGCAGTTTCAAGCGACACATTTTTTTATAAAATCGGAGAGCAGATTCTCACAGAGCGCGGATACGCGCCGATTCTTGAAAATGAAACTCGGCAATTTGGTCTTGGGTCGCCGACGAACATCGACTTGCCCTACGAATATGCGGGCGCTATTCCGAGTAAAGCGTTAAAAAAACGTCTCGCAGATATTGGCGCAATTACTCAAGAGTCGGGTGAGGCTTATTATGTCGGCGACCAAGTTCTTTTTGCGATTGGTCAAGGTCTGCTTTCGGTGACGCCGTTGCAGATGGCCCAAGCGTTTGCGGTAATCGCCAACGGCGGGAGGGTTTATGAACCAAAGGTAGGACTCGCATTACTTGCACCTGGCACCCGTGATTCGCGACCAGGAATTGTTGATTTTGGGTCGACAAAAGTTGTTCAACGACTTGTTTCGATCAAGCCAACTCGACGCATCAGTATGACTGCTGCAGTTCGCACCCCGATCGTCAAGGGAATGACCAGGGTAATCACAGGCCCTGGCGTGAATTTCGACTACTACCACAAGGCAACCGGGGAAAATATTTTTCGTGGCTACGACTATAAAAAATTGCCGATTGCTGGCAAGACGGGTACTGCCCAGGGCTTGGGAAACTTGCCATGGAATGACTCGTCGGCTTTTGGTGCTTTCAGCTTGGACGGTTCTCAGCCTTACACGGTTTATGCATATCTCGAAAAGGCCGGCTATGGATCACAGGCCGCAGCCCCGGTGGTCAAGTGCATATTCACCGCGCTGGCTGGCGACTATCGCTACGACGAAGTTCGGCCGGCTGATCCGTTGGATAAGGCAAGTTTTGCAGTTGCACCACCAACCTCTTTGCGCAACCCGCTATGTCTCGTCGGCGGAGTCTCGGATACACGCGAGTAAACATGGCTCGTTTCTTGCCTAAAATTTCGTTGCCGAAGTGGATGGGAGCGAGTTACGACGTTTTATCTGTCTGGAAAAACGTCGACATTGTGTTGCTGATTGCCGTGCTAGCGCAAAGTGTGATCGGTGCTTTTATCGTCTATTCAGCAACAAGACAACGGTTGCTTGATCAAGGATTTGATGAATATTTTTACGTGCTACGGCAGGTGGCATTCTTGATCATCGCCGCAGTGGTGATAGTGGTGATTATGGCTGTCGGTCACGAATGGATTCGTGAGCGGGCAGTTTTTTGGTACATCAGTTCATGTATTTTGTTGATTCTGGTATTGGTTGGGGGTGCAGTGCGTCGTGGGGCCAGACTTTCTTTCGACCTTGGTCCAATTTCGGTACAACCTGCTGAGTTGATGAAAGTAGTGGTGATAATTTTGATTGCGGCATATACGGCTGACGCGGCATACGACAAAATTGACTACCACCAGTTTTCAGTTTCGTTGCTTACGCTTGGCTTTCCGGTTGTTTTGATTTTGCTTCAGCCAGACTTGGGTTCGGCGACAGTCGTGGTTTCTGGTGTCGCAGGCGTGCTGTTGATGGCTGGCGCCAAGAGACGGTACATTGCGCTGATCACAGTGCTGACGATTGTTTCGGCAGGTGCCGTCGCCTGGGCTGGCATAGTGGATCGCTATCAGTTGAGGCGTTTCGAAGCATTCTTCAATCAAGATTCAAACGAAAAAGATCTGCAACAAATCGTTTTGCAGGTTCGTTTCGCCAAGCGCGCCGTAGCCAGTGGTGGTTTTTTCGGTAAGGGTTATCTGCAGGGTCCGCTGACGAACGGCAAGTTCATCCCTGTCCAATTCAGTGACTTTCCATTTTCGGCCATCGGCGAACAATTCGGAATGATTGGGGGGTTCGTAGTTCTCGCACTGTTTGCGGTGATTCTTTGGCGTCTTTGGTCTATTTCACGCATTGCGCGGACGAGATTCGATCAGTTGTTGGTCGCCGGTATTTTCGCGCTGCTGTTGTTTCAGATTTTTCAAAACATCGGCATGACCCTCGGTCTCACCCCGGTTAGCGGCCTGCCACTACCTTTCATCTCGTATGGTGGTTCGCACCTTGTTGCAAGCGCGTTGCTTATCGGTCTAGCCCAGAGCATTTATATGCGTCGCCTGCGCTGATTTGAGTCCGTCTTTAGTCTTGCCACACGGGGTAGCCTGAAGGCACGGAGCGCAAGCTCCAAACATTCGATTTTCGCGAAAAAGGTGCGCTCAGTCTCCTGAGTTAGCCCTGACCGCGATTGACGAACTTGTGTTTCTCAGTTCGTTTGACAGGTTTAGAAGGATCAGTTAATGAATTCCCCAGAGTTACCAGAGCATCCACGTGAAGGTCGTTTAGTCTCGCCCGAGGCGACAGATTCGGCACTTGTTCGCAAACCGCAAATTGGTGACACGCGTCCCGCACCATTCGTTGCGCCGTCCGTTGCACAGCCGTCGAACAATTCGGCTGAAGCCAAGCCAGATTCAGGTCGGGGTTCGCGAAAGTCTGAAAAGACAGACCGCGGTGAGAAGTCGGGCAAAGGTGGGCGCAACCGTCGCGGCGGCCGTAATCGCCGTCGTCGAGGTGATCGTCACGACCGAGATAGCGGGCGTGCGACCAAGCAGTCGATAATTGAGACAGACGCCGAGTTGATCGAGCGTCGTCGTGGCAAAGAGCGCAATGGTCGACCATTGGGTCGATACATGATGTGTGTTCAGGTGCGCAAAGATTTCACGCAAGTTGCGATGCTTGAGGGGCGCAGCCTGATTGAGCACTATGTCAGTCGTCCGGCAGATGATGCCGACCAGATTCATGGCAACATCTATTTGGGTCGCGTTCAGAACGTGCTTCCTGGCATGGAAGCAGCTTTCGTGGATATTGGCACGCCGAAGAATGCGGTTTTATATCGCGGCGACGTGCAATTCGACAAAGAAGATGTCGTCGAACAGGGCCCCGAGCCGCGAATCGAACATGTCTTGCAGTCGCGCCAGTTGATTTTGTGTCAAGTCACAAAGAATCCGATCGGGGCAAAGGGTGGTCGACTGACTCAAGAAGTCTCGCTGCCTGGTCGATTCGTTGTTTTAATCCCTGATTCGCGCACTTACGGCATCTCAAAGCGTTTGCCCGAAGACGAGCGTCGTCGTTTGCGCACAATTTTGGATCGCGTAAAACCAGAAGAGCACGGCGTCATCGTGAGAACCGCGGCCGAAAACGCCACCGAACATGAGCTGCAGACAGATATGTCACGACTGCTCGAACTATGGGAAGAAATCAAGGAGCGTTCAAAGAAGGCGAGTGGTCCGACACTGCTTTATCGCGAGCCTTCGCTTGCCGTGCGAGTTATCCGCGAAGAGTTCAGCAGCGATTATCGCGGCATCATTCTCGACGACAGAGTTTTGTTCGAAGAAGTATGTCAATATATCGGCGACTTCAACCCAGAATTTTTGGAACGCATCGAGTTTCACGACACCGAAGTCGAAGGTTTGTCGTTGTTCGAAAAGCAGCACGTGCACGAGCAGATTCATAAGGCACTCGACATCAAGGTTTGGTTGCCGTCGGGTGGTTCGTTGGTAATCGAACACACCGAGGCGTTGACCGTAATCGACGTCAACACCGGCAAAAATATCGGCAAGACGAGCCTTGAAGAAACGGTATTCAACAACAACCTTGAGGCCGCCGATGAAATTGCCCGACAATTGCGACTGCGCGACATTGGTGGCATCATCGTTATCGACTTCATTGACATGGAGATCCGTGACAACCGACGCAGAGTTCTCGAACGTTTCAAAGATGCTCTCTCGCGCGACAAAACTCGCACTCAAGTATTCGAGATTTCAGAACTAGGTCTTGTTGAGATGACACGCAAGCGCATTGGTGAGGGTTTACTGACAAATTTCGCCGATACTTGCCCAACTTGTGAGGGTCGTGGAATCATGGTCGACCACTCGATGCTCGACTAATTTTGGGCGATTTCCCCGAGATTCTTGTCGTCGATCCACGTTGATTTATCAAACCCACAGATAGGCTCAAAGTTCAATATGTACGCGATCATCGCCTCTGGTGGAAAACAAGAAAAAGTGGCCAAAGGTCAACAAGTTCAGGTTGAACTTCTTGGCGCAGCGACCGGTTCTGAAGTTTCGTTCACACCAGTGATGCTTGTAGATGGTGAGACAGTCCTTGCCACGCCTGCGCAACTGGCAAAGGTTTCGGTCAAGGGCAAAGTTTTGGGCGAAGTCGCCGGTGACAAGATTGACGGGTTCATGTACAAGCGTCGTACCAACCAGCGTCGTCGCTTTGGTCATCGTCAGCGTTATAGCCTTGTTGAAATTACCTCGATTGCGAAAGGCTGATTCATGTCAAAAACCAAGGGTGGCGGTTCTACCAGAAACGGTAGAGATTCAAATGCCCAGCGACTCGGCGTAAAAGTGTTCGACGGCACGCTGATTAATGCCGGCACAATTTTGATTCGTCAACGTGGCACGAAAGTGCACCCGGGCAAAAATGTCGGCAAAGGCAGCGACGATACCTTGTTCGCTCTTGTCAACGGCAACGTAAAGTTTGCCGAGCGTCGTGGCCGCAAGGTCGTCGACGTTCATCCAGCGTCTAATTAACCAGAGACGCTCGCAGTAGCGAGATAAATTTTTCGCGGTCGACGCGCAATACAACCCGACAGTTGTCCCGATCGTTGATGATGCCCAGTTGGTCGACGATTGTTTGTCCGCGTGTCTCGCCGAAGCCAAGATTGACGCGCACGTGTTTTTGAATTTCTGAAGTGACGATCTTTGGGTCAAGGGCGACCGCCATGGCGATTGGGTCTGGCAAATCGAACCCCTCGAGTTTTGTCTCGGTTCGACAGAACTCGCGAACCTGGCGTTGAATCGCCATTGCAAACTTGCCGAGTTCGCTCACGGCGCCGAGTTCATGGGCGAGTTGATCAGAAATTACGGCATCGGCAACCGAGACATCCCAGCCGACC
>SXGS01028010.1_pt1 | contig 16445 bp, 10 predicted proteins | sample 3174681 | NCBI WGS metagenome assembly SXGS01 (sample SAMN11356861, study PRJNA531348) | freshwater metagenome | isolation source: freshwater sample F1-80 | place: China: Fuxian Lake, Yuxi | collected 2017-12-25 | reverse complement strand
ATTCCGTCACGTTGCCGTACACGTCGAGCGTCTGCTCGCTCTTCGACTGCACCCCATCCATCGCCGCCACCACCGACCCCACGTACGCCCGCCCCGTCGCATCCGCCGTCCACGTGAAGTCCTGCTGCCGCCGCACCGTCGCGCCGTCCGTGTCCTTCTCCTTGTATGTCAACACCTGCCCCGGCCCCGAGGCGTCCGTGCGGAACGTCCAGTCCTTCCGCGCCCCCGTCGGGTCCTGCACCGTGCCCGCCGAATGCACCGATAGCCCCGAATCCCCGCTCGCCCGCGGCATCTGATACGTCGTCTCCGCCGCCCCCACCGCCTTCAGCAAATACCGGTTCTGCACCTCGCGCAGCCCCCGGCTCCCCGTGTAGGTAAACGTCCCGTACTGCCAGCGCTGATACCCGCCATACGGATACGTCACCTTCGTCAACTCCCCCGCGCCCGTCGCGTACTCGAAGTTCGTCGAAACGTTCAACCCCGTGTTCGTCATCGTCTGCAATAGGGACGTCGTTCCGAATCCCGCGCCGTTGAACGGCGATGCCAGACTCGACGATGAGTAAGTGTACGTGGACCCCTCCGCTGTTCCAATGTAATTCGTGTATGACGTCAAATGCGGCAGCGTGTCAGCCGTGTAAGTGAACGCATACGTCCGGTATCTTACAGGGCTCACAAAAGGAACCTGCACCGCCCGCACGTCCTCAATCTCGTCGATCCGCGCGCTCGAATCCCCCCACCCCGCGTAGATCCCCGTCTTGTACCGCACCAGCACTTGGTTCCCATTCGCGTCCTGCATCAGCGTCGGATACCGCGTCCCCGCGTCGTCCTCCACCCCCGCCGATTGCGCCCCCATCTCCCAGAATGTCCCGTCCGTGAAATACACCCGCCGCAAGTTCGTGTCGTAGCTGACATACGTGCCTTCCCGCGAGGTCCATACGCCGTTCGTATTCACTTCCAACCGGTACTCCGCCCCGGTCGCGTCCGTGAACACGTAGTGATGCAGGCTCCAGTAGCTCGAATATACCGGCATCACCGACCCCGCCATCAGCCGCCATCCGAACCCGTACCCCACGTCCTGCCCCAGCTTCCACGTCTGCGTGGTTTCCTGCCTCCATAGCTGCGAGTTGTAACTCAGCAGGAACGGCACGCTCCAGCCGCGCCCCATGGCCTTCAGCAGCGGCACGCTGTAGTTCAGGTTGCCGCTCGCCATGTCGATCTGCTCGCCGAGGCCGCCCCAGTACGCGCCCGCGCCGCGCACGCCGACGCGCCGTGCATCCAAAGTGGAAGCCGGCGTGGTTGTCACGGTGAACGTCGTCGGATTCGATTGATTGAAGTGGAAATCCGTAGCGTAGATCGAGTACGTGTAGGTCGTGTTCGGCGATAAGGTTTCATCGGTGAACGCGGGCGTGAACCGTTCCCCCAGGTACACGCTGTCCCTAAAGACCCGGTACTGAAAAATGCCGATTCCGTTCGCGCCGTCGCTCGCCCCGGCCCATTGAACATCCGCCCGGGTGGCGAACGACGAGACCGCGATCGACTGCGCATTCACGGGAGAGGGCACGGTGCGGTCGAGGACGCCGAGCGAGACGGAAGTCATCCGGCCGCCTTCGGAGGGCTGCATGCCCACGCCGGGCTGCCCGCTTGTGATCGACGTGTCGTAACCGCCTCCCACGTACAGGTTGTCGATATACACCAGAATGAAACCGGCGTAATAGACCGAACGCATGGACATCCCGTCGCGGCATCCCACCGCGGAAGAGGACAACAGCGTATAGACGCCGCTCACTACCTTGTTGACGTTGAGCGTGGCCGTGCAGACAGGGCCGCTCACAGTCACGGAAGCCAGCGAGACCGAATAGTATGTGGTTAGCGCGGCGTTCGCCCGCAAATACTGAGTGTAAGATCCGCCCGAAAACCAGATTCGCAGCGTGGATCTGACTTCGTATTCGCTCGTTCCGTCGGGCACGGCGACGGTGGAAACGACGTCGCCGCCCGTCAGGCCGTTCGCGTCGGTGGTCACGTTGCCGATCTGCGTCCAGTTGGCGCCGCTGAAGCCGTAGGCGGAGTCGGAGTAATAGTATTGGTACGCGCCCGGCATCGCTCCGCAGCCGAGCAGCAGCAAAACCGCCAGCTTCTTCATCGCTTCACCCGGTGAAACTGTTCGAGATCGAAATCTTTCTTATACTTTCGGAACTCTGTTTCGAGTTCGGTCTTCGACGTCCTCTCTTTCTCGAACGCCCTCATATTTGGCTGACTGCCCGCGAGAACGGGCGCCAGCGCCGCGCGGTTGCGCGCCACGAATTCGACGATGGCGAAGCGCCCGTCGTCGCTCACCTGATAGGAGAACGACACGATGCCGTTCGGGTCGGCCTTGACCGGTGCGTGCAGCGGCCGTCGCGGGTCGGCGGCAGTGCCGGCGCCGGTCATGGGGACCACCGCAATGACGCGCTCGTGGTTGTGGCCCGCATCGAGTTTGCGCTGGGCGTCGGCGGTTGGGATAACCAGGAAAAGCGGCACGAATGCCGCGAAAAGACGAAGCATAAACGTGATGTAATCCGAGTTTTCCGCGCAGTGCAAGAGGAAATGTTTTGGAAAATCGGTTTTTCGGTTTCGGTCGGTTCGGAAAATTGGTGACAACTTTTCAAAAATGTTTCACCCCATCCCTTCAGCAACTTCCGCCCCTCCCGCCCCAACTCCCTCTCCACTCCGTGCTACCCCTGAACCATGGAACAACCTGACTTACCCATCTACGATCCTTCTTATCCACTCCCTTCCCCGCCGCCGTTCTCCCTTTCCCTCCCTCCTCGACCTCTCTCCCGGCACGTTCCCCTCAATCGCCTCGAACTCTACAACCACCACTTCCCCGCCTTCCACTCTCCCGAGGGCCAGGCCTTCGTCTCCATCCCCTGGGGCGAGACCGGTCACCAGACTATCCCCGTCCATTCCCCCATGCTCCGCCATCACATCACATCCCTCTTCCAGGATGTTTACGACTACCTCCCAAAACCCCGCAGACTCTCCGAAACCATCCGCCTCCTCGCCGGCGAAGCCTTCGGCCCGGGCTACTCCGGCGAACCCGCCGAACGCCCTGTCTTCCTCCGCCTCGCCGCGGCCCCCTCCAGCATCGTCCTCGACCTCTCCCGCTCCGGCCAATCCCTCGAAATCGGTCCCTCTTCCTGGTCTGTCACCTCCTCCAACCCAGCCTGCTTCCTTCGTTCCCGAGCCCAGGCTCCCCTGCCGCATCCCATTCCCACAGCCACCCCCGACTTCGAGCCTCTCGCCCGCGCCCTCCGCCTCACCCACGACCGCCCGGCCTTCCTCCGCGTCCTTACCTGGCTCTTCGCCGCCATGCGCCCCCGTACCCCCGGTGCCCGGCACGGCATCCAGCCCTATCCCATCCTTCTTCTCCGCGGCCCCTCCGGCTCCGGCAAGTCCACCGCCGCCCGCTTCCTCAAGTCCCTCATTGATCCCAGCCACGCCCCCCTTCTCCCCGCCCCCACCGGCCGCCGCGCCCTCATCCGCGATGCCTCCGCGAACTGGGTCCTCGCCTTCGATCACGTCTCGAAACTCCCCACCTCCGTTTCGGACACGCTTTGCACCCTCACCGAGGGCCATGCCCACACCTTCCGCGACGCCGAACGCACCGTCGTCCAGAACCTTGCCCGCCCCATGATCCTCGTCGCCACCGAGCGCCTCAAACTGAACTCAGACCTCGCCGCCCGCTGCCTCGCAGTCGATCTGGATGAAGCCGCAGCCTTTGAAACCGCTGTTTTTAAGGGTGGGGCAGCCCTTCAGCCTGCCTTGTCGCGCGAAGCGCGGCAGTTCGGCACGTCGAATCCCAATCCCGATGCCGCCTTCGAGGCCCTCCGTCCATCTCTCCTCGGCTCGCTCTGCACCGCCATCAGCCAGACGATGAGCGGCCAGTTCACCTACGCCACTCCTGCCGAACTGGCGGAGGCCCTGAAGCCGGTCCCGTCTCCCCTTGTCCAAAGCCTCCACAAACTGGTCCCCTTCAAAGGCTCGGCAACGGAGCTCGCCGCCGCGCTGAACTGGCACTCAACACCGCGCCATCTCTCACACGAGCTTCGCGAACTGACGGACCCGGCGTTCACGATTCGCTTCTTCCACCACCACGGGGAACGAAGAATCGAAATTAAATTCTCTGCGTCACCCCCCTCCCCGGCCCCTGTAGAACACGCCTCCCGGCCTCTCGCCGGCCTCGCCAAAGACCGCGCCCCGCGTTCCGGCAGCCTTCCGGGCAGCCATGAAAACATAGTTCCCCGCGAACCAACGCCGATGAACACGGATCGAAACAACCTGTCCGGCTTGTGTGAGCACCCGCCAGCCGGTCTGAATTCCCTTACTTAACGGTAGGATAGACATCATGGATCGCCGAACCTTCCTGGGCGGCGCCGCTTCCGCGGCCCTCCGCGCGCAAACGCCCGCGCTGCCGAATATCTTGTGGCTTACCTGCGAGGATATTGGTCCGCACCTGGGAGTCTACGGCGACAAATACGCCGTCACCCCCAACCTGGACGCGCTCGCCGCGCGCAGCGTGCTCTACACGCGGGCCTGGTCGAACGCCCCCGTCTGCGCGCCCGCGCGCACGACCATCATTTCCGGCCTCTACCCGCCCTCGACCGGCGCGGAGCACATGCGCTCCCGCACGCGGCTCCCCGCGGCGATGAAGATGTATCCGCAATACCTGCGCGAATCCGGCTACTACTGCACGAACAACTCGAAGGAGGACTACAACGTGCAGAAGCCGGGCGAAGTCTGGGATGAATCGAGCAACAAGGCCCACTGGCGGAATCGCAAGCCGGGCCAGCCGTTCTTCGCGGTCTTCAATTTCGTCATCACACACGAAAGCCAGATCCGCAAGCGCCCGCACGTTTGGAAGCACGACCCTGCCGAAGCCCGCATCCCCGCCTATCATCCCGACACACCCGAAGTTCGCGAGGATTGGGCTCAGTATTACGACAACATCACTACCATGGACGGCATGGCCGCGAAGGTTCTGGCCGACCTGAAAAGCGACGGCTTGGCCGAAGATACGATCGTCTTCTTCTACGGCGATCACGGCTCGGGCATGCCCCGCAACAAACGCTGGCCCTACAATTCAGGCCTTCAGGTGCCGTTCATCGTCCATATTCCGAAGAAGCACCAGGGACTCGCGCCCAAGGACTACGTTCCCGGCGGGAAGTCGGCTCGCCCGGTTTCCTTCGTGGATCTTGCGCCGACGCTCCTTAGTCTCGCGGGCGTCAAGCCTCCGGAACATTTTCAAGGGCATGCGTTTCTTGGCAAGTACCCGGCGGCGGAGCAGCCATTCCTCTACGGATTCCGCGGCCGCATGGACGAGCGTTACGACCTGGTGCGTTCGATCCGCGACGGGCGGTACGTGTACATCCGAAATTACATGCCGCACAAAATCTACGGCCAGCACATCTCCTACATGTTCGAAACGCCAACTACGCGGAAGTGGAAGCAATTGTACGACGGCGGAAAGCTCAACGCCGCGCAGAGAATATTCTGGGAGACGAAACAGCCCGAGGAACTGTACGATCTGGAACAGGACAGAGACGAGGTGAACAACCTCGCAAGGTCGCCCGCTCACCGCGATATCCTGAAACGCCTTCGTACCGCTCAGCGAGATCTGGTTCTGAAGATCCGCGACATTGGTTTCCTGCCCGAGGACGAGATTCACTCGCGTTCGGCGGGATCAAGCCCGTACGAAATGGGACATGATAAGTCTCAATACCCGCTTGAGAGGATACTGGCGACCGCCGAACTCGCTTCTTCGTTGGACGGTGGGGGACTGGACGATCGGGCGCTTCCCGAACCGACAAAGGCGTTGGACGATTCCGATAGCGCGGTCCGCTACTGGGGCGCGCTGGGATTCCGCATGCGGCGCAAGGCGCCGCCGGTGAAGGCGCTCGAAGATTCGTCGCCCAGCGTTCGCGCGATCGCGGCGGAGGCGTTTGGCCTGTCCGGCAACGCCGCTGAAACGGCGAAGGCACTCTCGGTGCTGCTCGATCTCGCTGTGCTTGGCAGGAATAGCGTGTACGTGTCCATGCTCGCGCTGAACGCACTCAACGCGTTGGGGCCGCGTGCGAAACCGGCGGAGGAGCGCATACGGGCGTTACCCACCGAACACCCATCTGCGCCAGACCCCATGGGTGGCTACATTCCGCGGCTGATCGAGAAGATCCTGGAAGATCTGAAGTAGCCGAACGCGCAAATCCCGAGAACGATCAGTGCCAGCGAGGCCGGTTCCGGAACCACGGTGAAGGCTTGTGAACTCCCGTCCCCGAGCTCGTTTACGGTCACAGTGACAAGGGTGCCGTTCGGATCGCTCGTCGGAAACAGATCTACCCCGGAATCTTTCAGAAGGAAAAGCCCGAAAGTGGTTCCCGACAGCGTTCCGCCCGGAGGCGAAAGCCCCGGCCCATCGATTGCCAGGTCAAACGAGAGTGCCGTGCCGAACTGGAAGCCCTGAAACACGGCGTTCAACTGGCCGCTGTTTCCGAGCGTCAGCGTCGCGGGCAAGGTTCCCGCCGCGTCGCCGGTGTTGATGGATGTAAGGTCCAGCACGCCGCCCACGGACAGGAAATTTGTGACAGTGGCGGTCAGCGGCGCGGCGTCCAGTCCGCCGGGGTTGAACTGGAAATCGAGAAACCCGTTCAACCCGTTGAGCAACGACGTGTCGAACGAAAACGAGTAATTCAACGGCGCTGCGTTTGAAACGCCGATCCCGGTGAAACATAGTGCAGTTAGTAGTAAGAGTCGCTTCATTTTGGAGTCCTTAGAAAGTGCCGGAATAGGTCTTGGCTGTGTACCCGATTCGAGCGTTCGACGGATTGCTGAATCGAACCGCGACGGTAACCGCCTGCCCGGGCGCGAGGGCGCCCGTTGAGACCGTTAAGTACGGGGTGCCGGAGTAGGAGCCGGTAGCGTTGGCCAGCGTCACGCCCGCGGTCAAGCCCGAGAACAACACCTGTACCGGGCCCGCGATCGTCTGGTTAGGCCCGTTCCTGACAGTTATCGTGCCGTTGTACGTCTGCGTGGCGCGGTTCAGCAGCAATCCGGAACTTAGGACACGAACCTGTGAGGAGACCAGGATCGCAGGGAGCCTGAAGTAGGCCATGGGCATGTCGTGGTCGGAGATTCGCTCGGGCCGGGCCGGGTCGCTGCGCAAGATGTCCGGGAAGTCGGCGGAGTTCCGGGCATGGGCAAAGCGGGTGGCGCGAGAGAGCATGCCCGGGCTCACGATTACGTGGTCGATCGTCTGCGCATTTCCGCCAAACGAATAGGAATACCGCTGGTCGGCCGTCAGAAGGGCTGTGTCGACCAGATTCGTCAGGTCCGGGTTGACCAGATCGCTCGAGCTCTGCACCACAAGCGAATCGGGAGTTGGCGTTCCCTTGATGGTTCCGATCAGGTCGACGTACCCGTCGCTGAAGTTGAAAGCGTTGTAGTCGCCCACCGAAACCACGTTCTCACCTCCCGAGAGGCGCGATTGGATCAGGTTCGCGACGAATTCGGCCTGCATTCTGCGCTTGGTACGCACGCGGTTGCCATCCACCGGATCGCTGATCGAGAGGAGGCTTCGTAAGTGATTGACGATCACGGTAACCGGCAGCGTGAGGTCGGAACCCGGCTGTGCGATCGTGGCGCGGAGGAGCAGAGGCGGCCGGTCGTTCAAGGTCTCGGGCAAACCGTTGTTGGGGTTAATGTACGTCTCGGTCTTGCCATACTGAGTGGCGTCGATCACGTTGACGCGAGCTGCGTTGACCAGGAAGCCGACATCGATACCGCCGGGGTCGTTCCCCTCGACGAGGTACGGCTGGTAATTTACGCCGGCCGACGCGGCGTCGGCGTTGACCTTGTTCGCCACGGCTTGAAGCGCATTAAGGTTTTCCATTTCCTCAACGCCAAGGATGTCCGGGTTGCGGAGCATGTTGCGGATGGCGAGCGACACCTTGGCGAGCCGGTTGTTGAATGCCGCGGGCGTGAGGGCGACATCGCTAACGCCGGGGTCGTCCGTCGTGTCGAAGAAGCGCTCCATGTTGAACGCGGCGACCGTGAGTTCACCCGAAAGCGGAGCGGGAACCGGCGTCGCTGTCGCTCCCCCCGTCACCACCGGGACCGGCGATGCGTCAGGCAGAATATTGTAGGTGCGGCTGTTGTAGTCCATCACGCCGGTGACTCCGCTGATGACCGCACCCGTTGCGACATCGAACTTAGGCGTGCCGGTTTGTCCGCCGCTCTGGATGCGCAGCCTTTCAGGGTTCGCGTCGAAACGCGTGACGGTCGCGGGCGCTCCCGCCGGCAGGGCGTCGGGTTGCTGAACACCGGGTTCCCGGAAGGGGCGTGCGATACCGGTGATGACCGCGTAGAAGACGCCCGAAGAGATGGATGTCGCGCTCGATTCCGTCACGTTGCCCGCGGTGGGAGCGACGGCAGTCAATGACGTGACGCTGACGCGCATACCCTCGTAACGCTCCAACTGATCGATCGCGCCGGCCGGATTGGTATTTGCCGCGGTCAGCACGATTGCCGCAGGCAACGGATTGCCGGTCGTAAGCAGTGAAACCGAGGGGCTGACCAACTCCGTAAGAGTGGGGCTCGTGGGGTCGGAGGATGGAGCAAATTCGACTACTGTCCCCTCAACCGAGACGGAGTTGCCGACCGCCGCAGCCGCGGGCGGCGCGCTGGAAGTGAATACGAAGATGCCTTCGGAAGTGAGCGGATCGGCGTCCACGTTGGCGTCAGGCGTCTGAAGGAAGAAGCCGTTGCTCTTCAAGGCCGTGACGATTCCGGTTGTGGTGACCGCGTTGCCGGCCTGCGGCGACGTGTTCCCGCTGCCCTGAATCGCGCTGATAGAGAACGAAGGCGGTGGCGGTGGCGGCGGCGCGCTGCAGGAATTGAGCGCTGCTGCCGTATTGCGCGGTACGGGGACTGAGCTCGTGATCGTAAAATCCGCGCTGTTATTTCCGGTATCGGTACAGCCGTTCGCTTTTCGCAGGGCGGCCGTCGTGTTGCTTGTCGATGCGGTCGGGCTCGTCTCCGAGCAGTTGGCGCTGGAGCCGTAGCCGACGAAATCGACGACGTTGGCCGTGGGGCAAGCTCCTGAGAGCGCAACCGACGCGCTTGAGAGGAGGACTTTCCCGGCGGTAGCGCTCATCGCGATGGTGCCGGTCGCGTCGGGAGTCGGCAGGGGAACGGCGGCGGCATTGGCGCCCATGGCTTCCTGGATCAGATAATACTGCCCCGCTCCAAGTGTGAGATTTGTCAGAGGCGTCACCAGCCAAGTGCCGGTACCCGTAGCGCTGGTGTACTGCACGGACCAGCCGCTAAGGCTAACGGGAGACGCGCCTGTATTGAAAATCTCGATGAAATCGTTCTTTAGCGTTGCGCCCGAATTGCCGCCGCCACCGTAGACCTGACTGATGACAACTTGAGCATGGGACGGCAAAGCGGCGAGAAGCAGGAGAGGGGAAAGTATACGGCCTATGGACACGGGGAGCCTCCGAATCGAATTATTAAGGATACCTGAGAATGGTTAAAAAATGGTGACGGCTTCGTGACAAGGGTGGCGGAGGTTCAGGACTCATCCTGAGCGGCACTCGAAGGCGCTGATCGAACCAACGGCCTTGTCTACAGTGTCTGCTGCCCTTCATGGCCTTCGTGGCGCCGATCCCCTCATTTCTCTAACACAGTCCGAGATCAAAGCCAAGGAACATCATGTCGAGTTTCTCGAAACGAACGAAGATGCGGCGGTAGCCCTTGAGCCGCGGGACAGGCCCGGATTGTTCGTCACACCGCGCCCAACCCCACACCCGGCAATTTCCCGGTACTCATCGTTCCGTCCTTAATTACGAAGATCCCCGGAAATTTCTTCGCCCACGGCTCGTTGGCGGCGGGAAGGTACTGACGCGAATTCGCTTCGATCCCTGAAACTCCCGGAACATGCGACGCGATTCCCGCCGAGTGAATCAGCGACGCGCCCGGACAACTGAGATCCTGCACGCACAGAAACATCTTGTATTTCTGCCCGGCCGCGGCCATGAGCATCGCCTGGCTCTGCCCTTTGCATGCTTTCAACGCGACGCCTGTATAGCCCATCTCGCGCGCCAGAAGCAAGGTTTCCAAATCCGTCAGCGATTCGTCGATCACGACCGGCCGCAGCTTCGCCGCCTGATGCATCACATTCCTGCGGTCCGCCTTGAGGTCGCGCGCCGTCGGCTGCTCGATGTACTCGATCCGCTCGAACCCCTTGGGCGTACCTTCCTTGACCTTGCGCAGGAACTCGAGCAGATATTCGATGTTCGGGCAGCGCTCGTTGAAGTCCACGCAGTAACGCCAGGCGATCTCCGGGCGGACCTCGCTCGCGATACGGTCGATCCCAATCACGCGTTCGATGTCCCACTTCAGCTCGTCGCCCTGGAGCTTGATCTTGATGTGATGCAGGCCGTTGTACCTGATCCAGTCCGGAAGCGTTTCGGGCAGACCATCGTTGATGCGGGTCTGGATATCGGCCGCAGTAAGCGGGTCGGAGCCGCCAACCGAGTGGTAAAGATTGATGTGAGGCGCGGGCTTCCGGTTGACGTAACGATTCAAGTATTCGCCCTTGAAATCCGGACCCAGGTAGCGGGAGAGGTCGTTTCGCATCAGATCCGGGCCAAGCGATTGGTAAGCGCTGCGGCCGTGGACTTTCCCGAACGCGTCGTGAATCGCGGCGTCGAACGCGCTTGCGGTCACGAGCATGGCAAGCTTGGGAATCGGCGCCGCCAGATTGATTTCGCGCGAGACCTCGGCGGCGGCTTTCAAATATTCCGGCTCGAGCGCGGTATTGATGTCGACGGGATGGCCGTACTCTTTGTATGCCGCAGTGACGTCCGAAATCCGCGCCGCGAGCTTCTTCATGGCGTTCAGAGTGATGTCGTAGGGCATGGTCCGCGACGGGAAGGCCCAGACATTCCCGAGCGGCATCGATCCGAAGCCTTTCGCCGTTTTCCCGGCGCCGGTTCGAACGATGCATGTCACGTTGAGGATGGTCGCGCGATCGACCGGGACGCCGCCGAATTTGTATGGAGCGCGGTAGCGGACATCCTCCAGAGTGAAGGAAACCTCCTCTACGCGGATGTCCGTCGGGCGTTGGGTTGCAGCAAGAATCTGAAAGGCCGGGGCCGCCGCCACTGTAAACTGGCGCCGGGTAAGAGTGGATCTGCTCATGGCCGTTATCTTATCGCGTGGGCCGCCACTTGCGTTTGGCGCCGGCATCTGTTGCTTGCATTTAACCGGCGAGTGCGGTTTCATGAACGCATGAAGCCGTTTCTTCCGTGTTCCACTCTTATGCTCGCCCTACTCGTTTCTCCCTTCGCGAACGCGGCGAAAAAAGGGGCTTCCCTGGGTTACGTCGGTACTTACACGCGGGGAGAAAGCAAGGGGATTTATGTGTTCCGCTTCTCGCCCGCGACCGGTAAGGCCGGTCCAGTCGAGCTGGCGGCCGAAACGCCAAACCCCTCGTTTGTCGCGATCCACCCCAATGGGAAGCACCTCTATTCGGTTAGCGAGATGGGCGGATCCGATGCGACGCCGGGCGGCGCGGTGAGCGCGTTCTCTTTGGACCGGAAGACGGGAAAGCTGACCTTCATCAACAAGACCTCCACGCGCGGTTCAGGTCCATGCCATCTGGTGGTGGACAAAACCGGCAAGAACGTACTGATCGCGAACTACAACAGCGGCAGTATCGCGGCGATCCCCTTGCGGGAGGACGGCGGCGTGAAAGAGGCGTCCGCGTTCGTGCAGCACACCGGATCGAGCGTCGACCCGCGCCGCCAAAAGGAGCCGCATGCCCACTCGATCAACCTGTCGGCCGACAATCGTTTCGCGGTTGTCGCAGACCTCGGTCTCGACAAGCTGCTGGTGTACCGCTTCGATCCCGCCGCCGGCTCGCTGACGCCGAACGAACCACCGTTTACAGCGATCAAGCCCGGCTCCGGGCCGCGCCACTTCGCGTTCCACCCCAACGGCAAGTTCGCCTATCAGATCAACGAAATGACGTCGACCGTGGGCGCGCTTTCTTATGATACGGCGAGCGGAACGTTCAAGCACCTTCAATACATCTCCACAATTCCCGCGGATTTCAAGGACAACAACTCCACGGCCGAGGTGCAGGTGCACCGCAGCGGCAAATTCGTTTACGGGTCGAACCGCGGGCACGATACAGTCGCCGCCTTTTCCGTGAACCAGAAGGACGGCACGCTGACCTCGGTGGGAAATTATGGCGCAGGCGGCAAAGTGATTCGCAATTTCGGCATGGATCCTACGGGCAGGTACCTCTTTGCAGCGCACCAGAACTCAAACTTCATCGCGGTTTTCAAGATCGACCAGAAGACCGGGAAGCTGACGGCCACCGGCCAGACGCTGAATGCGGGCGCCCCAGTGTGCGTTAAGTTCGTAAACGCCGAATGAGACCTGATGCCTTTTGAAAGCGCGGAGCGCGAATTCGCACGGAATTATCTGAACGCGACGGCGTCGGCGTTCCTTGAAACCATACCAGCCGGGCTAACCGCGGACCAGTGGAATTTTAAGCCCGCGCCGGACGTTTGGTCGGTCGGCGAATGCGCTGAGCATGTCGCCATCACGGAGGCTTCGCTGTTGCGTCTGATTGAGAGGGCCACACGCACGCCGCAGGCCCAGCATCCCGCCGATTCCTTGACGGACGATCAGGTTCTCCGCGCATTCGCCAATCGGAACTTCAAAGCAACTGCTCCACAAGGGGTTCGTCCAGTGGGGAAGTTGGACACGCCCGAGCGCGCCGCCGCAGCGTTTCAATTGAGCCGCGAGCGCACGCTGGCGTGGCTGGACGGCACTCAGGCGGACTTGCATGCGCACCGCTTGCCGCATCCGATGCTCGGCGTCGATCTCGACGCCTACCAGTGGCTGCTCATCATGGGCGCTCATCCGGAGCGCCACGCGGCGCAGATTCGCGAAGTGATGGCGCACCCGGATTTCCCGCGCAACGAATGAGTTTACTTCTGGTTGTTCGGCCGCAGCCCTTCCTCGGGCCCGGCCGTTCCCTGCATCCAACCCTGATACCAGCGGAACACGTTGCCGGTCAGACTGCCGATGAAGATTTCCCCGCTTGAACTTACGTTGATCCAGTGGCCGGGGCTTTCCATCGCGCCCAGGATTTTTCCTGTCTTGATGTCGACCCGCATGATGCGCCCGGCGAGCGTGTCGTAGGTGATGTTTTCGATGTTGTCGCGGTGCGTGATGATCCACATCTCGTCTTTAGGCGTGATGAAAATGTTCTGCGTCGCGCCCAGATGGGTCCACTGCCGCTGAAACTTCCCGTTCGCGTCGAAAATCTGGATGCGGTTGTTCTCACGGTCGCTCACGTAGACGGTACCCTTGGAATCCACGCCGACCGAGTGGGGGGTGTTGAACTCGCCCGGAGCTTTGCCCTTCCTGCCCCAGTCGAGCAGATACTTTCCGTCTTTGTTGAATTTCACGACGCGCGAATTCCCGTAGCCGTCGGACACGTAAAAATCGGTCGAGGGCGCGGGGGCGAACGCGATGTCGGTGGGCCGGTTGAACGTCTTGTCGTCCGTTGCGGCTTTACCCTTCATACCGAGGGTCATCAGCAGCGTTCCCGTGCTTGTGAACTTCATCACCTGATGGTTGCCGTTGTCCGTGACGAAGACATCGCCGTTGCGATCGACGCGCATCCCGTGGGCGTTGCCGAACATGCCCTTGCCCCACGAGCGGAGGAACTTTCCCTTGGAGTCGAAAACCACGATTGGGTCGGCTTTCGGGCCGCGGTGGAAAACGAAGACTTCGCCAGCGGAATTCGTGGCGACGGCGGAAACGCGGCCGAATTTCCATCCGCTCGGCATCGTGTCCGGCTCCTCACCGAAGCGGATGTTGACACGGTATTTCATCAATCCGCCTTCATGCGGATACCAGCCCTGCTCGGCGGCCCATAGGCCGAGGGTCAAGGTGAAGCACGCGGTAAGGCATGCGGTGGTCTTTTTCATGGTTTTGAACTCCTCCACGGGATTGTACTTCAGTCCGGCTAAAGTTTTCAGGGCATGGGACGATAATTCCTATGTGAGCAATCTGAAGTTTGCGGAGCAACGTCTCGAAAACAGGCTGTTATGCGCGGACATCGTCGACGTTCAGTGGAAAGACAGGTCCGGCCGTCCACGTACGAATAAAGCCGTTCTGGAGGATGTCTCGCCGTCGGGCGTGTGTTTGCAATTTGAAACGCCGATTCCGCGCGATACGCGCATTCGGGTCTTGTCCCGGCGAGCGGAGTTTCCGGGAACAGTGCGCTACTGCGTGCACCGAGAAATCGGATATTTCGTGGGCGTTCGATTCGATCCTGGCCTTAAGTGGGCACGAAGACGGTTCTTGCCGCGCCACCTGTTCGATCCGCGCCGCCTGGCTGACACAGGTCCGGGCATCGCTCCGCAGACTTGAGTGAGCGCGAGGCCCGGGGACGGGGGTTCAGGGGCCGCTCTCCGGTGTTCGGTGAGGGCGCCCGATGATCAGGGCGCCGTTTCCATCCTTCAGGGCTGAGTGGTCGCGGTAACTGGGCGGCGCGATGCGCAGAAGCCCGGGTTTACTTTTCGATGCCCCCCTTTGGTTCATCGGCTCGTCAACGACGCGGCGAGCAGGCGCTTCCACGCGGTCCAGTCTTTCAGCGCGGAATTGGCCTCCGAAATCCCGGATGCATTGGCGGACACGATGCCCGCCATTTTCGTCGACGAAAGCACGCCTGCACTTTTGAGGAACCTCTCCGGTTACACTGCGTTGTCAATGAGTTAGGCGGCAGCCTCCAACGGCACAAGTTTGTAGCCGCGTTGGGCGGCCTGTTTTTGTCTGGCCTCGATCCGCTTCTCGCGAAGGGCATCGCGTTCCGCCCAAAGGGAGGCATCGTACTCGACCTGCTTGCTCACCATGGTGTAGAAGATGATGGCGATCTTATGCGCCGTGGCCGTCGTGGCCGCGACCGGGCCGAGTTTGGCTTTCATGCGGCGAAGATAATCGCCCATCGGTGTCTGATCGCGGTGCAAGCCGTGAGCCGCCAAGCGGAACAGCGTTCCGGCGCGGTTCTTGGTTTGGCGGGCGCCTCGCCATAGGACCTTTCCTCCGCTGATGTCATTGTCAGGGCACAGTCCCAACCAGGAAACGAAATGCCCGGCGGTGGGCCAGCGAGACATGTCCCTTCCCACTTCGCTGAACAGCATGAAGACCAGCGTCATCAATCCGGGAATCTGGGTCAGGTCCACCCCGAACAGCTTGTACGCCTCGGCCCGCATGTTGAAATCCGGACTCCCGCTCTTCTTCTTGCGCTTGCGCTGCTTTTGCTTGCGATCGTCCGGCATGGGCTTTTCATCGGGATCAACCCGGGGCGCGAAGGCCGCCACCAGCTTCTCGATTTCCTGGTCGCACTCGTCGATCAAGTCACGATGGCTGCGATAGAGCGACAACCTCTGCTTGAGGGCCAGGATATGTTCGGCCCGCCAGTTTCCCTCCAGCGATTTCCGGATGGTGTCTTCACTGGCCTTGATGCGTGGGTCCCGCAACTCGGCCAGCACGGCCGGATTCCGTTCGCCCGCCACGATGGCATCCAGCACGGCCAGTCCCGTCAAACCCGTGAGGTCGGAGATCACATGCTGAAACTGCACGTTCATCTGCGTGAGCGCCTTTTGCATATGCTGGATATGCTCGCTCGCCATCGTGACCAAGTCGTTGCGATGCCGCATCAACGACCGTACGGCGCAGACATCCGCCTCCGGCCGGAACGCCGCATGCAGCAGGCCCAACGAATGCAGATGCTGGATCCACTGGCATTCATGAAAATCGGTGCGCTTGCCGGGCACGTTTTTCATGTTGCGCGGATTCACCAAACACGGCTTGATGCCGTGTTGCTCCAGCACGTCGTACACGGGAATCCAGTACACGCCGGTGGACTCCATGGCGACCGTGGTGATCCCACAACTCACCAGCCACGCGGCCATTTGGTGCAGATCGCTGGTGAAGGTCTCGCTTTTGCGAACCGGATGGTCATCCCGATCCGCAGGCACCGCCACGTAGATTTCCCTGGCCCCGATGTCAATGCCCGCTGCATTCGGTTGAAACACTGCCGGATGCCCAGCTTCCTTCCGTTTGCCGGCTTTCTTGCTCTTGGCCACCGTGAGCCCAGACTGGCCAGTGGCTGTTGACTGCTCATTCGGCTTCGACATTGCGCTACTCCTTGGTTCGGGCAAAGGCCAAGCCGCGCATAGAAAGTACTCTTTTGATCGGAATCAGTCTGGGTGGTGTCCCGGACTGTAACCACTGTTTGGTGCACGGAACTTGGGACCACGCTTCTAATCGGGTTTGCAAACACCACTGAAATTCCGGCCTACTTCCATTGCCTGAACTTCCTT
>SXGS01033960.1_pt1 | contig 16446 bp, 18 predicted proteins | sample 3174681 | NCBI WGS metagenome assembly SXGS01 (sample SAMN11356861, study PRJNA531348) | freshwater metagenome | isolation source: freshwater sample F1-80 | place: China: Fuxian Lake, Yuxi | collected 2017-12-25 | reverse complement strand
GATCCGTCGATCCCGACACCCCGGAGCACCGATCCGCGTCCGGATCCGCCGATCCCGACACCCCGGAGCACCGATCCGCGTCCGGATCCGCCGATCCCGACACCCCGGAGCACCGATCCGCGTCCGGATCCGTCGATCCCGACACGCCGGAGCACCGATCCGCGTCCGGATCCGTCGATCCCGGCGCGCCGGAACGCTGATCCGCGTCCGGATCCGCCGATCCCGGCGCACCGGAACGCTGATCCGCGTCCGGAAGCGCCGATCCGCCTCCACCGCGATCACAAGCTCAGACTGCCAGCGACCGAAACGTCAGGCTCACCCTCGGCAACGGCTTCGAACACCGCGGCAACGCATGGTGCCATTCCAAGTGCACTTCGGGCGGAAGGTACAGGAGCGAGCCGGATTCGAGCTCATAATCGTGCCGCTCTTCCAGGTTGGCGATGCGTCGAAACTTCAGCTTTCGCGTCAAACCCAACGACAGGATCACCACCCCGCCGCGGAGACCCTCAGTCCGATCCGCGTGCCAACCCATGCGCGAATGCCCGTCCGGATAATAGTTGAGCAGGCAGTTGTTTGCGTCGAACCCCAGGTACTGGCTCGCCCGAACCCGCACCTTGTCCAGCACCGGTGGAAACGGCCGCTCCAGGTATTCCAATCCCGCATAGTTGTACGGAAGGCCATAGCTCGCGGTCTTTCGCGCGCGGATCCGATCGTCCCAATCGACGTGCTTCACCGCCCATTCGAACACCGATTCGTGGTTCTTCAAGAACCGCGGGACGTACAACACACCGGGGATCGCGGACATCGGGGCTCCTACCGGCCAGTGTAATTCCCCGGACGCTTCGCAAACCACGCGCCAATCGCTTCGGCAAAATCCTGCGAACTCGCCGTGCTGGCAAAGGCGTCCACATCCCCGTGGGTGTGCTCCCGATCGGCGCGGTCGTGGGCGCGGAACACCTCGGTGATCGCGCGAACCGCCAACGGGGGTTTCGCTGCTTGCGAACGTGCAAACGCAAACGCTTCGGCTTCCGGATCGGTGCACACTTGGACGGACGCAGCCGGCAACGCCTCCACCCCCACGCCGATCCCGGTCAACGCGAGCCGCCGGGCCAGCGGCCAACCGAACTCCCTTCCCAACCGCGGCAAAATCCGCCAACTCAGGTGCAACCCGCGATCGACCTCCGGAAATTGCACCCGCAGATCCGGCGCCACAAACCGAAAATCCGCGCCCACCAAAAAACACGCGCCCGCGCCAATGCAGCGTCCCCGCGCGGCGATCGCTGTCGGCACCGGCAGTCCGCACCACCGATCGATGATCTCCTCGCCGAGCGCCGCCACTTCGCGCTGGCCAAGCGTGCCGCCCGACATCCGCACCGCCAGATCCGGATCGGTGAGATCGGCGCCAAAGCTGAAATCCGACCCGCCGGCGACCAGCACCACCCCACGCAGATCGCCGCGGTTGGCGAGGTCGATCAGGATCCCCTGCAGCTGAACCATCAACCCAAACGAAAACCGGTTGCCCGGAGATCGGTCGATGCGGATCGTGGCTACGGTTCCGTCGAACTGCAGCGTTGCCCCGGTTGGATCAGACAAACAATTGCTCGATGGTGTCGGCGTATTTCTTCGCGACCACATTTCGGCGCAGTTTCATCGTCGGAGTGAGCTCGCCCCCATCCACGGAAAATTCATTCGGCAACACGGTGATCCTCTTGATGGTCTGGTAGCTCGCGATGCGCGCGTTGCACGAACTTTCGACCTGCGCGAAGATCCATTGTTGCACCTTTGGATCCTGCGACAACCCCGCCACATCTTCCGCCGCCGCACCGGTCGCCGTCCGCAACGCAGGAAGCGCCTCCACGTCCAAGGTGACCAATGCGCACAAGTACGGCTTGCGATCGCCGACCACCACCGCCTGGGCCACCCCAACGATCGTCTGAATGTAGGCTTCCATCTCTGCGGGTGCGATGTTCTTTCCGCCGGCGGTGATCAGGATGTCCTTCTTCCGGCCGGTGATTTTGAGGTTGCCATCGGCGTCGATCTCGCCCAGATCACCGGTGCACAACCAGCCATCGTCGCTGAACAATTCGGCGGTCTCCTTCGGCATCCGGTAGTAACCATTGGTGATCACCGGGCCTTTTGCCTGAACTTCGCCATCCTCGGCGATCCGCACTTGAACCCCTTTGATCGCGGATCCGACCGTTCCAAACCGCGGCCGGCCGTAATGAGAAATGGTCACCACGCCGACGGTTTCGCTCATGCCGTACGCTTCGTGGATCACGATCCCGAGCGACGCAAAAAACTCGAGCGTGTGCACGGAAATGGGCGCCGCACCCGAGGCCGCGAGCATCAACTGATCGAGTCCGAGCGCCGCTTTCACCTTCCGGATCACCAACCGGTTCGCCAGCTTCCGTGAAATCGATGTCACCGGCTTCCCAAGGCGGACCTCTTCCTTGAAGCTGGTCAACTCGGTGTTGCGCGCCCACTTCGTGAGCGCCGCTTTGACGCCGGTGGCGCTTCCGAGGCGCGCTTCCAACGCCGCTTGGAATTTCTCCCACACGCGGGGCACGCCCAAGAACACGGTCGGGTGCGACTCGGCGAGGTAGTCTTTGATCTCCTTCAAATCCGGACAGAACCAGACTTCCCCGCCGGTATGCAAATGCGTGAACGTGGTGAAGATCTGCTCGGCCACATGGCAGAGCGGCAGGTAGCTGACCACGCGATAGTTGTCCCAAATCGGCGAAAACCGCTCGCGGATCGCGTCCATCAACGAAGCGATCGCATGGTGGGTGAGCTGCACCCCTTTTGGAGTGCCGGTGGTGCCCGAGGTGTAAATCAACAGGCAGGTTTCCTCGAGGGTGATGCCTGCGATCCGCTCGTCGAGAACCGAATCCGGAACGGCCGTACCGAGGGCCTTCAAATCTTCGAGCGACTTCACTCCCTCCTTGGACGCGCCCATCGTGATCAGGTGCGCGCACTTCATCTTCCCTTCGGCGATCGAGCTTTGGAATTTGTCGATCTGCTCATCGTCGTCACCGATCGCGATCTGCGCACCGCAATTGTCGACAATGAACGCCACTTGGTCGGCGGTGTTCGTCGTATAGATCGGTGCCGGTGGACCGCGCAACGCCATGATCGCAAGTTCACAGAACACCCATTCGGGGCGGTTTTTCCCGACCAACGCCACGCCGTCGCCGACCTGGTGCCCCAGCGCCAACAATCCCTTGGCGATCGCGCGCACCTCGGAGTGGTACTCCCCCCACGTCCACGATTTCCAGGATCCATCGACGCGAGCCTTCATGGCCACCCGATCCGGAGAGGTTCGTGCAAGATCCGACAACTTGGCGACCAGCGAGGCGTGCATTTGAACTCCATGCGCGCGCCTGTTTCACCCACTGCAGGCGGCGGGTCAAGGGTGCAAACCTGCACTCCATGCGCGAGGCGCTGGAGGGGCCGCACGGCGGGTCGCGCAGCGACCGAGGCCGAACGGCCGAGCCCCGCAAGGGCCGACGGCGACAGCCGGCGCGCCCAGAATCCGCCGCCCTACCCGTAGGTTTGCCACTGGACCACTAGCCGGTCCACCGCGCGGCCACCAATCCCGCCAGTACGACCAATTGCGCGGGAAGGCTCGGCTCGTGCGAGGCGGCAATCCGAAAATGCTCAAAGCACTGGAGTTCGCGGGTGGCGCCGTGACGGTGCAGCCGCGCGATGGTCCAATCGTGCAAGGCACCCAGCAAGAGACTCGGGGGGGTCGCAGCCAGCACCTGCAACGCCTGTTTTGCCTCGCCGCCGTCATCGTCGTACAAGGCGAGTAACACCCGCGCCACTAGGTGCGAGGGGTCCCTGCTCGGCCCATTCCGATCCGTGGACATCGCAGAATGCGAGTCCGCAACGACCCATTGGAGCGCGCCCAAAGGTACCTCCCGTGCTGCGATCCACATCGGTGGCGCGCGCGGTGACCTGAGCAAATTGTTGCACCGTGGATCCACTGGCCTGCATTCGTCCAAGCCGCGGCGAGGTAGAGTGGCGCCGAGGTGTTCGTGCGCGCTTCCCTGACCCAGCCCCTTCGGATCGAAACCACTCCGATCAACGGCAGACGGATCACGCGAATCTTCCTTGGTGAACGGGAGCTCGAAGCCACGCCGGAAACGCTGGCCGCGGTGGGCGCACTTGCGACCGGCGGATCGGTGGATGCAGCGTTTCTCGCGCGAATTGGAGTGCTGGAAACAGAATCCACCGCGCCGTTCGCTCCCGAACAAAAGGTCGCGCTCGCCCCGGGGGTGGCGCTCGATCTCCGGTACCGAAACGGCAAATACCGGCGGGCGTCGGCGCACGGTTCGCGCACGGTTCAAGTGCTCCCGGAAACCTCGCTGCCGATCTCCGGTTTTGTTCCTCCGTTTCGACTGGGACCCCTGCAGGAGCTCGCCACCCGGCTGCGGTTGGCGTGGTTTGTGATGTTGCGTGCGGCGGTCGCCCGAAAGGAAGTTCCGAACCTCGAAGAAATGCGCGCACGTCTGGTCCACCTCGCACGCAATGAGGTCGCCCAACCCCCGTTGGATGCAATCCTGGAGTGGTCGGAAGATCGGTTTGTACCTCTGGTTCCGTTGCAAGAGTCGGAGTTCCAATATGGACTCTCCGAGATCACCCTGTGGGCGGATCGCCGGCCGGAGCGCGCACTCGGGCTGCCGCACGCCAGAGTGGCGGTGAACTCTCCCATCATGGCGCACCAGGTGGCCTTGGCCCTCGGTCGGTTGGCCAACGGTGTGGAGTTCGGCCCCACGGTCGCCCTCATGGAACAAGCACCGGAAGCCGTGCGTTCCCTGTGGGAACAGGCCCTTCGACTCGGCATGATCGTCAACGCTCCGACGCAACCCTCGCTCGCCGACGCGGTTCCGCCGGGATCGGTGCTGCATTTGGGGCATGCCACCCTGCTCGCAAACCTCGATGGGCATGCGGTATTGATCGATCCCTGGTTTCCGCCGGGAAGTTCGCTGGATCGCACGCCCGCGCCCGCGATCGCCAATCTGCCGCCGATCGCCGCGATCTTCATCACCCACCACCATTGGGATCACGTCAACCCGGAAACGCTGCTCAAGTTAGACAAGCGCTTGCCTATCTACGTTCCGGCGGCCGAGTCCGGCGAGCTGACCGTTCGAACCGCCGCTTTCCTGGCGACATTAGGGTTCACCAAGGTGTTTCCGCTCGCCCACGGGGAGAGCGTTGCATTCGGAAACGGCTCCGTCACCGCCGCGCCGTTTTTTGGGGAAGACCCCGAGCGGATCGGCTGGAACGGAAACACGTACATCCTCACCGATCACGGCAAATCCGCGTTGGTTCACGTCGACAGCGCGACCGATGCGAACGGAACCTCCTGGCGCAACAGCGAAACCGCGGCCGCCATCCGCGAACGTTTTGGCACCCTGTCGCCGGTGTTCGCCACCCGCCGGCAAGAGCGATCCACACAGATCGAATTTGGGTGGGAGTTCCTCCTGCGGCCCACCGAAGAGTGGGTTCTCCCCGCTGAAAATGCCGACAATAACGCCTCCTTTCTCGCCGGTTTGGTCACGGCCACCGGCGGCGGCAGTCTGGTGCTGTATTCCGAAGGCGGCGCCGAATGGTACCCCGAAGGAACGGACTTTCTACGGACCGGGGCCGACACCGGGCTCGACGCCTGCCGCCAATGGGGATGGGACGATCTCGCGGCGATCCAGGCGGCCGTTCAAGAACGAGGTTCGTCGTGCACGGTTTCTCATCCTTACGATCGGTTTCGGATCGGCGGCGCCTTTGAGACTAAGATCCGGGCGAAATCATGAGCGCCAACACACCGAACTGGAGGTTCGTGCTGATCGGCGCGCTGCTCACCGCGGTCATCGCCGGCTTTGCCGTCGTCGGCTTGGCCGCGCTGGTGGTATTCGCGTTGGCCTAACGGAAGCTACTTGCTGCGGATCTGATCCCGTCGAACCTTGAAGAACAACACGGAAGCGGCGGCGATCACCACCAGCCCCCCCAGGATCGAACTCGCCACAATCACCACGGTCCAAAACACGCTGAGCCCAAACAATGCGCGCTCCAGGTCGACAGTCGCACCCATAGCACGAATGCAATTGACGATCGGCAAAATTCGAAGCATAGTGCCCCTAAACCCCACCCGATGCCCCCTCAGCATCGCGGAGTCTTCATGCCCGGTCGCTACCAACGCACAGGCCAACGCGGTTCCCGCCCCGGCCAATACCAGCCTTCTGCGGGTTACGCCTACGGAAATGAAGTTAGTCAAGGCGCTTTACCATATGGATATGAAGGCGGGTTCGGCATCGTGGGTGGCGCTGGCACGGCCAACGGCGGCCACATCGAGGCGGGCTTGCTTCAGGGAAGCGGGTTTGTCGGCGCACGCAGCGAAGATGACGGCACCGCGTGGCATGGCGCGGGCGCACACGGCAAAGTCGCCGGCCTTTCCGGCGGCTACGGCCAGTCCGGCTCGGGCGGCTACATTCAAGGTGGCGCAGACGCCTTCGGTTTCGACGCGGAAGCCAGTGTAAACCCCGATCGTGGCGCGCAATTGGGTGCCGGCGCGTACATCGTTCAAGGGGCCGTCGAAGGCGGTTACAACAACGCGCAGACGAACCAAGGCGGCATGGCCCGGTTGGGCGTAGGCGCCGGCGTCGGCGCGGCCGGCCGTCTCCACTGGGGCGACGAGGACGGCGATGGCTTCCGAGAGTATGGCTTGGGCGCCGACATCGGCCCGGTGAGCTTCGACCTCAAGAGCGAAGATCCGCTCATGGCCTTGGCCAATGGCGTGAGCTTCGGCGCCGCCGGCGCGCTGGCCGGCCCCGGAACCAACCTCACCTCTTCCGCCGTCAACGCTGTTTCCAGCGCGGGAAGTGCGATCGGAAGCGCTGCATCCTCCGCCTGGGATTGGGCAACCGACTGGTAGTCGTCACCGCATCGGCAGTCCAACCTCCCATTCCGCGGCGATCGCCACGTACACCGACGGTATCGTCAGCGTCTGATCGCGGATATAGATCCTAGACAACACGGCGAACTTGGGCACCGCAAAGCGATTGGAAACGGAGAACGCCACCAACGGGCCCACACTCCAAGAGTGATCGCGCGTCGCCACCGCGTGGGTATTTTCGGAGATCGCCGCCACGATGAATTCCCTTCGATCCGGCGGATCCCAGACGAATGCGCCTACCACCGCATCGTGGGTGAACGTCACATCCTGCCTCGCCATCAACAGATGGATGTACGGCTCAAACACATACGGCTCGGTCCCGGGCAACCGGTAGTAATGAAACTCCCATTGGTCGACCGCAAAGAAGTGCCCAACCTTGATTTTTAGCTCGGGTCTGAGATCTACATCGAGCCCGAGCGCGGGGTAAGCATCCTCGGAATGCGTCGCGCGCGCTGCATCATCGTAGTCGACATCGAGATCATCAAATCCCATCAAATCGTCGAACACTCCAAAGTAATACAGCAGGCGCGCCTGCCCGGTGACATCAAAAAACGCCACTGGCTGAACGCTGAACCGCGGCCCCACCCGCAAATAGGCCGGCGAAACCTCCAACCCCAGCCCTCCGCCGACATAGGTGCCATCGAGCAACAAGCTCCCCGGCTGTTCCCAGGGAAGCGGCGCGCGAACCTCCGCGCGAAAATCGTCGATCGCTCCGAGCGGGTTGTACGCCACCCCCAACCGGTTGAACAGCCACCACTGCGGTTCACCGGCCAGCGCAGCCGTCGCCCAAAGCACAGGCCACATCGGACCTCCAGCGGCAGACTACCATGGTTTTCGTTGCTAGCGTTCGCGGTATGCCAACAACAACACCGCCGCCATTCCCGCATTGAAGAACGGCGGACTCATCAACAGCGCCGTTCCCAACGGGGAAGTCGAACTGCTCACCAAATAGGTAACATCGGTGAGCACGTCCGAAAACCGCGCCCCCGCGACGATCAACAGCATCTCCGGGCGCTTTCGCCACAAGGGGAGCGCCACCAACTGGACGATCAAGAACGCCACCCAGTGCGCCGCACATCGCAGCAAAAACGCATGTTGTTCGGGCTGATCTGCGGTGCCGTGCAGGATCTGAAACCACAGCTGCGGGGCAAACAGCGCCATCAACGGCAGCACGCTATCGACCACAATCGCCGCGAGAAGAACGACATTGACCCAGCGTTTCATGCGCCTCCCGTTGCGGTTGTTCCCAGCCCATACCAAAGGATAGGGTATTCGTGCATTCTACAGGATCTCCATGAACAAGAAAACCGCGACCGCCTATGTGCAGCGCCTTGAAGCCGTCCTGGATGCGGCGGCGGTGGCGTATCGGCCGCTCGCCGAAGCCGAATGGAGTCTGGTTCACTCCCAATGGACCGCAGCTTTTCGCGCGCCGAAGCGGACCGCCGACAACCATCCGGTGACCGACGACTACCTGTGGCATCGGTTCAGTTTCGGCGTTCATCCCAGCCTAGAATTCGACCCCGCCCAGCATGAATACGAGCGGCAGGCCGTCAAAGGCCGGTGGTTCCTTTTGTCCGCGTGGAAAGCAGCCAGTTTCGGCTACGAATGCACCGGTCCTCTACCCAACCTGCGCCCGTTGCGCGCGGACTTGCTGGTGTTTCCGCGGGATCCGGCCTGGACGATGGCATTCACCCACGAAGACGGCCATTGCGGCCCCTATTTCGCGGTCCGAAAGAAATAGTAAACAAGATTACTATTCCTACCGCGAACCCGGATCGGCCGTCAAAAGTGTATCCCAGGCGGCGCACGGTACGGCGCCGGGGACCGCCTCAGTGTAGAAGATGGAGGATGGGGGCAGGATGTGGCTGTCGATTGGGTTGACTCTATTGGGTTGCGACGATGAGCTTCTTCAAACGTCACCAACCACGGACACCGTCGTTTCCACGGACGTCACGTGGTACGGCGACATCGAGCCGGTGATGAACCGGGTGTGCTGGCGTTGCCACGACGGCGGCGGCATCGGCAACGCCGACTTTTCGACCTATGAGAGCGCCGCACCACAAGCGGATCTGATCGCGGGGTATGTCGGCATCGAAGCCATGCCCCCCGCGGTCGCCAATCCCTCCTGCGCCGAATACCAAGGCCATGAAGGCATGAACATTTCCTCCGAAGAAGTTCAGCTTTTCGCCGACTGGGCTGCTGGTGGCGCCGCCGAGGGCGACCCCGCCGATGCCGTGGTGCCTCAAGACTACGCCCTTCACCTCACCGACACCAACTATGCCCTTCCATCCCCACAACATACGGTGGAGATCGACGACAGTTGGAATGCCTACCGGTGTTTTGTGGTCGAGACCGACGCCGTCGAAACGCTCTATGTGACGGGGTTTGACACGATCGTGGACAACCCTGAAATCCTCCATCATCTGCTGCTGTTCCGAGACCCCGACGGCGACGTTGGCGAATCCTACGGGATCAACGATGTTTCCGGTGGTTTCCCGTGCGAAAATCCGATCAAGGGTGCCGACTGGGAGCCGTTGCACGCTTGGGGTCCCGGGATGCCGGCCACGGAAATGCCGGAAGGACGCGGCGTAAAGATCGAGCCGACCGACACGCTGGTCGTGCAACTTCACTATTATGGCGATCCGGCCCAGACTTACAGCGACGCCTCCGGCTACGATCTGCGCGCGGTGACCGAGGAACTCACCCCCATCTACATGGAGCCGCTCGGACCGACCGGATTCTCGATCCCCGCCGATGAGGTCGAGTCGGCATCCGACTCGCTCAACAACCCTTACAGTGTCCCGCTCGAAATTTTCGGCGTTTTCCCTCACATGCACCAGCTCGCGGTCGGATACGAGATGACCGTGGAATCCCCCAATGGCGGCTCCGAATGCGTGGTCGCATCCGAGCGCTGGGACTTCCACAACCAGCTCACCTACATGCTCGAAGATCCGATCCGCATCGAACCCGAAGACAGCGTTTCCACCCGTTGCACCTGGGACAACACCGACGCGAATCCCAATCAGCCGTCCGACCCGCCGGAAACGGTCACCTACGGCGAAAACACCGATCAGGAGATGTGTTTCTTCCTGTCGTACATCGGTCGGGCGGATTAGGGCAGGCTCGGCCGTGGAAAGGGCTAGTCCAGAGTCTCCAAACACACCGCCGGTGCACTCCATGAGCTCTGCTGGATCCCCAAGAACTCAAAGCCAGCGGGGCAACAATCCTCCTCAACAAAACTACAGTTTTCGCCTGCTGCAGAGTAATCAACCACCAATGGCGTCCGGCCCGTGCCTGCATCCTCAACACAGATCAGCGCGCGCATCGAGAGGGAATCCGCGTACAGGGTCGTACCGACAAACGTAAATCCGGTCGGACAGCATTCTGCAATTGGCTGCTCTTGCTCGTCGAAGCAGTAGTCAAGGTTTGCATCCCACGTGAGCCGAATCACAGTGCGACCGGAGTGTCCGTCCGCCCCGGGGGCGCCATTTTCTCCGTCCGCCCCATCCACGCCGGGTGCTCCGTCCGCTCCAGGCGCTCCGTCCGCGCCCGGAGCGCCATCCGCCCCATCCACTCCAGAGGCTCCACAGCCAGAGCTCGAAGCAGCTCCAAACACCAGGAGTGCGGCGACCGTAAGAGAACTTTGGCGCAAAGGAACAAGTGAACGCATTGAGTCTCTCCAAGATGGCAGGGCACGCTAAGCATACCACAGTAAAACGACAGCATTGTCGCTTTACTAGCGCCGCAATCGTCAACCTTCTTTACTATTCCTTCGCCTTGTACCGCCGGCGCTGCTCCAAGTGCCGCTGCTTCCAACGGTCCCGTTCCGCCCGCTGCAACGCTGGATCTTCCCGCCGCGCCTCATAGGCGATCTCCCGCTGGAGTTTCCGCCAAGCGGCCAGCCGATCCGGGTCCAGGGCTCCCTCGATCAGGCCCTGTTGAACGGCACAACCGGGCTCAGCATCGTGGTGGCAATCCCGGAAACGGCAGCGCTCCACCAACGCATCCACCTCGGCGAACACGCTGGACAACGCACTTTCGTCCAGCAATCCCACCGAACGAACCCCTGGATTGTCCAGCAACCAACCGCCGTTCGCCAACCCAAACAGCTGTCGCGCGGTGGTGGTGTGCCTGCCGCGGCCATCGTCCCGGATCCCTCCGGTTGATTGCACGCTTCGGTCCAGCAGCCAATTCGTGAGCGTCGATTTTCCAACGCCGGACTGCCCCAACAAGACGGCCGTTTTTCGAGGTTCGATCACCTCCATCAAGGCTTCCCTGCCCCGATCGGCGATGGCACTGACCGGCACCGTGCGGAGATCGGCGATGTTGGCGATTTCGGCGCGAGCCACCTCCGGATCTCCCAAGTCCGACCGGGTCAACACCACCACCAACTCGACATCCGCATCATTGGCCACCGCCAACCACCGCTCCAAACGCCGCACATTCACTGGCTCGTCCGCCGGCAAACACAGCAACGCCACATCCACATTGGCGGCGATCACCTGCGTTCCTCCTCCGGGATCGCGGCGTCGAATCATCGATTGGCGTTCCAAGCGGCGTTGCACCACCACCGGATCCCCGCGCGTCCACACGACCCAATCGCCGACCACGATCCGGTCATACCGATCGCGGACCTGTGGAGCGAGGATCGCCCGCAATTCTCCCTCAGGGGAAGCCAAAGTCACATGGCCATGCGACTCGAACACCACTCGACCTACTCTGCTTTCTTCCAACTCTTCTACGGACAACTGACACACAAAAGTCGGGCCGCAGCCCAACGACAGCAATGCTTGCACGGGCAACCCCGAACGAATGGAAAGGAAGGAACCACCGGCCGAAACGGCACGGCAAACCACGCGGACAGTCATCGTCCGCGAAATGGGTTTTGCGGTCAGTCCACCAACGCCGGTCTAGACGCGGGTGGAGGACCGGTGGGCGACAATCGTGCGCATACCTTCCTCCTTGCGCCCAGAGTAGCGGGGGAAAGAGGAGATGTCCACTCCCCTGTGGCAGGGTTACCTTCCCGAACGAGGAACCCATGACCGAACCTTCGATCTACGACCGCATCGGCGGAGAACCCGGAGTTCGCCGGTTGGTCGCCGCCTTCTACGCGGAGATGGACACCAATCCGCACGCCGCCGGCATCCGGGCCATGCACCACGGCGATCTCCAGCAAATCCAGGAGAAACTGTTTGAATTCCTCTCCGGTTGGTTCGGAGGACCTTCCCTGTACATCGAAAAGTACGGGCATCCCCGGATGCGGGCGCGCCATCTCCCGTTTCAAATCGGTATTTCCGAGATGGAGCAGTGGTTGTTGTGCATGTCGGTCGCGTTGGACGAGACGGTCGCTGACGGCCAATTGCGATCGGATCTGTTTGGGGCTTTTGCGCGGTTTGCGGACCACATGCGGAATGTGGAATGAACTGCCCAACCGACGAAGACTTCGCCGCCTTGATCGAAGGCACCCTCTCCCCAGAGCAACGCCGAATCCTCGCGTTGCATGCGGAGACCTGCGAAGCGTGTCGGGAATTGATGGGGTCCCTCCAGTCCTCCGACGAAGAACCGGAATTCCAGTACATCGGCCGCTACCAACTGCTGAACACCCTCGGCTCTGGAGCCATGGGCGTGGTGTACGCCGCCTTCGATACCCACTTGGAACGCCGAGTTGCGTTAAAAGTGCTTCGCCGCCCCGACCGACCCGACGATCGCGACCGGCTGGTCCGCGAAGCTAAAACCCTCGCACAACTCACCCATCCCAACGTTGTCGCGGTGTACGAGGTCGGCGAAGCGAACGGCGTTGACTTCATCGCCATGGAATTTGTGGACGGGGTGACGCTCCAGGAGTGGCTCGCAGAACAGAACCGTCCGAAAGACCAAATCATCCGCATCTTTTGCGAGGCGGGCCGAGGTCTCGCCGCCGCCCATCGCGCCGGCATCGTGCACCGGGATTTCAAACCCGGAAATGTGTTGGTCGGCAACGACGGCCGGGTTCGGGTTGGCGACTTCGGCCTCGCCAAAGAAATGTCCGAAGAGGAGTTTCAGCGTTCACTAAGAATTGCCGGTCCCCTATCCTCCCTCACGCAAACCGGCGTGGTGCTCGGCACCCCGGCCTACATGTCCCCGGAGCAACACCGCGGCCGAAAAGCCGATGCGAAATCCGATCAATTTAGTTTCTGCGTGGCGCTGTACGAGGCGCTGTACGACAAGCGTCCCTTTCGGGGCGGCAGCAGCGACGAAGTCTATGACTCCATTCTCCAGGACAAGGTCACCTTCCCCTTCCGAAGCGGAATTTCAAGGCGACAGCGGCTCGCAATCACCCAAGGCCTCCACGCCCGCCCCGAAACCCGGCACCCCTCGATGTTGGAATTGCTGGCATTACTGGAGTCCTCTCCCAATTCCGGTTGGAATGTGTTCGCGTTCGCCGGATCCGGCTGTGGCCTCGGCACCGTGGTCACCACCCTCGCGCTCATCCTGCTATGTTGCGGTGGGACCTACCTAAGTATCGTCTTCCTTTCAGCGATAGATGGGATAGGCGGCCCACCGGTGAAAGACTTCTTCGAGCTGCGGGCCGATGCGAAAGCGAAGTGCGGCACAGACCCCCTTTGGCCGCGCATGGAGCGAATGTTCCAGCGAGAACAGATCCGGCTGTTCAAAGGGCAATTGGGATTGTTCCGGATCGCTGGCCTGCAGACCGCTGTGAACAAAGCCACCAAAGACCGTAAACTCACGCTCGAAGAAATCGAAGGCATCGAAGCCTCACATTGAGCGAATGCCTTCAAACACGCAGCCGACCCCCAACCAATTGGCTATAACGGAGCGTTCGCCGAAGGGTCCACCGTCCGAGGCTCCGATGTCCATCGCAGCACAATTGTCGGAAAGTCTACCTCCCGCCTGGAAGAACGAGTCCTCGGTCCTCGAGGATGCTTGGCTCAAAGCCACCCAGCGTTGGCCTTCGTGGGATGTTCCACCCGCGGCTTACGCGGGCCACGTGATGGATCGTGTGCCCCAAAGCTGTGTTTCCCTGCGGAGCCTACACCTCGAAGACCTGTTCGTCACCTGCGCCTGCCTGCGCGGTTCGACACAGGCGATCGTGTACGTGCATCAGGCGTTCCAACCCGATCTCGATAAGGTTCTGGCGAAGGTCTCCCACAACCAAGAGATTCACGCCGACGCCAAACAGAAGCTTCATGAGCACCTATTCGTCGCAAAGGACGGAGCGCCCCCCAAGATCGCCGGCTACAAGGGGAATGGACCCTTGGCGGCCTTCCTCAAGGTGGTCGTTTCACGGCTCGCTTTAGAGCTGATTCGAAAACAAGTAAAGGAAGTTGACGAACCGATGGCGGACCGGTTTGCGGATGCCGCTCTCGATCCGGAACTCGCCTTCCTAAAACAGAAATACCGCGCCGAATTCAAGACCGCCTTCGCAGATGCGGCCAGGCAACTCCCGGATCGCGAGCGCGCCGTGCTTCGGTATCAGGTCGCCGACGGACTCTCCATCGATCAGATCGGCACCATTTACGGCGTTCATCGTGCCACCGCCGCCCGATGGGCCGCCAGCGGCCGCGAAATCCTGTTGAAATCCACCCAACAGCTGATGCGCGAGCGCCTCAAAGTCGATCCCGACGAGATGGCGAGCATTATGCGACTCCTGGAAAGCCAGCTCGAAGCCAGTGTTCTTCGCGTACTGCAGACGCGAAGCCGGATCGGATAGCGGATTCGGCGGCGGTGGACACTCACACGAGCGGTTCTCCTGCTTTGCCGCCCAATACATAAAAACTTGACTCCCTGTAAAGAAAAAATGCGACTTGGCCGCCCGCCCCGCATCTAGGGCTGAGCAGCGAAACGAACGGCAGCCGACCTCCACAAATCCGCGGAGTGTCCAACGCCAACGAAGGCACCGCCTCGGAACACCCGTTCCGCACCCCGCTGTTTGTCGCGTTTGTCCAACATAAAGGAGAGTCACCATGTCCAACCTTCGCACCGCCCTCAAACACCTCGGTTTCGCCGCATTCGTCAGCTCGGTGCTGCTCGCTTGCGGTCCAAACGCCAAAAATGAAGAGCAGTACTGGAAAAATCACGAAGCCGCGATGGTCGAGTACAAATCCCGGTGGCCGGGTTTTGATCCGCTGCTCGCTGCGGAACACACCGAAGCGCAGTCCCTCTGGGATGCCGCTGGGAAACTGACCGATGAAGATGCCAAGGCCGAAAAAATGAAGGAAGCCAACGCCAAGTTGGAAGTTCTGGCCAAATTGGAGGAGATCGATTCCAAGCTCGACGGTGTTCGCGCGAACGTCCAAAAGCTGAACGGTCTAAGCCTGAAAAGCTCGGACGACAGCCGGCGCAATGACGCGGTCACCAAAGCGAACGACCTGATCGCCAGCGTTGACGCGGCTCTCGCGACCGCCACGCCAAAAACGAAGGCCGAAGCTCTAGAACTTGCAGGCACCCAAGTCAGCGCGCTGATTTGGGACAGCTCCGACGACACCTACAAGTCCCTCACCAAGAAGCCTGCTAAGAGCAAGAAACGCTAGCGCCCTCACGAATGGGGCGACATCGCCCCATTTCCCGCTCCCTAGGGGGGAACTCACTCTCCGGAGTTCGCCCCTTTGGCACAAACAGTAAAGCGCTTTTACCATTCGCCCTAGCGTAAAACCTGCTCCTCTGTGCACGACCTTACATCTCTTTCATAAAAAGACGACCCTCGACTTGAATGGATTCACAACGCGGCCCTAGACTCGTGAAGGGGTCTCATGACAGGCTGGAAATGGACCATCGGCACAAAGTTGATCGCGGCGTTTGGCGCCGGCGTGGCGTTATTCATTGTTGTAATTGTCACAAATCTGTACGTGCTGCACGAGATCTCCGAGGACGTAGATCAGCTTGACCGAGCCCACGAGATGGTGAGCGTTTCACGGTCCCTTCAGCTCGACGTGGCCAACATCTGGCAGTTTCTTACCGACGCCGCCCTCGTTCAGGATGACGAAGGCACCCGGGAAGCTGAGAAGGCCATGGACCACGCAAGCGACAACATTGAGCGTCTAAAGGTACTTCTTTCCGACAGTCCGGAGGCTCTCGCCGCCATCAAGGACCTTGAGGACTCGCTGCCGGCCATGCAAGAGAAGGGTATTCGCATGAAAGCCGCCTATGGAGAAGGAAAGGAGGCAGGCGATGCAGCCATGTCCGAATACGACCAAGCCTGCGACGCCGCCATCCAGGCCGTCGAGAAGATCGTCGACCACGGTACCCTCCAATCACAATCTGAAACAGACACGATCCACCAGGACATCGCCGCGTTCACCTGGGCCGTCATTGGCGTTGCCCTGCTGGTGGTTGGCATGCAGTTCACCATCGGTGTGATGACGGCCCGAAATCTCGTCCTGCCACTAAAATCTGTCATTCACTCGATGGATAGCGCCAACGTCCACACCAAGATCGCCATCCCCCGCTCCGACGAAATCGGCGACCTTACCCGTTCTTTTGATCGCTTCGTGACCTCG
>SXGS01131867.1_pt1 | contig 16448 bp, 20 predicted proteins | sample 3174681 | NCBI WGS metagenome assembly SXGS01 (sample SAMN11356861, study PRJNA531348) | freshwater metagenome | isolation source: freshwater sample F1-80 | place: China: Fuxian Lake, Yuxi | collected 2017-12-25 | reverse complement strand
GTGTCACCGTTCGAGCAGCCCTGCGCCCGGTCGGTCGCCCCCGCCACATGCGCCAACGGTGACACCCGTGTCACCGTTCGGGAGCCGCAGACGGCCTCGTCGGGGTCGAGCCGGAGGCGATAATAGGGGACGTTGCGGTGATGGAACCCGCCGGTTCGCTCGATCAGCTTCGCGACCTCCAACGCCCGCAGGCATCGCTGCACCGTGCGGTCCGTGGTTTGCATCTCCTTGGCGAGCCGCTCGACATAGGCCCATGCGACGCCATCGGCGTCGGCGTAGGCGCCGAGCCGCATCAACAAGAACTTGGCGGTCTTGGTCGGGCAGTCCTGATCCTGGGCCCACGAACAGGCGCGCTCGCTCATGTCGCGCCCCTTTCGGCCCGCAGCAAAAGGACGCGCTGACGAACCTCCCTGGTCAGCGGATCTCGCCATGATTTGCGGTCAGCGAGCATGGCTCGGATCTCGTGGTTCGAGACGTGCGCCCAGGCCCGCAGCAGCCGTTCAGGCTCGCTCATCGGCTGATCCGGCAAGACGACGGGGATAGGCGCGTGAAACGGACGGCCGACGATCACGCAGCCGCCTCCGGCGCGCTACGCTCGCCGATCAGGTCGAAGAGGGTCGGCGTCGCCATCTCGCGCGCCATGGCCTCGACGTGCTTCACACCGTCGAGAAAGTAGGCCGGGTTCAGCTCGTTCGCCCAGCCGACGCGCCCGTGCTTGATGGCGCGATAGGGCACGGTCATCAGGCCGCCGAACGGATCGAACACCACGTCGCCCGGCTCGGAACACTGGATGATCAGCCGGTCGACGATATCGAAGGGCAGGGGGCACAGGTGCTTTTCCGCGCCCTGCTGGGCCTGGACGGTGTTGAGCGACAGCATCTGGGCGACATCGGTCCAGACGTCGTCGTGCCAACTGTGCGGCGGCAGCAACATGAAGGTCGGCGGCAATTTGCCTTTTGCGTCCAGCGCTTCGCCCACCTTGACGTGGTGCTCGAAGTCGTAAAGCCGGTCGAGATTGAAGGCTTTCCACAGCCGCCAGACGTCTTCGGCCTTCTCGACCTTGGCCCACTCCTCCGGCGCGACCAGGCGGTCGCCGGAGGAGCGCATCAAGTGGTGCGCGTCGAGCTGCCAGCGCGCCCGGCTGTAGCGATCCTTGTCCTTCGACACCGGCCGGTCGGCGTAACCGTTGGACAGGTCGGAGGGCGGCTTGCGGAACAGCAGCACCTTTTCCGGCAGGCCCGCGCCCATGCGCGATCCGTCCTTGCACTGCGCGCTCCAGCCCAGCCGCTAGGTCTGGCTGGTCTCGCGGACGACGTCGGTCAGGTTGGTCTTTTCGCCGAGGTAGGCGAAGCCGGCCTTGCGGAAGCACGCCCGGCAGTCGTCCGCGAACGGGTAGACGGTCTGAAAGCCGAGGCCGGTCATACCCCCTGGCACGATCCGGTCCTTCACGTGGATGGCGGCCACCCGGCCCGGCGCGAGCACGCGCAGCAGCTCCGGGGCGAGAAAGTCCATCTGTCGCCAGAAATGGGCGTTGTCGTCGGTGTGTCCGAAATCGGCGTAGTTCGGCGAATACTCGTACTGCGTCGAGAACGGGATCGAGGTGACGATCAGGCCCACGCTGTCCGCCGGCATCCGTCGCGTTTCGACGACGGTGTCTTCGTTCACCAAGCGATAGTTGTCGCCGGTCACCTCGATCCGATCCTTCACGCCCATGGCGCGGGTGAGCACCTTCGCCATGTCGGCGTTGGACAGGCCGTATTCGCGGATGATCGCGCTCATGGTCTTCGCCATTTCCTCGTGCTGCGCCCACTTCTCCAGCAGGGTCCGCAGCACGGCGCGCTCGCTCTCGGCGTAGATCACGTGGATCTCGACGGGATGCCCCTGCAGGAATCGCTGGATGCGGTGGATCGCCTGGATGAAGTCGTTGAATTTGAAGCCGATCCCCAGGAAGACCGCCTTGTGGCAATGGCGCTGGAAGTTGCAGCCTGAGCCGGCGATCACCGGCTTGGCCGCGAGATAGGGAAACCAGCCGTCGCTGAACAGGACGATCGCCTGTTCGCGCGCCTCAAGATCCTGGGAGCCGAACACGCTGACGACGTTCGGCAGGGCGAGCTCGATCGCCGCCCGCTCGGCCTCCAGATCGTGCCACAGGATGTAGCGCCCCTCGGGGTCGGCCGCGAGGATCTCGCGCATCTTCCGGATGCGGGCCTCCAGGGTGTCGCGCTTGACCTTGGACGCCGCGACCACGCCGACCGCATCGTCCTGGAATAGGCGGCCCTGGCCGCTCTTGTCGGTTCCGGCGGCCCGATGGTCCACCGGCACTTCGTGATAGATCACCTGCAGGGGCGGCAGGTCGTAGCCGTCGTCGGAGAAGCCGAGATCGCTCGGCCGCTGGACGAACAGACCCCAGCTTGCGCACCACAGCCAGAACTCGCGCTCTTTGTGCGGGTGCAGGGTGAGGGCGTCGGCGTGCTCGCTGTCTCGCCGGAAAAACCGGGTCTTGGCCTGCCCGACATCCATCACGCCCAGGAACGCCGAATAGGCGAGCAGCTCTATGAAATCGTTGGGCGACGGCGTGGCCGTGGCGACGAAGCGATAGGCGACCTGGTCGAACAGGCGCATGAACTCGCGAAAGGTCTTGGAGCCGCCGAAGCCTCGCAGAACGCTGGCCTCGTCCAGGCAGGCGACCGCGAAACAGGATGGGTCGAGCTTGCCGTCCCGAACCGTCTCGTAGTTGGTCAGGTAGAGGCCCCCGGGATCGTCCGCCTCCTCGATCCGCCGAATGAACCGGACGCGAACGCCCAGCATGGCGGCGTCCCGCATGAACTCTTGCCGCACGCCGAGCGGGATGACGATCAGGCCCATCCCGCCGGAGATCTCGCGCATGATCCGCGCAATCTCCAACTGGACGACGCTTTTCCCCAGGCCGAAGGCGGCGAACAGGGCGGCCCGGCCGAGACGGACCGCCCAGCAGACCATGGCCCGCTGATGGTCCTTGAGGATCGGATTGACCCGGTCGGGCTCGATCTCGAAGCCGCAGCGGGGAGCCGGCGGCACCTTGGCCGCCAGGAAGTCGTGATAGGCGTCGCGAACGGCGTTCGTCACGCGGCGACCCTCCATTTCCAGGCCCCGCCGGCGAGATTGGCGCGGATATGCTTGGCCCCATGCTTGGGCGACACCGAGTTGCCGATCAGCATGGTCTCGGCGGTCTTGGTGATAGGGCCGTGGATGGCGCTCCAGCCGGTGACGTAGTGCTTGGGAAAGCCCTGAGCGGCCTTCAGCTCGTCCGGCCACAGCATCCGCATGCCAATGTCGCTGATCTGGAACACCTCGCCGGCGACCATGACCAGGCCGAAGCGGGCGCGACTGGTCACACTGTGCAGCGGATCAGCGATGTCGGCGGCCTCGGCCGCGCCGTAGTATTTGACGAGGAAGGCGCGCAGCTCGTCCCCATGCGGCGAGAAGGGCCGCCGCATCGGCAGTTCCAGCAGGTAGTGGTGATTGCCGCCGGCCGTAATGGTCTTGGCGGGCTCGCGAGGATCGCCCATCCCCCCGGCGGTATTCGAGGTGTAGGCATGGCTGAGCGCCGCGGCGATCACGCGTTGAGTGCAGCTCTTGCTGACGATGGTGCTGACGGGTTCGACCGCGGCCCTTCCAATCAGCCCGGTGTTCGCCTGCTCCAGGAACGCCGACACGAGGCCGTGTCGTGGCGCGCCCGCCATGACCGTGTGCAACGGCTCGTCCGGAAGGTGACCGATGCTGTTCTCGCTGAACTTCGTCAGCATGGCGGCGGCGACCCCCAACGGGACCGCGCCCCCAGGGCGCTTCTCGAAACTGTTGGCCGTCACCGTGGCCAGCGGATCGCGCATGTCATGACCGACAGCCCCCGCTCGAAACTTGGTGATGTGCGGCGCCACAACCGCGAACGACCCGCCCTTCGGATAGGCGGTCACGGTCCGCAGCGGTTCGCCCGCCGAATGCAAGCTATCGCGCGACCAATTGGCGATCTGAACGACAAACGGCTCGGCCGCGCCGATGACGTACCGCTCGACGCCTTTCGCGATGCGCCGAAGCGTCGCCTCCTCGAGCGGCCGCTTGGCCTTGATGCCGGCGGCCTTCAGCTCCTCCTGGGTGGCGAAGATGGACGGGCAGGGCCGGGTGAAATCGATGCAGTCGGCGGCGCGCTCGTAGGGCTTGAGCCCCTTGGCGGCGGCGATCTTGCGGGGCGCGTGGGTTGGCCCCTCCCACACGATCGGCATGCCGTCGCAACGCGCGATCAGGAACAGGCGCCTTCTGATCGTGGGAACCCCACTATCCGCCGCGCTTTCCACCCGCCATTCGACGGTGTAGCCGCACTGTTCCAGCCGGCGGACCCACAGCCGGAAGGTGGCGCCCTTGCGGGCCGGATCGGGCAGTCGCCGACCCTGTTCGTCGGGAGGCTTGAGCGGCCCCCAATCTCGAAACTCCTCAACGTTCTCCAGAAAGATGACGTCCGGCCGGTTCGATCCGAGCAGCTTGGCGACCTTGATCACCACCCAGGCCAGGCCGCGAATGCGGGGACTGACGGGCGCGCTGCCCTTCGCCTTGGAGAAATGACGGCAGTCGGGCGACGCCCAGAACGACCGCCATTTGACGCCAGGCCGGATCACGGTGGGGTCGACGTCGAACACGTCGGCGACGAAGTGTTCTGTGTCCGGGCAGTTCGCCATATGGACGCCGATGGCGATCTCGTTGTGGTTCAGCGCCACGTCGGGATGCTTGCCAAGCGCGATCTTGTAGGCCTCTGACGATCCGCCGCAGCCGGCGAAGTAGACGACGTCGAGACCGTCTTCAGTCGCGCAGCCGTCCGCGGCGATTGGAGCCGCCGAGCCGTCAGCCATGATTGCCCCCCAAGCGGAGCGCTTGGGCGTGGCCGGACCGCGTCGCCGACCAGCCGGCCGCGTCGTGGTCGATCAGCTCCTTCTTCTGCAGCGATATGAGCGCGATCGTCGCGCTCGCCGAGGTGATGCCGAGCGCGAGTGCGACCTGCGCCGGTTTGCGGCAGCCGCCGGCCACGCTGACCAGAGTGCGCGCCTCGATGGTCCGGCGGCCGACGATGTCCCGCGACGCCGGCTTGGGGGGCTCCTTCACCGCCTCCGCGACCACGGTCGGCGGCCGTGAACCGGGATGCAGACGCGCGTAGGATGGATCGCAGGCCAAACGGAGGTCGTGGACCGATCGGTCGAGCATGGCTGCGCAGGCGTCCCAACTCGCCCGCAGGCGACGCTTCTCGGTTACGAAGGCGATCTCGACCGCGCTGACGGGCTCGCGCCGGGGCCGGTCACGCATCGTCGCCCCCGAAGCCCATCCGTGCACGCGCCGCCGCCGCGATCTCGGTCCCTTGCTCGACCATCAGATCCTGGAGGGCGCGAGCGCCCTCGGCGAGAACGCCGGCGAACGTCTTCCGAGTGGTCGCGGACGCCTCGCACCAGGCGCGGGCCTGATCGCAGAACGCCTTGACGAACCGCCGCCGCGCATCGCCAGCCGCCAACGGGAAGTTGACCTCGGACAGCCCCCGCAACGCGCCGATCAGCTCGTAAGGCTGGACCGCCGGGTCGCCGGCCGCATCGACGGCCGCGTTGAGCACGAACAGCCATGCGGCCCGGGCAGCGGAAGGGTGAGCAGGCGAACGGCGTTCGCGATGCGGCGCTCTCATTGCACCGCCTCCCCGATCAGATCGCGGGGGCCCAACGGAAGCCCCTCATCTTCAGCCACCCGCAAGATGCGAGCCTGAAACTCGGAAGGGATTAGGCCGCCGGTTCCACCTTTCGAGCGAGGCCGGTCCCACTTGCGGATCGCCTCAGTGGTACGCTCACAGAGCTCCGCGAGGCGTCGGGAACCCAGTACGGCTCGGGCGATTCGCGATGGCGACGCCTTGTCCTCGGTGTTGCGCGGAGGGATAATTTGTCCCATAGAGACTATCCGTTGCTAACAGAAAGTCGCTATTGGCTGAACTGATTTGGCCCTCTCAGTCAACATCGCTGCCCGTGGCTACGCGACAAATCCTGCGAGCATATTTGCGCGCATGGACGAACCCCTTGATTGGCGGGCAGTTTCTCGTCGGGTGGACGAGATGGGGCGGGGTGCGCGAAGCGCCCTGGCTAAGGCTATGGGAATGGATCGTAGCCAATTGGCGCGAACCCTCCGCAAGCCGGGAGCGTTTCCCGACACGCGCCAAGCGCAGATCATTGATCGCTTCTTATCGGGACAAGCCGCGGAGCCGGTGGAGCGCCTGGATAGCGCCGAGGGCGCGATGCGGGTCCCCGAGTACGGTTACGCGGCGGGATCTGACGGAGACCGCTTCGCAATCAATGAGGGACGCATCCTCGACTCGATCGAGCTGCCAATGGGCATGCGTTTGCGGGGCGAGTATTTCGTGGTGCGCGCGTTTGGAAGCAGCATGGAGCCGCGCATCTGGGCTGGGGAGCGCAAGCTAGCACAGCGTAACGTTCCGCCCGGTAAAGACCAGGACGTTGTGATTGAATTCAACGACGGCTCTGGCGTTCTTAAAACATACCGCCGGCAGAAGGACGGTCATATATTCGTCTTTCAGTATAATCCTGAAAAGGAAATCCGGTACGATGCTTCGAGCGTCAAGGCGCTGCATGCAATATTCCCGTTATGACTACCGGGACGCATCAAAAGCATTCTTCAATTTCCTATCTTCGGCGGCAGATAGCGTTCTAACCGCTATCGCGACCTGACAGCTACTAACCGCCTCGACGTTTGCTGCGCCGAACTCCCTCTCGCAGGCGGCCTTGATGCGTGCGAGCTTCTGCTCGCCGGTTTCTGGCGGGACGACGCTGCCAATGATCAGCAGCGCGACGAAGCCTACCGCTATCGCGGCGACCCCATATCCAACGATCTCCGCCAGTCTGACGCGTTTCGCCAATGAAGTCGGCTCTGGCACCTTGGGTCCCCATTTTCTTCAATGAATAGAGAACCTTCGCGTGTGTCCGCCTCCGATGCAACGCGCCCATTGGTCCGTTAAAGTCCGCGAATATGTCGGCGAATGTGTCGCTATGATTGTTGACAAGAAGGACGAATAGTCCGCTACATCCGGTCCGGTAGGTGCGTTCCACGGAACCGGAGGCCTTGGATTGACCGAGATCTACATCCCGAACAGCGGCCCGTTGACCTGGTGCGCTAGGCGCGGGCGCGTCGTTGAGCCGCTCGGTCGCCGGGTGGCGCGGTGGGCCGTCGTCGTCGGCCTGCTCCTCGTCTGCCTGCCGGCCGCCAGGGCGGAGCGTGCGCAGGTCGCGGCGCTGCCGGCGATCCCCCTTGTGCGATGGCAGCCCAAGCGCGGGAGCCGCCGCCGGTGAGGGCCGCCCGAACCGCCTCGCCGCCGGCGGCTGCGCGCCGCGACGTGTCGATCAACCTGACCCCGTTCGCGCCCCGCGTCGGCGATGCGCCGATCGCCGACAGCCGCCGCTGGCTTTGCCTGTGGAACGTCACCCCCGCCCAGGCGGCGACCACGCTGCTCGGTCGCCTGGAGCGGTTCCCGAACGGCGTTCGCGTCGAACGCTCGGACGTGGGCGAGGTGCTGTTCTTTGGCCGAATGGCCGCCACGGCGCCGCCGGAGCTTCAGCCCGGCTCGATCCAGCCCCTCGCCATCGTCGCTTGCGGCCTGACCGCGCCCGAGGCGCGCGAGGCGCTCGCCCAGCTCGCCAGCCAAGGATGGCGCCCATGACGCCCTTTCGCGCTGGAGCGACCGTCAGGGTCGTCGACCTCACCGACCTGCGCCTGCCGGGGAAGCAGAAGCCGCCGTTCGAAGTGGGCGACCTGCTCCAGGTCACCCGCTGTACGACCACGGGGCTCGTGATGGTCGACCGCCATCAGGGCCTGTTTCGCCCCCATCGCTTCGCCCCCGTCTAGCCCAACATGGAAACCCCGATGAACGCCCATGCGCCGTCGCCCGCCATCCACGGCCAGGATCGCCAGATCCTCGCGACGCAGAACTCGACCCTCCTTCGCGCCATCGCCCATCTCGCCGAGATCGGGAAGACGGATCGCGGCGTCTGGCCGGTCGGGGTCGTCGCCCTCGCCAACGAGACCGGGAAGGACCCGTCGAACATCCGCAAGTCGCTCGCCAAGCTGGCGGCCGATGGATTGGTCACCTCCGATCCGATTGAACTGACCCCCGAGGGCGCGGACATGCTCGCCCGCCTGGAAATCCTCTCCGGCGAGCGGACGGCCTCGGCCGAGATCCCCGCGGGCTTCGCGCTCCTGCGGCACGATGAGATTACGCCCGACCCGGAGAACGCCCGCGAGTTTTCGGGGCTGGAGCAAGTCCAGATCGAAGGCCTCGCCGCGACCATCCGCGAGCACGGCCTCAAGCAACCGCCCGGCGTCCGCCCGGCCGGACCTCACGGCCTCCATATCCTCGCCTTCGGCGAACGCCGCTGGCGCGCCTGGGGCTTGCTGATCCAGCGCGGCGAATGGACCGCCGACCACGTCGAGCTCTGCCGGGTGGAGGCGGGCGACGATCTGGCCATCATGGAGGCCGGGCTGATCGAGAACCTCCAGCGCTCCGACCTGTCGAACCTGGAGGCCGGCGAGCAGTTCCTAAAGCTGCACCGCCGCCTCGGCCGCACCACGGCCGAGATCGCCGCCGCCCTCGGCAAGACGCCCCGCTTCGTCCAGATCGCCATGAAGGTCGCCGCCGAGGCGACAGAGGCGGACAAGGAGCAATTTCGCGAAAGCGAGCGGGCCAAGGCCGCCGGCCAGCCCGGCGTCTTCAGTTGGGAGGCCCTGCGCGACACGGTCAAGACCCCGCGCCATGTGACCGCCCTGGCCGCCAGCCCACGCCTCGCCATGCTGGTGGTCGAGCTCGCCGCCAAGGTCGCCCTCGAACCTCTCGACGTCGGCGCCCACCGGCCCGACGCCGTCGAGCCGCCGGACGAATGGACCCGGATATCGGCCCCGCCCGGCGGCGGCTACTGGGCCCAGGCCGAGGATCTTGGCTTGGCCCGATGCGTCCGCGACGTCGACCATGGCGTCTTCGGCGCGATCACGAGCGTGGCCCAGGCCTGGCTGGACGATCAGGGGTTCGGCGACGATCGCGAGGCGATGGTGCAAGCCGTGCGCGAGACGGCGCTCGGCGCCATGGGCGCGAGGCTGGCCGGCGAAAGCGCCCGCTGGGCGACCGCTTTCCTCAACCCGCCGCCGCCGCGGTCGCCGGCCGCCGCCGAGCCCGCGGCGACATCGGCGGTGCGCTGGGACCCGCCGCCCCAGCCGCCGCGCGACAGCTTCGCCCAGCAGGTCCGCGAGGTGAACCTCGAGGCCGGCGAGCATCATATCGAGGCCCTGCGGCCCGCCACGCCCGCCGCTGACGACGAACGCCGTTCGCCCCCCGCGACCGCCGCGCCGCTGGCGCTCACGCCCCCGCAACGGCTCGCCGTCATTGAGCTCGCCCATAAGACCGAGACAAGCGGCGTCGAAGCTCGCGGCGGCGCCATCCGCGGGGCGCGGGTAGCGGACTATTTCCGCGACCCCATGGCGAGAGAGCTGGTGAACCTGCGCCTGGTCAGTTGGGTCCAGGCGCCCAGCGGAACCGGCTTCCTCGGCGTGCTGACCCAGGCGGCCTGGGACTGGTTGGCCCAGGAGCTGCCGAGCGGCGTCAATGCGGCGGTCGTCGCCAACGCCCAGGTCTGCGTCGAGTTCGACGGCCCGGCTGACGGCGGGACTTACGTCACGCCCTGGATCAACGACCCTTCGCCGTCGCAGCCGACACCCCAACGGCCGAGTGAGCCTGAACCAGCCGAGCCGGCCGCAGAGGCTCCGCCAGCCTCGACCGATCCGCAGTTCCTGGCCGACGATCGCGCGGTGGACGCTCTGTCGGACGTCATGCGGGCGAGGGCGCACAAGCGCCGCGCCAATCGTCCCGCCCATGCCGACCGCCCATGGGACATGGCCGACCGCGCGATCCTGCAGTTGCTGAACAACGACCTCGCCGGCCTCCTGGCCGAGGTGGCGGCGATGGCCGCCCGCAACGGCGACCTGCGCGCGGTCAGCGGCGAACTGTCGTCGGCGCTTCACCGCGCCGGCGCCGACCTGCGGAGCATGCGCCGCCGGCTGGAGCGGGACAGCCCTGAGTACGCGCCGGCGCATGCCGATCTCGAAAGGGACGACTGATGGCCTCGCTCACCGTCAACCAACGCAAGCAGCTTCGCTACGAGCACCAACGGCGCACGTGGCGGGAACTGGTCGGCATCGGGCCGACCGCCGGCAAAGCCGGATCTCCAGAAAAGGGAATCGACCTGCACGTCGGCGCCAAGGTGCGCGCGTTCCGTCGCGCTCAGGGCCTGTCGCAAGAGATGTTGGCCGACGCGATCGGCCTGACGTTCCAGCAGGTCCAGAAATACGAGGCCGGCGTCAATCGGATCTCGGCGTCGAAACTGTATCAGATCGCCCGTCGTCTCCATGTCGGGATCGGCGACTTGTTCGCCGACTATCCGGACGAGGCCGACCTTGACCCGACCATGGTCGAGCTGCGCGCCCGCGCCATCGAGGCGATCAACGCCGTTCCCGAGGCGATCCGCCTCGCCGCCCTGCGGCCCGACCAGCGCCGCGCCATCGGCCACGTCATCGCCGCTTTGGTCGAGGCCTGAACGATGCGGCGCGCCCTGATGTTGGCCGGCGACGCCGGCGAAGACGAGACCGTTCTGGCGGTCACCTATGACGAGCTGGCCATCTTGGACGCCCTGGTCTGCGCGGCCCTGGGCTTTAGCGACCATCCCCCGCGGATCTGGCGCGAGCTGGCCCAGGTGATCGGCGGCGCTCGCCACGAGATGGAGGAGGCCGCCAGAGAAGATCGCTCCGGCGACCCCCGGAGGGCTCCTACCCATGCCTGAGAGCAAGCCCAAGCTGACGGCGGATATGAGCGACCTACGCCCAGGCCAACAGCGCATCCTTCGCCGGTTCGCCGACGGCAACCACGACGTGGTGTTCATTCCGCATGACGTGTTCGAGGTGCGGATCTGCGAGGCGTTGGCAGGGCGGCAACTGTTGGCCCCTTTCCACCACGAGGAGGGGCCGGGCTACGAACTGACCCCCGCCGGCCGCGCCGCCCTGAACGAGGGAGGCGATCGATGAGGGACGAGGATATCCCCGCCCGGGCGCCGCAGCCCTGGCAACCCGAGAGTCGGCCCCGCGTGCTAGCGATGCTCGGCAAGCTGGCGGAAGAGTGCAACGAACTCGCCGCGATCTGCTCGCGCATCACCATCCAAGGCTTGGACGGCATTCACCCGGATGATGGCCGGCCGAACCGTGCCCACCTCGAAGACGAAATCGCGGACGTGGCCGCGCTCACCGGCCTGACCATGTCGGGCGTCGCGTGGGGACAGTTCTCGACGTGGCCATTATCGCGAGCCTTCTGCGACGTCCCGAAAGACCCGCTCGACTATGACCGGGTGGAGCGGCGGCGGAACGCCAAGAAGCACTTCCTACTGATGTGGCTGGAAGGCTTGTCGCATGAGCCCCGCGCCGCCCTGAAAGCGGAGGGCCGGGCCGATGGGTGAGATCGCCGCCGCCGGCCGCCCCCTTCGCCTCTTCGAAGTGACCATCGCCGACTATGAGCCCCGGCTGGTCCAGGCCAAGACGGCGTCTGAAGCGCGATATGACCGCTTCTTGGCCTGGTCGGAGGTTTGGGACATTGCGTTTCGCGACTTCCTCAAGATCACGAAGGTTCGCACCCTGCCGATGCCGCCGCGTGCACCTCGGCACCCTGCAATGACCGACGACTTGCGCGAGCTCGCTCGCCACGCCCTCGGCCTGCCGAACGACCTGCCCCGAAGCTACCGCAATAGGTTCGTGACCGGTCCTGGCGGCGATGGCCACGCGTGGGACCGACTCGTCACCGCCGGCCTGGCGAAGAAGCGCTCAGGCGAGACGCTGCCGTTCGGCGGCTCTGACTTCTACTGGCTGACGCGTGAGGGGGCCGTCTCGGCCCTTGAGCCCGGCGAGACGCTTTGCCCTGAAGACTTTCCGGAGCCCCGCCCATGACCGATACCCTCTACTACCTTGACGATTTCACCGACGAGACAATGCCGTGTCTTCCGACGCTAGAAGCGTGGGCGGAATGGCTCGCCAAGCCGGACCCTATCTGGGGCCGAGCCGAGGCCGCCCAGGACGGCCAACGCTTCGCCGCCTCGACGATGACGGTCCTCTGCGACTGCCGAGCCGACTACGTCGATGGCCGATGGAAATGGGCTGAACAGCCTCCCTCGGAGACCGATCACTTCTTCCTGCGCCACTACGAAGGTTCGACCGGGTGGGACGCGGGCTTCTCCGGCGATGATCTGGAGAACGCGGCAGACGGCCTAGCCGATTGTTCCGGCGACGATCCTGTGTGGTTCGCCTGCGTTAAGTACGGCGAGGACATTCGGGTCCGCTTCGAGGCTGAAGGCCCGATCTGTGTGATCGAGGCGTTGGAGACGCGCCAATGACCGACCAACGGGTGAAATCGCTTGCCAAGGCGATTATCGATTTTCACGAGCACAACTACTATGGCGCTGGTCAAGACAATATCGAGGAGAGCTATGCCCATGCAGAGCAAGCCATCCTTGCCCTTCTCGCGCCAGCCGCCCCGCAGGACGAAGAGTTCGTCGAACGCTGCATCGCATGCCAAAAGCCATTCGTAACTGGCGATCGCTACTATCCAGATGCCAGCGGCGAAAACATTCATGCCGCTTGCTGCGGCCCTGAGCGGGACGGCTACACCCTCGACGGCGAGCCGTTGCCGGAAGGCGAGCCGATCCCGTCCCCGCAGATTTGGAACCAGCCTGAAACCGCCCCGCAACATCAGCCCAGGCCGCCCCTTGCTGCACTGGTGGCGCGCTGGAGGGCCGCTGCCGATCAAATAGCTCAGCACTACGACGAGAACTACGAAGCGCAAGCCGACCCGGACAAGGGGTTCGACGAGGGCGTAGTTGAGACCCTGCGCGCATGCGCCGACACCCTCGCCGCCCTGGAGCGGAAGGAGGCGAGCCGGTGAACCACGCTGTCGCTCGTCTGGCCGAAGAGATACGGGTCCTGTCGGACACCTATCGCTACGTCCTGGCCGACCGGGACATGTTGATCGAGGCGCCGGCCGAGCGGGCGACGATGCTCGTCCAACTGCGCCGCGAGATCAGCGAGACGCGGGCAGGCCTCGAGCTGCTGCGCGGCGCATTAGGCGTCCAGGCCTCGCCGACCAGCGCCGCCTGAGCCCATGCCTCGGCCGATCCGACATCAGCCGGCACACGAGGAGCAGCGCCCGCCCAGCGGCGGCGCGCTGCATCCTGACGTGCTGCGCCTGATCGAGGCCCTTGCCGAGGCCGCCGCCGCCCGTGACTATGACGCGCGATTCAGGCCCACGCCTCAGGGATGACCATGCGGGTCGCGATTTACGCGCGCTATAGCTCGGATCGTCAGAACGAACGGTCCATCGCCGATCAGGAAGAGGCCTGCCGGCGGCATGCCGCGGCGCGAGGCTGGACGGTCACGGCCTCGTTCAGCGACGCCGCGATCTCGGGCGCGACCATGGCGAACCGGCCGGGCCTCTTGGCGCTCCTCGCCTCGGCCGAGGCCGGGACCTTCGACCTGGTGCTCGTCGAGGATCAGGACCGACTGGCGCGGAACCTGGAGCACGAGGCCCACGTCTATAATCGCCTCCGGCACCTCGGCGTCCACATCGCGACACTGACCACAGACCGGGTTCAGATCATCGACGTCGCGTTCAAAGGGCTCATGAACGAGCTCTACCTGGTCAATCTGGGCCAGAAGACCTCGCGGGGCATGCGGGCGAACGCCGAGCGCGGGCTGGCGACCGGATCGCGCCTCTACGGCTATCGATCGCACCCCGGCGGCGCGATTGAGATCGTCCCGGCCGAGGCGGCGGTGATCGTCAAGATCTTCGAACTCTATGTCGACGGGTACACGGTCCGCGAGGTCGCTGAACGCCTGAACCGAGATGGCGTCCCCGGCCCGCGCGGCGGCTACTGGAACGCCAGCTCGATCAACGGGTCGCGTCAGCGCGCGAACGGCATCCTGCGAACCGAGCTGTACGCCGGGGTCAAGGTGTTCGGCCGGCTCGACATGCGCAAGGACCCCACGACGGGGCGGCGGACGCCAGTCATGCGGCCCGCGGATCAATGGCGCCGCACCGATGCGCCACATTTGCGGATCGTTAGCGAGCCGCTATGGACGGCCGCCCAGGAGCGCTTGAGCGCTACCGGCCAGGGGCGGGCCGCCACGGCTGCAGCACGCCGACCAGGCGTGTTCAGCGGCCTCGTCAAATGCGGGGAATGCGGAGCCTCATACACAGTCTACAACGACGGCCGCTTGGTTTGTTCAGGCTATCGAGAGAAGGGCCCGTCGTTCTGCGCCAATCGGCGCTTGGTCCGGCGGTCGGTTCTGGAGGAAACCGCACTGACGGGCCTACGCGAACAGCTCCTGAGTTCGGAAGCCGTCGCCGCCTACGTCCGGGCCTATCACCGCGCCTGGGCGCAGCGCCGGGCCGATTCCTCGGGCCGCGAGGACGGACTACGATCCAAGCTGGCCGAAATCGCCCGCCGCGCCGATCGTCTGGTCGACGCTATCGCCGAAGGCGTCGCCACCAGGGAGATGAAGGCCAAGCTGTTGTCGCTGTCCGCCGAGCGTGAAGAGGTCGAGCGCGAGCTGGCCGCGATCGAGGCCGCCGCCGAGCCGCCGATAGAATTGCACCCCAACGCCGCCGATGCATACAAGGACTACGTCGGCGAGCTGCAGGCGAACTTGGCCCAGGCCTCAAAGGCCGAAACGCCCGCAGATCGTCGCTTGATCCAATGCGCCCGGGCCCTGGTCGACCGGATCGAAATCCATCCGAAAGGGCAGGCCAAGACCGCGCCGATTGAAGCGGTCGTCTATGGAACCTTATCCCAAGCGCTGCGTCGGGAGCCCACCGAAACAGGAAGTAGGTGGGCTGTGGTAGCTGGGGGCGGGATCGAACCGCCGACCTGTGGGTTATGAATCCACCGCTCTAACCATCTGAGCTACCCAGCCCCAACAGCAGCGTTTGGGAGCGCCGGGTTATAGGGGGTGATTCCCGTCGCTTCAAGCCGCTTGCGGATTGAATCCGCGTGTCTTTGGTTCAGCCCTTTCCCGCGCCGCGCCAGTCGGCGCCCGAGGCTGCGAACAGCCGGACGAGGTCGGCCAGCCTCTGGCCCTGCAGGCGCATGCGCGCGGCCTGGGCCTGGTTGAGCTGACGCTGGGCGTCGAGGACGTCGATCATCGTGCCGCCGCCCTTGTCGAAGGCGATCTTGGCCAGCCGCAGCGACTCCGCCGCCTGGGCCTCGGCGCGGGTCTGGGCGGCGATGGCCTCGCCGTCGTCGGCCAGGGCCTGCAGGGCGTCGCCCACCTGGACGAAGGCGGTCAGCACCGTCTGACGATAGCGCGCGTCGGCGGCCCGGGCCGCCTCGACCGCCTGCCGCCGCCGGGCCTGGAGCTCGCCGCCGTGGAAGATCGGCGCGGTCAGGCCGGCGCCCAGGTTCCAGGCGCTGGAATCGTAGGAGAAGATGTCGCCGGGCGAGATGGCGCCCTGGGTGAGCGACGCCGTCAGCTTGATGTCGGGATAGAGGTCGGCCGTGGCCGCGCCGACGTCGGCGGTGGCGGCGTGCAGTTCGGCCTCGGCCGCCAGGATGTCGGGACGCTTGCGCACCAGCTGCGAGGGCAGGCTGACGGGGACGGCGGCGTCCAGGTCGAACTCGGCGAGGTCGAACTCGGGGGCGGTCCAGTCGGCGGGCGCGCGGCCGACCAGCAGCGCCAGGGCGTGGCGGGCCGCGCCCAGCTGGCTGCGCAGGCCGGGCAGCTGGGTGCGGTCGGATTCCAGCTGGGTCTGCGCGGCGACCTTGGCCGTGCTGGCGGCCCCGCCCAGGGCGTTGGCCCGCCGCGCCAGTTCGAGGTTCTGCTCGTCGGCGGCGACCATCCGCTCGACGGCGGCGATCTGGGCGCGCAGGGCGGCGATGGTCGCCGCCTGCAAGGCGACATTGCCGGTGAGGGTCAGATAGGCCGCGTCGGCGCGGCGGGCCTGGGCCTCGGCCTGGGCGGCGGCGCTTTCGACCCGGCGGCGACGGCCGCCGAACAGGTCGAGGTCGTAGCCGACGCTTCCCCCGAGCGAATAGAGGCTGAAGGTCGGGTTGCTGAGCGCCACGCCGCCGAAGCCGCCGGAGAAGCCGAAGGCCTGGAGGTTGGCGCGCTCGCGGTTGGCGCCGGCCGTGAGGTCGACCTGGGGAGCGAGGCCGCCGCGCGCCGCCGCCAGGGCCGCCTGGGCCTGGCCGAGCGTGGCGTCGGCCTCGGCCAGGGTCGGGCTGTCGCTCAGGGCCTGACGCACCGTGCGGTCGAGAGCGGGCGAGCCGAGCGCGGTCCACCAGGGGCCGGCCGCCGCCGCGCCG
>SXGS01037867.1_pt1 | contig 16458 bp, 15 predicted proteins | sample 3174681 | NCBI WGS metagenome assembly SXGS01 (sample SAMN11356861, study PRJNA531348) | freshwater metagenome | isolation source: freshwater sample F1-80 | place: China: Fuxian Lake, Yuxi | collected 2017-12-25 | reverse complement strand
GAGATGGTCAGGACGAAGCCGCCGTCCGGCATCGGGGTCCGGCGGATCTCCAGGTGGTGCCCGTCCGCCCGCTCCCGCTCGTAGGTGACCGCCTCGCGGGGATTGCGGCTGCCGTGCCGGATCTGGTCCTCGGTCTCCAGGGCGGGCCGGCCGGGCTCGGCCGTGTGCTCGGCGAGGGCGCCGTAAGGGGTTCCGGACCGCGTCATCGCCTTGGGCAGGTCGAGCAGGACCTGGAAGCATTGGTTCCAGCTCGCGAGACGGCGGTCGGGCCCGAAGACGGCGACGCCCTGGCTCAGGCTGTCGAGGGTGGTGCGCAGGCGGAGCGCTAGGTAGCGCTGCTCGGCCTCGGTCCGGTAGGAGCGCGACCACGCCTCGTTCAGGAGGCGCGCCGCCCAGAGCAGGGTCAGGACGGCGAGGACGGAGCCGGCGACGACCAGCCAGCGCACCCAGGCCGCGCGGGCGTCGTTCTCGGCGACGCGCTCATCGAGCAGCCGCTGCTCGTCGGCGAGCATCGCGGCGAGCACGGCCTCCGCCTCCCGCATGTGGTTGCGGCCGTCGTCCGTGTCGACGATGCGCAGCGCCGCCTCGAACCCGCCGTCGCGACGGGCCTGCACGGTCTGGGCGAGCTCTTCCAGCTTGTGCTGGACGACCGGGGCCAGGGCGCGCAGCCGCCCCTGCTGGGTGTCGTTGTCGGCGGTGAGCTTCTGCAACTCGCCTTGCAGCACGGCGATGCGGTCACGTCCCTCACGGTAGGGGGAAAGGTACTCGTCCTTGCCGGTGAGCACGTAGCCCCGCTGGCCGCGCTCGGCGTCGCGCAGGGCGATGGCGAGGTCCTTCATCGTGGCGAGCACGGCGTAGCTGTGCTGCGACCACTTGCGGGCGTCGCGGGAGGCGTTAAGCCGCTCCCAACTGAGGGCCCCGATCAAGCCCAGGAAGATCAGCGGAACGACGAGCACGAGGACGTTGGCGCGCCTGACGAGATACTGGCCCATGCTTCACGTGTCCGTGCCGTCCCCGCCGACGGCCTAGGGGCGCCGAAGGTGCCCCCAACTGGGGGATTCGGCCTGCACGGCCAAGTGGATGCCCGCTGCCGCGGCGACGCCGATGCAATACGATTGCGGGTGAATTGCGGAGGACGGTCGTGTTCGTTCGTGCATTCGCAGGACGCTCGCGGGTTCGTGCATCGCGGTGGTGTCCGGACACCACGAACCGTATGTCTCCCGGCAACGCGGTCGTTCGCCGGCGCGAGGCGCGGCAGGCGAAGCGGAACCGCCGCGGAGGGCCGACGCTACATCCCACATGGACATGCTGGACGACACCGTGCGCACCCTCCTCGCGCTGTCGGCACGATACAGGGTCGGCACGATCATCGAGGCGGAGCGCGTGGTCGATGCCTACCTCGACGAGTTCCAGGGATACCGGGCGCGTCGGGTCGCGATGGACGCCTTGCTCCTGGAACTCGCCTTGCCGGAGCATCGCGCCCGCAACCGCGGCGGCTTGTTCGAGCTGATCGAACTGCACCTGAAGCGCCGGCACCGCGAGATGGCGGTCATGTTTCAGTGAGCCTTGGAGCGCCCGGCCCCGTCGGAGCCCGGCGTGACGCAGCTTGCTGGCCTCAGGATGCGCCGGGGGTGGCGGGCCTGGTCTCGCGCGGGCGGAAGGGGCAGCGCCAGCCCTGGTCGACCGCACGGCCGCTGTACTGGCGAGCCTCGGACGTCTCGCCGTGCCGCGCCAGCATCGGGTTGACCGAGCCGGCCAGCGCCTCGTCCCGCTGCAGGATGGACGAGCGCAGCTTCTCATAGCGGCCGGCTTCGCGCAGTTGCTCGAACTGGGCGTGCAGATTGAAGACCAGCACGGGCGAAGAGAACCGGCGCGCCGGCCGGCTGGCGTTCGGGTGCAAGCCGACCACGAAGAACGCCTCGCCGGCGAAGCTCAGGGAGAAGTGCGGGCTATCAGGGTCCTGGGCGACACGCCCGTCCCAGGGATGCCCGAGCCAGGCGTCCTTGTCGGCGAGCGATTGCACCCGGTCCCAGAGGTGCCGCTCGAAGCCTTCCTCGTTGAGATCGCCGGGTCCCTCAAAGATCACGGCAAAGCTCTGGAACAGGTCTGGTTGCCGGCGATAGCGCGCCGCCAAGGCCATCAGCGCCGGGTAGATGCGCATGTCATCCCAGGCCGAGGTGATGTCGCGGGCGACCAGGACCCGCATCTGGCCCTTCGATAGGGCTGACTTGGCGCCGACGCACGGGAAGCCGGCATCGCGGATGAAGGCGCGGAACGCGTCGGCCTGCGGATGGTGGGTGTCGTCCTGGGGCAGTTGCATCGGAGCTCGGCACGCAGATCGCACGGATGCCCGCAGAGCCGGCAGGAGGCGACACGGCCTCAGGCAACTGCGTCGCCTTGGCTGCGTTCCGCGCGGGCTCCGGTGTGTCCCGCCTATCCACAGCCCATCCCGGCCAGGCCGGGCAATGGTCTCGTCAGCCCTTGTTGCCGCTCTTTCCCTGCCGGTCGATCTCCAAGCGGCAAGCCGGAGAGAGGTCGGCCATGTTCTTCCTAAAACAGGCCTGCACCTCCGGGCCGTCCGGCGGGAGGTCGCCGCAGAAGGTCGCGTAGTCCCCGCCGCAACGTGCCTTCAGCGCCGCCCGATCCGCCTGGGTGGGTTCACCGGCCTGCACATCCATGCCGTGGAATGTGAACACGAGGGCGAGGGCTGCAGCCGTACGGTCGAGCATGGTTGGGAACCGGTGGTTGGGTGAAAGCGCGGGTCGCTGCGTCCACGTTTGATCTCGCTCAGCGAGAGTGGGTACGGCATCGGTCCGCACGGCTCCCGAGCATGCGGACGTCTGACCCGATGTCGAGCGAACCCGCCCAACATACGTGGGCATCCGCGGCGGGCTTGCTCCACCATGCCGTCAAGCGTGCTTGAGGTCGTCCGGAACCTTGCCGCCGTTGTCTGCGAGCTTCTGCACCACCTGTTTGTGCAGCCAGACGTTCATCGTGGCCGAGTCCTCCTTGTCGCCCGTGTAGTGCAGCTCGTCGGCAAGCTGCTTGCGGGCCTGCAGGCTGCTGTCGAGGTCGAGCAGCTTGAGGAGGTCGACGATGGAACGCTTGTAGTCGAGCGCCTGGCCGTTCTTCGAGGCGAGGTCGGCGAGCACCTGGCCGACGTCGACGTTCGCTTGATCCGCTCCGGCGGGGCTGGCTGCAACCGGGGACGGGGCGCCGCTCATCGAAGGGGCGACCGCGCTGCTAGCCGAGCCGGTCGGCCCGTCGGAGCCCTGGGCGGCTGCCGAGACGCTGGGCGTCTCCGAGGCGTGCGGTGCCGCGGCCTGGGCGCTTGCGCTGCCGCCGAAGATCTTCGACATGATCGACCCGAAGATGCTCACCCGTTCCTCCGTGTTCAAAGGCCCCCTTCGGGGCGTGCGCTCGACAACGGGAAACCGCGTGGTGCGTTCCGGGAGGCGTCGACTGGCCCAGTGGTCGCCGGTCACTGACAACGTCGCGGCAATGGGGTGCTGACGGCTGGTCCGACCGGCAACCCGTGCGGATGTGGGCGAATGCCACCGACGGGAGCTCGCTCAAGTATGGCGTCTCAGCCGCTGGCGAGGCGCAGCGGGGGCATCTTGCTTCCGCTTGTCCCAACAGGACCGGGGGCGGAGCGGGTCTGGTTGCGCCCGCCGGACTTGGCCTCGTACAGGGCCGCGTCGGCGGCCTGGTACAACCCTTCCGGCCGCGCCCGTTCAGGGCCGTGGTCGGTTGCGAGGCCGATGCTGACGGTCACCGCGCCGGCCCCGATGCCTGCCGATGGCACCGCCAGCCTCGCGACCGCCTCGTGCACCTTGCCGGCGATGCGCATGGCGCCGTCCACATCGGTCTCTGGCAACAGGATCGCGAACTCCTCGCCACCGACGCGGGCGACGAGGTCGTCCGGCCTGTGCACGGCGGCGGAAAGGGACCGGGCGAGCGCCTTGAGCACCTCGTCGCCCACCGCGTGGCCGTAACGGTCGTTGTAGCGCTTGAAGTGGTCGGCATCGACGACGAGCAGCGAGAGGGGCCTGCCAGTGCGCCGCGCGCCGTCCCTGGCTACCTCGAACGCCTCCTCGAAGCGGCGCCGGTTCGGGAGCTCCGTCAGGACGTCGGTCAGCGACAATCGGGCGAGCTCGGCCTGCATCGCGGCGCGACGCCGGAGCTCGCGTCCGAACAGCAGCGACAGCGCGACGGTCAACCCGCATAGTACGAGCACGACGGTCCCGATGACGATGGCTTTCGTCCGCCAACCAGCCTCGACCTCGTCGACGGAGAGCGCCACGTTCAGGATCAGCGGTAGGTCGCCGACGCGCGTGAAGGTATAGAGGCGCCGGACGCCATCGCGGACGGATGTCTCGACGAACGTGCCGCTGCCCTCGCGGGCGAACCGGTCGAAGGTCCGAGACCCGGCGATGTTCACGCCGACGTCGGCCTCAAGGTAGGGGTGGCGGGTGACGCGCGTGCCGTCACGCAGGTAGAGGTTTATCGCGCCCTCCTGCCCAAGGCCGATCTGGTCGAAGAGGCGGGCGAAGTAGGACAGCTTCAGGCTGCCCAGGACCAACCCGCCGAACGAACCGTCGGGCTTGTCGATGCGGCGGCTGAAATTGACCATGCGCTCGCCGGTCAGGCGCGAGACGATGGGGCGGCCGACGTAAAGGCCGAGATGGCGATTGGCCTCGTGCGCCTGGAAATAGTCGCGGTCGGCGTAGTTGCCCTTGCGCGGGGGCGAGGCTGCGGCGTCCTCGACGACGTCGCCGTTCTCGTCGAGGACGAACATGACGCCGAGGTCGCGCGCGGTCGCGGCACGGTCGAACAGGACGAGCTGGCGCATGGCCGGGTCGAGCTTGGCCAGGCCAGGCGCCCGCAGGTTGTCCTGCACGGCCCGGAGGGTGAGGTCGATGACCTCGACGTTCCGGGCGATGTCGCGCTCGATGACCTGGAGCAGGTTCCTCGACGTCTGCTCGGCCTTGTCCCAGGCGTCGCGGCGCAGGTCGAGCAGCATCAGTCCTGACACTAGGAGCATGCCGAGCGGCGCCAGCACACCCAGGCCGATCCAAGTGCGGGTGGAGCGGAGCCGGCGCGCGAGGCGGTGCGGCATGACCATCGGCGGCTCACCCAAGTTTCGTTGTCGTTGTTTGGTTGATAAGACACGAGAGGCTGATGGGTGCTTTTCGTCGAATCCGTTCCTGGCCCTCTAACTCCGTCGTGGCTAACGAAGGGTACCCGCGATGCGGAGGATCCTCCCGAGTGAGGCACCGACGGAACGCGGTCGCTAATGTGCCCGTATCTCAGGACGTTGTGACCGCCGGGACCTGCCATCCCATGCCAATGGCAGCTTTCGGAGGGTAAGCGGCCATTCCAACGGCTCTGTTCGAAGGGCCACTTATGGCGCACAGCTGAACAAGCGGCGGGCGAACACCTGACCCCTTGCCGACGTTGCGGATGTCTGCTTCTGGGCAGGAGCGTTCGGTCGTCGGCCAGCCGGCTTGGACGTGACCCATTGCGGATCTTGGAAGTGTCCTGTTTAGGCTGGCTGTGCAGGCCTATAAGCTCTCCCGAAAGCCCAGGTGCTCTCGTTCTCGACAACTCCTTAGATCCTTCGGCAAGGCTTAATATCTTTGCCGCAGCTTGCGCCCGCGGCCGGCTGCTGCCACGAAGGAGGACCGGCCGTCACGCGAGGGCGTGCACGATTCTGGTCGTGCAGTTCGGACGCGTTCGTGGTCAGGCAAGTCGAGCTTCCCGGGCGATGGGTGTCCGCCATCCTGTTGGACCATCTGTTGCTGCAGGGTGGTCCGGCCATTTCCGGCACGGATGTGCTCGAGTTCCGGATCACCCCGGGATGCAGTCTGCTACTGGATGCGGTGATACGCCTGCTCGCCTACGCGAATCAGATGTCGGCCGCGGGCCGTCGCGTGCGGCTGGTGTTCGAGGGCGGCCGTCACGGCACGATGGGCTACCTCGACCGCATGGGCTTCTTCGACCACCTCGACAGGATGGTGGACGTGGAACCCCCACGGCCCCTTGTGTCCGGCGCGGAAGCCTATCGTGGCGCGAACGGCGGGCTCGTCGAGATCGCGGCGATCCGAAGCGGAGCCCGCGACCTCGACCTTCCCGGCGAACTGACGGACACGCTCACGAACGCTTGCGCGGGGCGCCCGGACGCGGCGCGCCTGGGCCAGGCCGCCTTCACTATTTTTTCCGAGTTGATCGGGAACGTCCACGACCACAGCGACACGCGTCTCGACGGGTTCGTCGCCCTGCAGGTCTACCAGCGCGGCAACAAGGTCGCCGTCGTGGTGTCGGATAGCGGACGGGGTCTCGTGCAGACGTTGCGGCCGGAGTTGGAGCGCCGGGAGCCGCGCTACGCACGGATCGACGACGTCAATCTCCTCGTGGAGATTTTCCGGGACGGACTGTCCCGGCACGCGGACAGGAAGCACGGGCACGGGCTCAGCGACTGCGCGGCCAAGGCGATCCGGTTCGAGGCGGGGCTGGAGGTGAGGCTGGCGACTCAGAACGTCAGGCTGGTCCCGTCCGGCGCGGGCTACAGGCCAAGCTCCCTGAACATGGCGTATACTACAACCGGACTTACCCACATCGCGGGCACCCACATCGCCTTCGATTTCAGGCTCGCACCTTGAACGGCGTGCCCGGAGCTGCTTAAATGATTCGGTTGATGCAGGTTCGACTGTGATAGCGCTTCGCGAACTGATGGGCCGCCCCGACGGCTGGGGACGGTCATTCGGTCGGGAGGTCTTCGGCAAGCTCCTGGAGCATGTCGAACGCAACCCAGACCAGGTGACCTTCACGATCTCCCTCAGGGGCGTGACACGCCTGGACGTCTCGTTTTCCTCGGAATGCCTCGTCGAGCTCGCGCGACGCTTCCGGGGGACGAAGGGGTTCTGCCTGGTCGACGTGAACGTCCCAGAGATCGTGGAGAACGTCGAGGCCGCGGCGAGCCGCGTCGAGCAGCCGCTCGTCGTCGTCGAGGGCGGACGTCATCGGTACATCGGCCCTGCGCCCTCGGCCGGCAACAAGGCGGCGCTCGACTTCGTCGTGTCGCGCCCGCAGGCGCGAGCCGTCGAGATCGCGGAGGCCGTCCACGTGTCCGTCGCGAACGCGTCCATGAAGCTCAAGAGCCTCTGGCAGGGCGGGTTCCTGCTGCGGCGGGAGAGCGCCGCCGACACGGGCGGCGTAGAGTACGTCTACCAGCGCATCACCTGACAGGCACGTCCCTCATCGGCATGGCTTGACGATGAACGCAGCCTCTCGTTAAACTGAACAAATTAACGAGATGGAGGAGGTCGTCCTCGCTCCGAACCGAGGCGCCGAACGATGGCAGCGACCCTGACCTTCCACCCGCTCGACAACGCCGACTGCACCCGCATCGACCTGAGGGACGGCCGCAAGATCCTCGTCGACTATGCGGACATGCGGAACCCGAACGACGGCGCGGACCCGCGGATCGACCTGCCGCGCGCGCTGCGCGACGATCTTTGGGCCGCGAAGCGCGATTACTTCGACCTCGTCCTGTTCACCCACCTCGACGAGGACCACACCCTCGGGGCGGGCGACTTCTTCCACTTCGACCGGTTCGCCGGCCGCCAGGGCGGAGACCGCATCGTGATGCGCGAGCTCTGGGTCCCGGCCGCCGCGATCACGGAGGAGGGCTGCATCGAGGACGCGCAGCTGATCCGGCAGGAGGCGCGCCACCGCTTTATCAAGGGGTCGGGCGTCAGGGTCTTCTCCAGGCCAGGCCGTCTCCGTGACTTCTGCACCCGCAACGGCATCCGCCTGGAGGACCGGCTCCACCTCGTCACCGACGCCGGCAAGCTGGTCGACGGCTTCACCGACCTGGATGCGGCGGGCGGGCTCCAGATCTTCGTGCACAATCCCATGGCCTGGCGCCTGAACGACCGCGAGGTGGAGGAACGCAACGAGGACGCGGTCGTCTTCCACGCGACCTTCCGCGAGGGGTCCCGCGACACGCGGGTGCTGTTCGCGTCCGACGTGAACGACGAGACGCTTAGCCATGTCGTGCGGACTAGCAAGTCGCATCGGAACGAGGAGCGCCTGCGCTGGGACGTGTTCAAGATCCCGCACCATTGCAGCTACCGTTCGCTCAACGGGGCCGACAAGGGCATGGATAAGACGGTCCCCATTGAGGACGTGCGATGGCTCTGCGAGGACGCGGCCGAGCCTCGCGGCATCATGGTCTCGACGAGCGAGATCATCCCGAGCAAGGGGTCCGAGCGCGACCGGAACGTCCAGCCCCCGCATCGCCAAGCCGCCGCCTACTACGAGGACGTCGCCGCCGGGATCGACGGGCAGTTCGAGGTGACGATGCACCACTCGCCCCGGCGCAACCCGAAGGCCTCCCAGGTCTCGATCACCTCGGCCGGCGCGACTTTCCTCGCCCTTGCGGCGCTCCCCTCCGATTACGCCGCCGCGACGCCGATGAGGTCGGGGTGAGCGGCGTGGCAGACCTGCAGGCCTTCTTCGGGGACGTCGCGGATGCGTCCGCGCTGACGGACTCCCGGGCGCTCGCGGTCGCACGGTTGGTCGCCGACGGCAACACCCCGGGGTTCAGGCTCGTCGAAGCCAGGCGGAAGGACGACAGGGCGGAAACGCTCGTCATGCAGGTCCACGTGCCGCGGCCCCAGGACGTCGTGCACGCGCTCAAAGCCGTCGAGCCGGTCGCGTTGCGCTTCCACGAGAACGACGCGCCGGCCGTCTTCTCGCTCCGCGAGGACTTCCCCCCTGTGCCGCACTCCACGGCGGTCGCGCCCGAGATCCCGACCTACCTGTGCATCGATGACCGGCCGTGGAGCGAGGCTCGCCCAAGCTGGACGCCTTCCGAGTGCCTGGTCCGGGTGCAATCCTTCCTGGCCAAGACTGCGCTCGGCGAACTTCACGGCCGCGACCGCGCCCCTTACCCCCTGTTCGCGTCCGCCCGCACGGTGATTGTGCTGCCGAGGGCCATCCTGGACGGGTTGGGCGAGCGGGCCGTCGAGCTCTCGGTGTGCAGGGTGGACGGGGGGACCGGCCGCGAGATCCTCGTCGTCGCCGACGGGAGCGTGCCGGACGCCCAGCAGCGGCTCGGGATGACGGTGCTCGGCCTGAAGGTGCCGCCGCAGGACCAGGGTCAGATCACGTACCCGCCGCGGACCTTGCGGCAGCTGGCGGAGGTGCTGCGGCCCCTGGAAACCGACCTTCTTGGCGAGATCAGGGCCCGGGCGCTCGCGAGCGTGTCCGCCGAGAACCCGGATGAACGCGCGCGCGGCGCGTCCCGGCTGAAGGCTCACGTCGCCGTCCTCGTGGCCGTGCCGATGCGGGAGGAAGGATCGACCACGACCGCAGGTACAGACCTGCGTGCGTTCCTGACCCGCTCGACCCTCCTCGATGTCGCGCGCCGGTTCGGCTGGCTCGACGTCGATCCCAAGGGCGGCGTCGGGCTGCTCCTCTTCCAGGAGACGGACCCCGAGGCGGACGACGAACTCGTGCCCGCGGAGCCGCACCTCGACTTCGACCGCGAGCTCGCAACGCTTCTGTCCGGCCGCGAGGAGATCGACGACCGCAAGGTGACCCTCGTCGGCGCCGGCGCGGTTGGCTCCCACGTGGCGGCGGACCTCGCCCGGGAGGGACTGTTCACCTGGACCGTGATCGACCCGGATCAGTACCTGCCCCACAACGCCGCGCGGCACGTCCTCTACCCGCAGGACAGGGGCGTCGCGAAGGCGCCCGCCACGGCGGCGGTGCTGGACGCCATCCTCGGAGGCGGCTCCGGCCACGTCGTCGCCGACGTCCTCGCGCCGCTCGAGGACAAGGCCGATGAGGTTCGGACCGCGCTCCGGGACTGCGACCTCATCCTCGACGCCTCCGCCTCGGTCGCGGTCGGCCGGCATCTCGCGTCGCCGGGGCTCTCGGACGCCCGGCGAATGTCGTTTTTCTTCAACCCGGCGGGAACGGACGCCGTCCTCATCGCAGAGCCCGAGGGCCGGGCCGTCACCCTTCGCGACTTGGAAGCGCAATACTACGCCGAACTTCTCACGAACGAGGACCTGGACGGCCACCTAACAGCGAGCGTTGACCGGGTCTTCTACTCGGGAGCCTGCAGGCAGGCAACGAACCGCATGCCTGAGGGCAGGGTCGCGGCCTTGTCGGGCCTCGTCGCCACCGAGGTGGGCGCGGCCGCGAGTTCGTCGGAGGGCTACGTCCGCGTCTGGCGGACCGGCGGCCGCTTCCTGTCGGTCCGCATTCCCGCGGTCGGCTGGTCGCGCCACGACCTCGGAACGTGGACGGTCAACCTGTCGGACGGCCTCGCCGGGCAGCTGGCGAACCTGCGATCGGATTGCCTCGCGGCCGAGACCGGCGGCGTGCTCCTGGGCGTCATTGATACGGAGCGACGCTCCGTCCACCTGTGCGCCACCCTTGGCGCCCCACCCGACAGCGTCGGCGACACGACCTCCTTCGAGCGTGGCGTAGCTGGGCTCCGGGAGGCGGTGCGCGCGGCCGCGAGGTCCACGGGGGGGCAGCTGGCGTACGCGGGCGAGTGGCACTCCCATCCCCCGGGCGCTCCCGCGCGCCCAAGCCCGACCGATCTCGTCCAATTGCGTGACCTCGCGGCCATCCAGGACGCCAACGGCGTTCCCGGGCTCATGATCATCGCGGGCGAGGACGGGGTGAGCGTCCATTCGGGCGAACTCGTCGAGAAGATAGGGCCCACCCAGGCTGGGAGCGAGGCTCGGGGATGAGCGTCCCGGCGGACACCGCGAGGATCGGGCTCAGCCTGTCGGGCGGAGGAATCCGGGCGGCCGTCTTCCACCTGGGCGTCCTGCTTCGGCTGGCCGCGGATGGCCGGTTGGAGGACGTGACGGCACTCTCGACCGTCTCGGGTGGCAGCCTCGTGACCGCGGCGGTCGTCACCCATTCGGGCATGCGCTGGCCCGGCTCGGAGGAGTTCCGGTCGTCCGTTTACCCGGACCTGAGACGGCTTATCACGACGACGGCGCTGTTCGGCTTCGGCGCCGTCGGCTGGCGCGGCCTCCTGCGCCACAACCGTCGCCTTCTAACCGACCGTGCCGGACTGCTCGCGCTGATGCTGCGGGAGCGGTGGCAGATCGATGGCCGGCTCTCCGACCTTCCCGACACCCCGGTCTGGTACGTGAACGCGACCTGCGTCGAGACCGGGAAGAACTGGCGATTTTCGAAGCGCGAGATGGGAGATTGGCGGTTCGGCCGGCACTTCACGCCGCCCTTCTCGCTCGCGGAGGCCGCGGCGGCTTCGGCCGGGGTGCCGTACGGGATCGGCGCGCTCATGTTGCGTCTGCCCGAACAGGGCTGGTACCGCACCGACCCAGCGACCGGGAAGGCGTTGGAGCCGTGCGCCCCGACGTCCACCACCGTCCGTCTATGGGACGGCGGCGCGTACGAGAACCTGGGGCTGGAGGCCCTCTACAAGCCCGGCGGCCCTCTCCGCTCCTGCGGCTTCCTGATCTGCAGCGACGCGTCCGGCCCGCTGAAGCCCCCGGGCCCGGGGCCGCTGAGGTCACTGCTGAAGGGGCAACTCTGGTCGCCGCGCCTCTTCGACGTCGCGAGCGACCAGATCCGCGCGCTCCGGTCCCGCATGGTCATAGGCGACTTCGACCGTGGCAGCGTTCGCGGCGCGTACCTCCGCATGGGCAATACCGTGCGAGACATCGACCTCAGAATCGGACGACGCCGCGAGCCCCACGAATACGACGCCTTCCAACCGGATGAGGAAGGCCGTCTCGCCCTGGCTCAGCCGACGGACTTGAACTCACTCTCACCGCCCTTGTTCGACCGGATCGCGCGGCACGGGTTCGAGGTGGCGGACGCGACCCTGTGTGCGAGGGCCCCGCGCGAGTTCCCGGACGCCCGCAGCTGGACGGAGACACGATGAGGGTTGAAATCCACGCCTGGTCGTCGAGGGCGAACGTGTCGGCGCTTACCGTGTCGCCCGAGCCCGCCCCCCGGCGCAGGGCACGCGTGTACTGCCAGGCGCGCCAGATCCACGGCGTGGGCCGGTCGATGACCTCGGCGGCCGCGGCGGTCATCCGGGTCGAGACCGTCTTGGCCGCCTCGGACGCCGCCCACGCCGAGGCGCGCCCGTACCGCTCGAAGCCGAGCGCCGAGACGTAGGCATTCTCTCAGGCCGGCAGTCGGGCGCCCAGGTCGGACAGGACCGCCATGTCGAGGGATTGAGCCATGCCCGCTAGGGTGCCCGCCTGCCCGTGTCCCATTCCAGGCCACGGGCAGACGATTCGCCTTAACGCCTGGCTAACCATGCGAAGCGGGAATGGATTAGCCGTCCTTTGGCGCGGGACATGCGTCCTGCGCGGCCCTTGACCGCATGGTTCGCGAGGGCGACCGGGCCGCCTGAAGTTATTTTTGAGGCGCAGGGGAGCCCGCCGACGCCCTCGACAGTGGCCTGCCGAGGAATCTGGGGTCCGGGCACCGGACCCCAGCCGCAGCCCCCGTTTCCGCGCCGTCCAGGCCGGCTCCCATGCCCTGACCTGCCCCGACCAAACCCGGCTGATTAGCGGCGGCCGCCCCGCCGTCAGGCCAGCTAACCTGCTCTGGCGCCTCGCATGTCCCCGCGGGACGATGGCGGCTGTCGCGTCGGGTGTGGTGCCCCGACGAGCCGACAGGCCCAGCAGGTTTCAGCACATGCGATACGTCCGGGGCGATGACGCGCCCTTAACTTACGCCCATCACGTCTCGGAGGCGGCAATCGCGCGCCTGGGCGTGCCGCTCGGGCGAACTCGCGACGACCGCGCCGTGCAGCGCGCCATCATCGGCCAGGCCCTCGTCCGGCACGATGGCGGCGGCGGCCGGATCTCCTACTCGCGCTCGGGCGAGTGGTGGAAGCTCGACAGGTTTCACGATACCCCGTTCGGCCGGGCCAGGGTGCTCGGCGCCGTCGACACGCTGACGAAGATGGGCCTCCTCGCCGGCTTCCGGGCCAAGCGCGGCGCCCACCTTGCCGAGGAAAAGGCCGACCGGCTTCAGTCCGCCTTCTGGGCGACCGAATCCCTCGTCCAGGCCTTGAGAGGCGAGACCGTCGAGCACCGCCGCCCCCGCGTGCCGGTGCTGCTCCGGGACGAAAACGGCGATCCGCTGCCCCTTCCGCGGACGCAGAATGTCGACCGCCTGATCCGGACCATGGAGCGGCGCAACGAGGTCATCGCCGGCATCCGCCTGACCGTCGACCCGAAGGCCGTGGCGAAGAGGCACTGGAGGTTCTCGGACCACCACTGGTGGGCCATGTCGGACAGCGGCCACTGGACCTGTGTCAGGGCCGAACCGTACCCCTTCATGGTTCAGATGTTCGCCCGGCGCTCGTTCGACTTGCACGGGCGCATGTACGGGCCCTGGACTGGCCTGCCGTCGGCACGCCGGGCCGAGCTTCTCCTGAACGGCGAGGCGGTCTGCGCGAAGGAGCCTGACTGGGCCTGCTTGCACCTCGACTTGGCCTACGCCATGTGCGGCCTACGCCTCGACGGGGATGCCTACGACGTCCCGGGGGCCGATAACGTCACCCGGGCCCAACTGAAGGGCGCGGTGAACACCTCCCTGAACTCCGGGACCCCCCTGGCGACCACCCGGAGCCTGATGCGGAAGCGGTTCGAGCGCGGGAAGGACGGCGAACGCAAGTGGCCGCTCTCGATGACCTGGGACAAGACGCAGGCCGTCATGGAGCGCATCTCCGAGCGGCACGACGGCATCCGGCATCTGTTCAATAGCGACGCGGGCGTGAGGCTCATGCGCATCGACGCCGAGATGGCCGGACAGGTCATGGATGCCTGCGCGAAGGCCTCGGTACCATGCCTGCCGGTGCACGACTCCTTCAACGTCCAAGGCCGGCACCAGGGGTTCGTCGAGGGGGTCATGGGCGAGGTTCTGGAGCGGACCCGCAACGAGCTTTCCGGTTCGGGTTCAACGACTTATCCTGTCGTTCGCCTACACTGTGCCCGGGCGGAGCCGGGCGCCCCGGGGGCGGAGCCCCTGGGGGCCTCGTCCGTGGAACCTCGGGACCCTGGCGTGGTGGAGGTCTCCGGCCCTTCCGGGGAGGCCCCGGCCGTGCCCCCGGTCTCTACCCCGACCCTCGCACCCTCACCCTCTCAGGATGACCCGCGCAGTTCTCCCGTGGCCCTTACCCGGACCCGCGCACCTGCTCCCCTGCCAGCCTCGCTCGCGCCCTCTATCCCGGAACCGCGCATCTCTACCCTGACCCTCGCACCCGCCGTCCTCGCCGTCCCCTGGGCCTCGCAGGACGTATCTACCGACCCTCACGCTCCTGTCTCAGAACCTGCTCCCACGGCGACGTCCAGGGAGGGTCGTACAGCGCCTCTCGCCTCGTACCCCTTCCCGAACCCTCGCGGTTCCTCCATCGCCGTCCCTGACCTTGCCTGGACCTCGGAGCCTCCAGTGACCCGCACCGCCTCCGCCTTCTCCCCCGTTCCCGGACCCCACGTCATCTACGTCGACGGCAAGGCTCTGCGCGGTTCGCCGTCCTACCTCCGGCCCCTGGCGGACGAGCTCCTGGCACAGGGCCTCGACCCCTTCGCGCCGCCCTTGCCCGAGCCGGTCCTGGCGCCGGGCCTCGCGCGCGTGGGTGCCGATTTCCCCCTCGCTCGCGTTGTCGCTGGGCAAGCCCCGGCCTATACTGGCGGCACCTGCTGAGGGTCGTCTGCACCACAGATGTGAGCCCCCGTCCGGCCCTGCCGCGGCGGGGGCTCTGCTGTCTGGGACCGGGACCGGCGGGGGCACGACCTCGACCCGGGCCCCTGCCCGAACCGCCCGCGTCGGCGCACGCTTCCTCCGTCTCAGGAGGTTACCGTGCCCGCCGTCGCCCTTGCCCCCATGGCCGCCCCGCCGTCCGACCCGTCGCCCCCACCACCGGGCATTGCGCATGACCGGTCGGGCGGGTGCCGGGCGCACGTCACGCTCCACGCCCTGCGGCGGTTCGCCGACCGGGTCTGCGGCCTGGAGCCGGTGCTGGAGGGGCTGACGGACCGGGAGGCCGTCGAAGCGCTCAAGGGGCTCGGCTACGACGTGCGCGGCATCCGGAGGTGGCTGGCCTTCTACGGCTACCCCGGCCCCCGGTGGGGCGCGGCCGGGGTGACCGTGGGCCGGGTCGGGCTGGTGCTGCAGGGGCACCGCGTCGTCACGGTGGTGATGCGGGGGATCTGACCCGCCGGGGCGTGGCCTGGAACTGGCCACGGGCCGACGCGCAGGCTTCGGGCATCCCGTCCGCGTCGGCGGCCCCCGAGGTCGCCCCCGTGCCCCCCAAGCTCCCCGCTGCCTACGCCTGGCTCGCCCGCGAGGCCGCCCCCCGCGTCCTCGTCGAGGCCCTCGCGCTCTACGGCACCCGCGAGACCGCCGGCGCCGCGAACAACCCGACCATCCTCGCTTGGGCGAAGGAGACCGGCCTCGACCGCGATTACCGCTCCGACGACGTCGCCTGGTGCGGCCTGTTCGTGGCGACAGTCTTCAAGCGCGCAGGGTTCGAGCCGGTGAAGGCACCCCTCTGGGCGCGCAACTGGGCCGCGTTCGGCACCAAAGCCGACAAGGCCAGCCTCGGCGACGTCCTGGTGTTCGAGCGCGCCGGCGGCGGAGGCCACGTCGGCCTCTACGTCGGCGAGGACGCCTCCGCCTACCACGTCCTTGGCGGCAACCAGGGGGACGCGGTCAGCATCGTGCGCGTTGCCAAGAGCCGCTGCCTCGCCGTTCGACGGTGCCCCTGGCGCCTTGCCCAGCCCCCCGCCGTCCGCCCTGTCCGGCTCGCCGCCGGGGGCGCCATCTCGACCAACGAGGCCTGACCCATGTTCAAGTTCGACGCCGCCCGCATCCTCCGCCTGTCGCTCGCCTGCCTCGTCGTCTCCGTCATCGCCGGGTCGCCGCTTGCGGGCCTTGGCCTGGTCCTGGCGCAGGCCATCGTGCCGCCCGTCGGCGCCGCCTTGACCGGCTGCCTTCTCCTGGCGCTCTTCCTCCTGAAGGGCCGCGACGCCACCGTCGTCGTCACCCTAGCCTCGTCCCGGACCTTCATCCTCGGGATGTGGCTGCTGGTCCTGACGCTGCTCTGGTTCGTCACCATCCTGGCGACCCCGCAGGCCTACGGGACCGTGACCGCCGCTTCCAACGTGGCCCTCGCCCTGGGCACGCTCGGCTATCGCCAGTGGCGTGCAGGCAGCTTCTGGCCTTCCCGGACCGACGGGCGGTTCGACGCCTACGTGGCGAAGCTGAAGGCGGAGTTCGCCGAGTTCGAGAGGCGCACCGCGTGACCGCGCTCCTCGGCCTGCTCGGGTCCGGTCTCGGCCCGGCCGGCATCGCGGCGCTGCTCGTCGGCGCCGTCGTCGCGGCGCGGGCCTACCTCGGCAAGGCCGGGGCACTTGCCGTCGGCGCGGCCGGCCT
>SXGS01072951.1_pt1 | contig 16459 bp, 17 predicted proteins | sample 3174681 | NCBI WGS metagenome assembly SXGS01 (sample SAMN11356861, study PRJNA531348) | freshwater metagenome | isolation source: freshwater sample F1-80 | place: China: Fuxian Lake, Yuxi | collected 2017-12-25 | reverse complement strand
GTCGCGCCTTGCCCGAGATTCACTGTGGCACAACAAATGCCCACCGAATTCGTGAACGGCACACTAGCGACCGCGCTTAGCGGTGACTAGGCAATACTCGGCAGGGCTGCGCGTCAGCGTAGAGCGCAGCCCTTGTGGGCTTGAGAGTGAATTGTCACGGCTTAGGCAATACTACATGCTCACACGGCAACATTGAAATCAAAACTGATTTTGTGTGTTTCACCGATTGCCAAGGCGAGTGTCGTCTTGCCGGCCTGTCGTGGTCCGAGCAGAACCACCGCGGGGGAATGACGCAGCAAATGCGTGAGCCGTGTTCTGAGGCGCCTTGGCAGCATGCATGTAATTATGGACTCAATCTCCATCAATACAAGGTTGGTTTTCCAGGAGCGGGGGGTCAGGGTGCAACTCACGGTTTCCGCAGGTGGGGTAGTTGGATCGGTAGGGACGGGCTGCCGCGCGTCCGTGATATTAGGGCTGCGCAGCAGCGCGGCCCTACCCTTGATCAGGAATTTCCGGGGACGGACAACACTTATTCGCGTTTTCCAACGGAAACCGTGAGTTGCATCCCTGCTGGTCTCAAGCGCCCGCATGCGGTCTTCGGGGCGCACTATGAGGGGAAGGTCCCGGGGTCAGAAAGACCATCGTGGTGAAGACCTTCGCCGACGAATTTCGAAAGTCCCCCTTTTCAATGTTCAACGTTCAACGTTCAACGTCCACAACCGAGGAGGTCGCGGCGTGGTTTTGTGAGTGATTTTGGGTTGCGGAGGGTCTGAGCGCGGGATAATGAGGAAGTGAGGATAGGGAGAAATCCGATTCTTAGCCGCCAGCCTGCGCACCGCTAAGACCCAAAGTTCCAAAGGCACATCCGATTTGAACGTTGAGCATTCCCTTTTCGGACTCCCCAATCCCGTCCCGGTTACCCGCACAAAGTCATAGAGAGGAGGAAATCCGCTGATCTCCCCTAGTTTGCGGTTTCACGGATCCTCCAGAGGGCCTTGTGGGTGCGGATAAACATCTCGCCCGTGCAGGGAACGAGGGACGCCATGGTTGTTTCCCCGATGGAGTTGACCGCAACGATCTCGAATTTGGGGCTGGCGCGGAGGACGAACGTGTCGCCTCCCTGATTGATGACGTAAAGGCGGTCTTCCGCAAGAACCATGGAGGACCACGAGTCGCCTCTCGGCGAAGCCCCTACGAGCCGTTGTTCCCAGACCAGTTTGCCAGACGAAAGTTCCCAGCACTCGGCGACGCCTGGATCATTTTGAATGTAAATGTGGCCTTGGTGAATCACCCCGGACCCGATTCGCTGCTTGGTTTTTGGATGGTGCCACAGTCTCCGGGATTCGGTGACATCGCCGGAGCCTCCGGCGGTGACCGCGAGCGCCATTCCGCTAAAGCCGCCCATGGCGACGATCGCGCGGCTGGCTTCATCGTAAAGGGGGGAGGTGTACACCAGCGGATTCAAGCCGGAGCAGCTCCAGAGTTCCTGGCCGCTTTTCGGCTCCAAGGCGAGGAGCCGGAGCGGCCAGCTCAAGAGGAGTTCTTCCCGAGCGCCCAGGCGGGCGATCACGGGCGTGCTCCAGGAACCCACCCAGACCGTGCGCTGATCCCCGGGCTTTTTTTCTCCTGAGTTGGCGTTCGGTTCATTGATTCTCCAGATTTCCTTCCCTGTCTTGATGTTCACGGCCAGCAGGAAACTCGGCTCTCCCGGCCCAAAGTTGAGGAAGCACAGGCCGTCGTGGAGCAATGGGGAAGAGGCGTTGCCCCAAATGTGCCGTTGTGGACCCAGTTCGCGGCGCCAAATCTCGTTGCCCGAGTGATCGTAGCAGTAAAGTCCCGCCGACCCGAACCAAGCAACCACTCGCTCCGCGTCCGCGGCGGGAGAAGCCGCGCATTGAGGGTTGGTTTCATGAGTTGGTTCCGGGGTTTCGACGCTCGCGCTCTTGGTCCACAACAATTTCCCCGTGGTCCGATCAAAGCACATCAGGTTTCGGCGGCGTCCGTCCTCCGTGGCTTGGGTCACAAACAAGCGCGGGCCCCAAACAATCGGGGTGGAATTGCCCCGGTCCGGCAGCGGCACGCGCCAGGCCACGTTTTGATTCGTGTTCCAGCGGCGCGGCACCTGCTGGGCGTCTGACCGACCATCCCCTCGCGCCCCTCGCCACGACGGCCAATCGCCAGCGTCGACAAGCATCGACGAAATAAGAAGCTCCAAACACAGCCAGCCGAGAAGCGGCAGTCGGGAAAGAGTCTTCCAGGCGGGGCGGGATTTCATTCTCGAAGGGTATGAATTGCTCGAAGGCTCGTAAAGAAAACTTAGCGCCGACGGCCGCGCCGGGCCCTGTGCGGTTCTGAGGCGCGGCGAGGCTTTGGGAAACTCGGAACGGGAGTCTACGACTGGCGACATTTTCCTTTGCGTGACGGAGGGTTTCAGGAAGATTATGGGCCATGAGTCAAACCGCGACTGCTCCGATGCCGGACGCCGAGGGACATTTCGGTCCCTTTGGCGGGCGCTTTGTGCCCGAGACATTGATGCACCCCCTGCTGCAGTTGGAGGAAGAGTATTTCAGAGCCCAAGAAGATCCCGCTTACGTAAAGGAGCTCCAGTATTATCTGAGAGAGTTTTGTGGCCGTCCCACGCCTCTTTACTTTGCCGAACGACTGACGCGCGAACTGAAGGGCGCGAGAATCTACCTTAAGCGGGAGGATCTGCTCCACACCGGCGCCCACAAGATCAATAACGCGATTGGCCAGGTGCTGCTGGCCCGGCGAATGGGAAAGACCCGGATTATTGCCGAGACAGGCGCGGGTCAGCACGGGGTCGCCACGGCGACAGTCAGCGCGATGTTCGGCCTCCAGTGCGTGATCTACATGGGCGAAGTCGACTGCGATCGACAAGCCTTGAACGTGTATCGAATGAAGATGCTTGGGGCCCAAGTCGTGCCGGTCAAGGCTGGCCAGAGGACTTTGAAGGAAGCCGTGAACGAAGCGATGCGGGACTGGGTCACCCATGTGCGGACCACTCATTATATACTTGGAACCGCGTACGGAGCGCATCCTTATCCGCTCATGGTACGAAATTTCCAACGCGTCATCGGAGACGAAGCACGGCGCCAGATCCTAGAAAAGGAAGGGCGGCTTGCCGACTTGCTCATCGCTTGCGTTGGGGGCGGGTCGAACGCGATTGGTTTGTTTTATCCATTCTTGAACGACGAGGGCGTGGCGATGCTGGGTGTCGAAGCTGGGGGCGAAGGCATCGTTCCGGAGAAACACGCCGCACGTTTTCAGGGAGGCTCCCTGGGCGTGCTTCAAGGCACTCGTTCCTATATCCTCCAGGACGAATTCGGCCAGATCCAACTCACGCACAGCGTTTCAGCCGGGCTGGATTACGCGGCCGTCGGCCCCGAGCACGCCTGGTTGCGGGACAGCGGCCGCGTCGAGTATGACTACGCCACCGACGACCAGGCGCTCGAAGCCTTCCTCAAACTGGCTAGACTCGAAGGAATCATCCCCGCTTTGGAATCCTCGCACGCGATCGCCGCGGTGCTCCGGCGTGCCCCGAAAATGGACCCCAACCAGGTCATTATCGTCAATCTGTCCGGGCGCGGCGACACAGATGTCGCCCAAGTGGCCTCCCGCGTCGCGTTGTGAAGGCATTCTTTTGATCTCCCGAATGAAATCCATGACCGGCCAGGGCCGTGGCGAGTGCGTCTCCAACGGCCGCCATGTCACCGTTGAGATTGCCTCCGTGAACCGGAAGCAAGCGGAATTCAATTTCAACTTCCCGCGTTCGTTCGACGGCTTGGAGCCGCGATTGCGGGATCTCGTCGGGATGTCCGTCAGCCGCGGCCGCGTCTCGATCAAAGTCAGCCTGGAGATGTCGGACGGGGGTGCCCCCGTGCATGCCCGGCTGAACCGAAGGCTTGTGAAGACCTATGTGGATGACTTGCGCCAGCTAGCTTGCGAATTAAGCCTTGATCCCGCGATCTCGATCGGCACCATCCTCGGGCTGCCTGGGGTTCTTGAGACAGACCAAACGGAGGAAGACTTGGAAGCTATTTGGCTCCCGCTCCGGCACGCGACGGAGTCCGCGCTGGCTGGAATGCTTGCCATGCGCGAGCGGGAAGGAGCGAATCTGGCCAGGGACCTCGTGAGCCGCGTCGAGGGGATGAAAGCCGCTGTGGGAGCGGTGCGCGCGCAGGCCCCTGAAGTCTGCCAGCGATTCCGCGCGCAGCTCATTGAGAAGCTGCGATCCGCCGGAGCTCATGTCGGGAACCCCGAGGACGACCGGTTGATGAAAGAAATCGTGTTCTTCGCGGACCGGAGCGACATCTCGGAAGAGCTGGCACGACTGGAAAGTCATTTTGAACAATTCCAAGATTGCTTGAACTCCTCGGAACCGGTCGGGCGCACGTTGGATTTTTTGGCCCAAGAAATGAACCGCGAAATCAACACCATCGGTTCCAAAGCGAACGACAGCGTGATTTCCAAGAACGTGGTGACCCTGAAAACCGAGCTCGAACGGTTTCGGGAGCAAGCGCAGAATGTCGAGTAACCTTTCTATTCTATCAGCCCAGCGTCCTCATTCCATGCCCCTCTCCACGCCCATTCCGCTGCTCATTGTGCTTTCGGCGCCTTCAGGCGCCGGAAAGACGACGTTGTGCCAGCAATTGCTCGAGCAGAATCCGAACCTCACCCGCGCTGTGACGTGCACGACGCGTCCGCGCAGGGCCGGTGAAAAGGATGGGGTGGACTATTACTTCCTGAGCTGGGAATCTTTTCAAAAGAGCGTCGGCGAAAACCTGTTTCTGGAGCATGCCCAGGTGTTTGGAAATGAGTATGGGACGCTGAAATCAGAAGTGCTCCACCGGCTGGCTCAGGGGTCGGATGTCCTGCTGAACATCGACGTGCAAGGCGCTGGTGCCGTGCGAACTTGTGCGTTCGGTGATCCCGATCTCTCTAAATCCTTGGTGTCGATTTTTCTCACACCCGTTTCTCTCGCTGAACTGGAGTTGCGCCTCCGGAATCGAGGCTCCGAATCCGAGGAGGCTCTCCAACACAGGCTGAGTGTCGCGCGGCGTGAAATCGCCGAGTACATCCATTTTGACTATCTCTTGATCAGCCGGACTCGCGGGGAGGATTTGCGCCGGATGCAAGCGGTCATCGACGCTGAGAAAATGCGCCGTTTCCGAGTCCTCCCACCCGAGATACTCTAAGCTCGTGCCTTGCCCCACCAATCAGAGACGCTTTTCGTGGTCCCCTGTGATGGGATTCATGTGCGCCTTGTCCATCGCCTCTCTTGGCGCCGCCGAACCGGGTGCGGCTGAAGGTGGGAACACGGTCGCGATTGAGGCTCTTTCGAGGTTGAAGGGCATGGACATCGAAGCCAATCCCGCGCTGAAGAACGCAGTGCTCAAGGTGCTCGAATCAACTCGGCGCACGCCGGCTTTTGTCCAAATCGTGCAAGATTTCAAGATTCCTGAAAAAGAAGTTGGATTAGTCGAGGTCATCGAGCGGCACCCCGCCCATCCCCTGTCCGCGGAGGCCGCTCGCCACCTCCTTCACCAGAAGGAGGCGGTGTTCGTGAAAAAAGCGCTTTCGAGCGCCGCCGCGGGTCCCATGATTCAGGCCCTTGGAAACTCGGGGGACCGCCTCGCGGTGCCTCTCTTGGCGGCTTTCGTTGCCGAGGCGAGCCGAGATCTGGTGCTGCGCAAATCCTCTGTCAAGGCGCTCACGCAAATCCAAGACGGAGCCGCCTGGCTTCTTTCGACCGCCCGCGAGGAAAAATTGCCTGACGATCTGAGGTTCACCGCCGCCTCGGAACTGAACCAGGCGCGGTGGCCTCACACGCGAGCCGAGGCGGCTAAGATTCTGCCTCTCCCCGCTTCTTCCAGCGCCGATCCATTGCCGCCGCTCGGCGAATTGATCAAGCGCCAAGGCGACGCGGCCAAGGGCGCCGAAGTGTTCCGCCGGGAAACGACGGGCTGCATCAACTGCCATCAAGTCAACGGCGAGGGCATCGACTTTGGACCAGCCCTTTCCGAGATCGGGTCCAAGCTTGGCAAGGACGCATTATACGAGTCCATCCTGGACCCGAGTTCTGGAATTTCTTTCGGATACGAAGCTTGGCAGTTGGAATTGCAATCCGGAGATGAAGTCTACGGTCTCATCTCCAGCGAGGCCGAGGATGAGGTGATGATCAAAACCCAAGGGGGCGTCGTTTCCAAGCACAAGAAGAAGGACATTAAGACGCGGACAAAGATGAAGCTGTCCATCATGCCCGCAGGGTTGCAGCAAGCGATGTCAGCCACCGAACTTGTGGATTTGGTGGAGTATCTGGCGGCTCTGAAAAAAAAGTGAGTTATACACGGCGTCATAACTAATTGCGCCTGTCGTTGCTCAGAGGAGGGTCTCTGGCGAGGCGCGAAGAGGGAAGATACTCGCAGCGGTCTGTGAGCGAGGAGCAGCGAAGCCAGAGGTCCTCCTCTGAGCAACCCTCCCGGCGGCGGGCCTTTTGACGCATGGCGTTGTCGCTCGCCGGTCCGAGACCACTGCGGATATTCTCCCTCCTCGCTCCTTGCCCTGGGCCAAAACTCCTCGCCGCGGCATGCGCAAGCATCTATGACGCCGCGTCTAGCCCGGTTTCGCCGCCCGTTTCTTGAAGAATATCACGTGCTGGCGAGGCAGGGTCTTCACGGTTTCAATCCATTCCAATGGATGGAGCGCGGCTTCTTTGCGCACTTGAGCCTCGCTCATTTTGTGAAGCGCCTTGATGGGGACGGAGGGATCTTCCGCCCTGTATTCCACAAACGCCACACGGCCACCCACTTTCAGAGCGCGGCAAATGTTAGCCATCATTTCGTACGGGTGGGAGAATTCATGGTAGACATCCACCATGATCACCAAATCCACGCTGCCGGGGGGGAGGTTCGGGTTTTCAATCGTTCCCAGTACTCCTTTGACATTAGTCACTCCCCGATTTTTCATTTTGTCGGCAATCATCTCCAACATTTCGGGTTGGATCTCGACGGCGTACACCTGTCCTTTGTCTCCCACCTTCTTGGCCATGCGCCAACTGACATAGCCCGTTCCGGCTCCGATGTCCGCGACCACGTCCCCCGGTTTCAAGCCTAGCAAATCCACCATTCGGGCAGGCTGCTCTTCTTCCTCGCGTTCGGGCCGCTCGAGCCATTCCGCGGCTTGATGGCCCATCACATGGGCAATCTCCCGGCCCATGAAGAATTTTCCAATTCCGTCGCGGGAATGTTCACGGCGGGTTTCATACAACGGGTTGGGAGTTTTGGGGGAATCCCCCGCGCGCGCGGATGGGGTTGGCACGGCAACCCCGAGCAGGAAGCACGCGGAGGCGAGCACAACGATCGAGGTCGTGACTCGAGCCGCGCGGCAGAGTTTGAGGGCTGGGGCAACACTTTGTTGAGGAGGGTTCGGCATGGGAGCTGGGATTTAGTGAGTGGGCTGCGTTGGCTCGTTCGGGGCGGACCCCAGTTCCTCACGCAACGCGCTTTGGAGCGCCCCCGCGCATCTGTCGCTGCACAGCGGGAAGAGCGCGTCTTTGCCGGATCTTTTGGCTGGGGATTCGCTGGGCAGTATGATCATGCGCACCTGCTTTTCCGCCTTGGGGAGCAGCAACCGCTCCTCGGTTCCTGGGACCACCTCCTGAAAAGCCTCGGCCCTGAGGGAAACCGAAATGGCAAACGCCCGGCTCTGGGAAGGGATCTCGCGTTCGCACCACGAACACCGCGTCGCGGGTTCGGGTTGAGCCTCAAGTTGGCCGGCAAGCTTCATCGATTTCTGGCTGCGAGGTCGTCTGGCCTGGCAACTGTCGCTCTACACTAAGCTCTTGCGTGTCTCAGGCAAGCTTGCATCGCGTTTCAACCGCATTTCATTCGCGCCCAGGAAGGATCCAAGCAAACGATACAAACCATCTTCGGACTCGCTTTGCCGCGCTGTTCATGGTCAGATTTGTGATTGAATCGTCGATTTCCTGAAACCTCATGAAACAAATCCTCTTAACCGCACTGTTCGTGGCTGCCGGCGCCATGGCCGACCCCCGCGCCGCCTTCGCGCAGTCCGTTCATTTCTCTTCGGAATTCGTGTTCCCCCTCCATCCGATGCACAACCACGCGCCCGGCATCGCGGAATCTCCCAACGGCGATCTGATCGTTTCGTGGTACCGCGGTTCGGGCGAACGCAAGGCGGACGATGTCGCGGTCTTGGGCGCCCGCAAACGCAAGGGAGGATTGGAGTGGAGCGCGCCGTTCAAAATGGCCGACTTTCCTGGATTCCCAGACTGCAACACCGCGTTGTTCGTCGATTCGCAAAAGCGCTTGTGGCTCTTTTGGCCCATCATTTTCGCGAACACTTGGGAATCCGCGCTGACCCTGTACCGAGTGAGCAGCCGTTTCAGCCGAGACGGAGCGCCTGAATGGGATTGGCAGGGGATCATTCCATTGCGGCCTGAAAACTTTGAGCCGCTGATGGCGAAAGGCTGGGAGGAGCGAAAGAAGCTGGCCCCCATTCCAGAGTCGCGTCTCAAAGAGATTGAGCCGATGCAAAAGCTGATTCAGGACAAATTACTGACTCGCTTGGGGTGGCAGCCCCGGTGCAAGCCCACGGTTTTGAGTTCGGGAAGAATTCTTCTCCCCCTGTATTCAGACACCTACAGCGTGTGCATCATGGCTGTCAGCGATGATCAGGGCCAGTCGTGGTTCGCGAGCGCGCCGCTCGCGGGATTTGGCAACATCCAGGCCGCCGTTCTCGAACGGAAAGACCGTTCTCTCGTCGCCTACATGCGGGAAAACGGCCCCTTGGATAAAATTCGGATGTCCGAGTCCCGCGATTCTGGCATGACGTGGGGGCCTGTGGGAGTCGCGGACCTGCCAAACCCCGGCTCGGGCCTTGATGCCGTCAAACTGCAAAATGGCCAGTGGCTGCTGGTCTATAATGACACGATCCAAGGCCGGAGCAGCCTGGCTGTCTCCATTTCCAACGACGAAGGCAAGAGTTGGAAATGGACTCGTCATCTGGAGCGTCGAAAGGACGGTTCCTACCATTATCCCGCAGTGATTCAGGGCAAAGACGGAAGAATTCACGCGGTCTACAGCTATTTCGTGGCCGAAGGGAAAACCATGAAACACGCTGCGTTCAACGAAGCTTGGGTCATGCAAGGGGATAAGGAATGAAGCCGCGCCAGCCATGAGTCAGTGCTTATCGCAAGGCTCCGTCGCCTCCACCGCCAAGCTCACGCCCCCCCGCTAAGATGTGCCATGGCCAGCACTCGCCGCGCGGTTTCCGGAGCGGTTTCATCTCGAGCCAAAAGCAAGCGCGTCGAATGGCACTGAGTCCGAAACCAGGTGCGCTGGCGTTTCGCGAACTGCCGCGTCTTTGTTTTGACTAGTTCCATCGTGGAGTGCAAAGAGCCCCTGGCGTTGAGGTGGGCGACGACCTGGCGGTAACCGATGGCTTGCATGGCCGCGCGATTCTCACTCAGGCCCCATCGCAACAAATCCTCCGTCTCTTGGACGAGGCCCGCCTGGAACATTTGATCCACCCGGGCTTCAATTCGACGCCTCAAATCTTCCGGATCACGATCCAACACGAAGAAATTCCGAGGATGCGCCGCCGCGGTTGCCTCCTTTCCGCCCGCCTTCAAAGTATGGTTCGACCAATCCGCCCGCTGTTCCGAAAAAGGAGCTCGTGTCAGCCGAATGACTTCGATGGCTCTCATGACTCGTCGAGGATTCATCCTGTCGATACGCTCGTAGGCGCGGGGATCTTTCAGCCGCAATTCGTCCAACAATGCGGGCATTGGGGTCGACTCGATGGCGGCGCGCAGCGCCGCGTCCGGTTCAGGGGTTTGAGGGAGGCCTTCGAACAACGCTTTGAAGTACAGTCCCGTGCCGCCACACAGGATGGGTGTTCGGTTGCGGGAGGCAATGCCCGCGCACGCGGCTCGGGCGAGCGTCACAAAATCAGCGGCATCAAAACATTCCCTCAGGGACACTACATCGATCAAATGGTGGGCGATCTGGCGGCGTTCCTCGGGGGTGGGCTTCGCGGTTCCGATATCTAACCCGCTGTAAACTTGCATCGAATCAACGGACACAATTTCGCCTCCCACAAGCCGCGCTAATTCCAGGGCTACGGACGATTTGCCGGCCGCGGTTGGGCCCGCGAGGCAGATCGCATTCAGGATTGGCGTGTCCACGCCGCGAAGCCGAGGAGCTTGGTCAAGACGGAGGCTGATGGGTCGCTGGCCGATCACGATCCGGCAATCCCGGAGGGCGGTTGGTCGCACGCCGGGGCACGTACATCGCGACAAGCATCAATCCCACCCCCACGCAGATGGCGGAGTCCGCGACGTTGAAGGCCGGGAACCCAATCTCGGCACCGCTCCGGCGATAAGCATAGAAGTAGATGAAATCGATCACATGGCGGCGGGCTGGATGCAGCCTGTCATAGAGATTTCCCAAGATCCCGCCAATCATGAGCCCCATCGAGATTCTGCCCGGCAGCGTGGACGTTTCGAACTGATTTCGCGAGAACATCAGGAACAGCAAAGCCATGAGTGAAACCACCGCCAGCATCTCGTTGCTTCCAGCCAGGTTGTTGAACAAACTCCACGCGGCCCCGGCATTTCCCCAGTGCACAAACTTGAAAAAACCGTCAACCACAACTCGCTCCTGAGCGTAGGCCAGAAGGCTCAGCACCAGGGATTTTGTCGATTGATCCAACAGCAGCACGCCCCCCGCGACCATCCATACGGTCATCGGAATCGCGGTGGAGGAGGTGGCTTCCTCCACGGTCGCATTGGAGCCAAGTGTCTGTGGCATGGCCCATGAGTATCCAGTTAACGGGGGTTTTGGAATAGAAATATGGTGCGATCGCCTTTGATTCAACCCCGGGTGCCGAAAGTCCAGGGTCAAGGAACTGCCGATTCGAGAGGTGGCCGGCGTTAAAGGCCACGCAACGCGGAGTCGCCTCTTGAATTGCTCCAGCACTAATCTTTCCACGACAAAGGAGGAGCCGGTTGAGTGGCCGAGAGAATTCAGCCGGTTCAACTTGACCGGCCACGTTTGCTCATGCAGGTTGCTAACTCTTAGCTGGCATCATTGGAATAGGGATCTCTTGCCGCGAAGCGCGCTTCACAGACAAGGCGCTGATCACGCACACGGCTCTCGTAGGCATTTCGACGCCGCGAAATTCTGAATATGGCTCATCATTACAACGACCCGCCCTCGCTGGATCAACAAATGGCCCAGCAACTTGAAAAGCTCCAGCGAACGCTGGGTAGGAATCTGCCAAAGATTCTGCCGCTGCTCGCCATCGTCATCCCAGCCCTCTGGCTGGCCTCAGGCGTCTACGTGGTGAATCCAGGCCACAAAGGCGTGGTGCGGACGTTCGGCCGGGAAACAGCGCGCACGGAGCCAGGCCTCAACTATCGTTATCCGTGGCCGTTTCAGTGGGTTGATATCGTCAGCGTGGAACAGGTCCATCGCATCGAGGTCGGCTTTCGCGAAGGACAGCGCGTGCCCGAAGAAGCGCTGATGCTCACCGGGGATGAAAACATCGTCGAGGCCCAGATTGTCATGCAATACCGGGTGGCAGACCCATCGAAGTTTCTCTTTCGCCTCCGTGACCCCGAGGGTTCGCTCCGGGCCGCCACCGAGGTGGCGCTTCGGAGCACCGTGGGCAGCATGACCATTGATCAAGTCATGATCGAGGAACGGGCCAAGGTGCAGGAGGACACCCGCCTCTTTGTGCAACGGCTCATGGATGATTACCAGTCCGGACTTGTGATCACAGAAGTCAAGCTCCAGGCGGCGGACCCGCCCGAGGCGGTCAAGGATGCCTTCCACGACGTGGTTCGCGCTCGCGAGGACAAGGAGAAGCTCATTAACCAGGCCAAGGGCTATCAGGCCGATCTTTTGCCCAAAGCCAGGGGCGAGGCGCAGAAAATTCTACGCGAGGCCGAAGGGTACAAGGAGCAGCGCACCCTGCTGGCTCAAGGGGAGGCAGCCCGTTTTCTCAGCGTGTTGGCGGAGTATTCCAAGGCCAAGGACGTGACCCGCGACAGACTCCACCTGGAGACGATCGAGAAAATTCTTCCAGACATTGAAAAGTTCGTCATGGACACAGGTGTTGGGAATCGTCTCATGCCGCTGCTGCCGTTGGGGGCAGGCCCGTTGCCTCCCATCGTCTCCCCGCCCGCGATCCGTTGATCCCCCTCATTCAAGCCCTTTTTTTCTGCCCACCAATGAAAGCTAAACTATTCGGCCTCGGAGGACTGATCCTGTGCGTGCTCGCGGCCGTCCTGATCCGCCAAGCCTGCTTCACCGTGAACGAATCGGAGCAGGTCATCATCACCCAGTTCGGCGAGTATAAGCGCACGATCCGGGACCCCGGCCTCGCCTACAAAACTCCATTCTTGCAGACGGTCAACCGGTTTGACCGCCGAATTCTCGCCACCGACGCGCCAAAGGCGGAATATCTCACCCAAGACAAGAAGCGCCTCGTTGCAGATCCCGTCACCCGTTGGCGCATCTCCGATCCGCTCTTGTTTTACAAGACCGTGCGTGACGAGTCCGGCGCGCGCGCGCGGCTGGACGACTTGGTTTTCTCTGAACTCAGGCGCGAGGTGGCCAGCCACGACTTCGTGGTTGTCATCGGGGGCAAACGCGAAACCATCATGGACAACGTGGCCAAAAGCGTGAGATCGAAAGCGCTTGAGTTTGGCATCGAGGTCGTGGACGTCCGGATCAAGAGAGCCGACTTGCCGCAAGAGGTGCAGACCAGTGTGTTCCAACGCATGCAGGCCGAGCGCGAGCGCGAGGCCAAACGCTACCGCAGCGAAGGGGTTGAGGAGTCTGAGAAGCTCAAGGCCGACACCGACAAGCAGCGCACCATCGTCCTGGCGGAGGCCCAGCAGAACGCCGAGAAACTCCGCGGCGAGGGTGACGCCGCCGCCACGAGCATCTATGCCGATGCCTATGGCAAGGACCCGGAATTCTACACGTTTACCCGCAGCCTTTCCGCCTACGAACAATTCATGGGCAAGCGCAGCACTCTGATCCTGTCCGCGGACTCGCCCCTCTTCCGATATCTCGCTGGATCAAGGCCTGAGAATCGGGGCAAATAGAATGGAATGGCATAAGCCAGGAGCCAAGGTGTTCGTGCATGGGGCATTGAGTGTTTCCTTGACCGGCGGGAATCAGCCGGAGCATGTTGGATCATGCTTTTTCCCACTTGGATTTCATCGCCCGCCTGCGTTTGCGTCGCCGCGTTTCTAAGCGCTGGCGCCGCGGCTTCTCGATTGTCCGCCCAGTCGGATGATTTTAACGACGGCAACGACGCGGGATGGCTGCATTACAATCCCCTCGCTCCATTTGGCGCTGTCGGAACCTACTCCTTCCCAAACGGAGGTTATCGAATCAACGCGCCCGCAAGCCCGGCCCCCGAAATCCTGGGTCCTCAAAGAATTGGAAGCCTCCAAGCCGGTTCTGTCTACACTCGAATCCAGTCGTCCGTCGATATCGAGGGTTGGGACAACACCATCAACCAATCCTTGGGCCTCATCGCCCGCGTGCGCAACTTGGGTCTCGGAACGACTTCGGGCTACACCTACAACTACAATACGGGATCGGGGTTTCATCAGCTCAACCTGGTGGTCAATGAAGCTCCCTCGCGCCAGATCAACGAATCGCTGTTCAAGATCGATCCCACACAAAAATACCGCCTGACCTTCACCCTCGCCGGGCCTCACATACTGGGCCAGATGTTTTCGGCCACGAATTCCAGCGTGCCTCTCCACTCGGTTTTCGCCGTGGATGACACTCATGACTCGGGGACGGCGGGGGTGTTTGCGTTTGCCATCGCCCCAACTGGCGCCGTGGATGCGCGGTTTGATAATTATAGCGCCGGCGTTCCTGGAAAGTTGCGCGCGTCCTTTTTGGATGCGACCCCGGCGGCCGGCCAAAAGACGGCGCAACCTATCGACTACCTATCGGCGCGGCTGGCAAGCCTCGAGACCAAGGTCAAGCCCGAGTCGATCCGTCTGGAAGTCAACGGCGTGTCGGCGCCCTTCGAAATCTTCGACGGCGCCCCGCTCTATGTTTTAAGCCATGTTCCGTCACCCGCCTTGAACCCGGACTTGCCGCACACCGCGCGCATCACTTTTTCCGATGAGGATGGCATCCAGACGGTGGCATGGACCTTCGGAGCGCCAAGTCCCGCGCCCACGGTGCGTTTGATGGGTGCGCCGACTCCGACGGGGGTGTTTTCCGTGGAATCATTGGCGTCTCTTGACTCGGTCGTCCGCCAATTCTCAGTGCCACGGTCTGGGGAAACCCGGTTTTATCAGATTGCGGACTCGACTGCCCGCCGGATCACGAGCATACAAGTGGTTTCGGGAAGCGTCTTAATTTCGTTCCAGTGAAGAATCGCGCAGCGCGGCGTTGGAACTCAATTCGCTCGCCACGGCTCAGTGCTTTCAGATTGATTTCGACAGGCGCCGGCTTAAATTGACCTGGAATTTCCCAAGCCTCATATGACAACAGAACTTTCTTTCAGTGATGGTTCCCATTCCGCGCCCCTGGCGGTTTCACCGCGCTCGTCGGCCACCCGCTTGGCTTTCACTTTGATAGAATTGCTCGTGGTGATCGCCATCATAGCCATCCTGGCCGGCATGCTCCTCCCGGCCCTATCCAAGGCAAAGACCAAAGCCAACACAGCGCGATGCCTCTCAAACCTTCGGCAGGTGGGCATGACGCTCGCGATGTACTCGAATGACAACAATGAGAAATTTCCATTTTCAGGGCGATCGTGGCCGCAGATGCCCTTCGTGGATTTGCTGAAGCTCTTCGATCCTTATCTGAGCACCAACAGCTACGCTTTTTACAAATGTCCCGCGGACAAGGGCAAGGCTTGGAACGTCGAGTGGACCATCAAGAACGGGGCTGGCAACGGCGGGTTGAGGACAAACGATTTGTTGTTCCCTTGTTCCTATTACTACTATCACCAGTTTTACAACGACGACACCACGTCCCCAAAACTAACCGTCCGCTCCACGGCGGATGTGCTGTTCCCCTCAAAGAAAGCCGTGATATCTTGCTTTGCTGAACCCGAACACGGCAATTTGGGGGACAAGAACATCGCTCACGGCAAGGAAGGTCTTCCGCTGCTTTTTGTGGACAGCCACGCCGAGTTTGCAAAGTATAAGAGACTCAACAAAACCGTGCCTTACGGCGAATACAACCTCGATTGGACCGTGAGAGGCCTCAAGGGTGAGGATCTGCAATGAACCCGCACATCTTCCGAACCTGTGCCCAGGGGAGAAGGGATGCCCGCTCTTAATGAGCCCTGACGTGGCCGACGGGAACCTCCTCCTGGACGCGAGCGGCGTGCACTTCAATACGATGTTGAATAGCGGTGCGTCATCTCCAGTGCCGATCCAGGCCGTGTACCAGAACCCGGCCATTTTCATTTCCTCGTCCGCCGCCTTCCACTTTCTTGAGCTCTTATGAATGCCTCCCATCGTCCGCTTTCACGCCGCCGCTTCCTGCAAACGTCCTCACAAGCGGCGGCCGCGTTCACCATCTTGCGCGCCGGATCCGCCCGGACTTATGCCGCGAACGAGAAGCTTAGCATCGCCGCCATCGGGGTGGCGGGACAGGGCGCCGGGGACATCGACCAGTTAAAAAGCCAGAATATCGTCGCGTTATGCGACGTGGACTGGCGCCACGCGGCGGGCACATTCAAAAAATATCCCGAAGCCAAGCAGTTCAAAGACTATCGCAAGATGCTGGACTCGATCCATCGAGAGATCGATGCCGTGATTGTGGCGACCCCGGATCATCATCATGCTTGCGCCTCGATTGCGGCCATCCGCTTGGGCAAGCATGTTTATTGCGAAAAACCCCTCACGCATTCCGTCTGGGAAGCTCGTGAGGTGGCGAAGGCGGCTCGCGCGGCGAAAGTGGCCACACAAATGGGAAACCAAGCCCAGGCGTCTGAGGAAACCCGGCGGTTGCAGGAGTTCATCCTGGACAACGCCATCGGCGCCGTGAGCGAGGTACACATTTGGACGGACAGGCCGTCTCGAGGCCTTTTCAACGAGTATTGGCCGCAAGGAGTCGGCCGGCCTGCCGACTCGCCGGCGGCGCCGGACACTCTCGATTGGGACCTCTGGCTGGGTCCCGCGCCCGCGCGGCCGTATCATCCCGCCTACCTGCCCGCCAAATGGCGTGGTTGGTGGGATTTCGGCACCGGGGCTCTCGGAGACATCGCTTGCCATTATTTCGATCCCGTTTTCCGAGCTCTGAGACTCGGCGCTCCATTGAGCGTGGAAGCGTCTTCCACCCGAGTGAATGAGGAAACCTATCCCCTCGGCTCCATGATCACCTATCAGTTTCCCGCCCGCGGCGCGTTCCCGGCGTGCAAG
>SXGS01132900.1_pt1 | contig 16460 bp, 18 predicted proteins | sample 3174681 | NCBI WGS metagenome assembly SXGS01 (sample SAMN11356861, study PRJNA531348) | freshwater metagenome | isolation source: freshwater sample F1-80 | place: China: Fuxian Lake, Yuxi | collected 2017-12-25 | reverse complement strand
GCTGAGGAATTCAGGGATCGACATGCCTTGCTGGAACTGGATCTTGTGGCTGGACATCGGAGCGCTCTGTGTTGACGAGCACTCAGATTACGGGCTCAGTAGCTCACAGGATGAGCCTGCTGAGGCAGGTTTCTAATCAGGCTTTTTATAGTGTCGGCGCAAGCTCCGGGTGTCGCCATGACGGCATACCAGCAATTCGACAGTCAACGTGCGGCTGACGTGGCGCTGACAGGCGTACGCGTTGGCGCTGACGCGCTGCTGTGCGCTGAAGGGAAAGCCCTACCCGCCATCGACGAATCTCTCGATTTTGCTACAGCACTGCTTTGCTCTGAGGCCGTCGGTGCGATGCAGTATGCGAACGACACCACGCTCGAATACTTAAAGACACATAAACAGTTTGGCGCGCCGATCGGCAGCTTCCAGGCCCTGCAGCATCGCATGGTCGAGATGGTGATCAGCATGGAGCAGGCACGCTCTATGAGCTATCTGGCGTGTTCGAAAGTCGACGGCGAACCCGATGCAGGTGAGCGCGCGCGTTGCGTATCAGCGGCCATGATCAAGGTTGCCGACGCGGCGCGGCTGGTTTCGCACGAGACAGTTCAGCTACACGGTGGTATTGGTATGACCGACGCCTTGAAAGCGTCGCACACCTTCCGGCGCCTGACATTGATTGCACAGCAGCATGGCGACGCCGACTTCCATCTGGCTCGCTTTGCGGCGTTGGGCCGCGGCGTATGAGCGAGCAGTCCGTGCGCGCTTTGAGGCCGGCATCGGCAGCTCCATGCCTGTTTTTGCGACGGATTTTGGTGGACGGCACAGGGTTCGAACCTGTGACCCCTGCCGTGGCCGAATCGGGCTACCCGGGCTTCGTAGCCCAAGGCTGGTTCGGTTTCTTGGGGCCAGAGACGTTTGCGCCCAGTGCCAAAAAGCGCATCTTGAGGCCCTTCAGATCGTCGAGGGACTTGATTTCCTTGCGGAACCGTCCCGATGCCTCCGGCGATATCAATCCGCAGGGGATGACCTCGACGCCGTATTTCGCGTGCAGCTCTTTCATGAGCGCTTCGCCGCCGCCGTGCTTGATCCAAGCGATATACTCGCCGCCCTCCGGGCCAAACGGTACTGCGCCGTATAGGGCGAAGGCGATGTCCTTACCGGTCCAGAATTCCGAAACGGTGAAGGCCATATCCAGGGAGCCGTTGCCGACGGCATCGAGGTATTGGTTGGCCGGGACGAGCGCGCCGGGTTCAAAACCTCGAACATCGATCGAGCCACCCGACATCGTGCGGATTATTTCCACCAGTCGGGGTTGAGCGGGCTCCAGGAGGCCAGTATTGCTCGGGAATGCCCAACCCATTTGGGTCCGAACACGTTTTCCTGGGCTACAGCGGGAACCGCCGCCAATGCCATCGCGACAGCCGCGCAGGCTGCGCCAATCAAACGTCACATGATTGTCTCCTTTCTGGTTGGATCCGGTGAGCACGGGTTAGGGCGCTACCGTCAGGCCTCTGACGGGCCTGATTCCAAAGACGCTGGTACGACCGCTCGCCGGGGGATACGCCGTACAAACCCTAGTTTTTGGCCAGCGGATTACTTCGTATCGAGCCGGGCCTTCCGGCCGGGGGCGCCCTCCTTGATGCTACGACAGCGTATCGACTGCGCTGGGCGGTCTGCCGACTGCGTGTGTCGAGTCAGTTGCGAAGCGCTGCGTTAACGCGCGGCATCACCTCTTCGGCCATCAGGACCATGGATCTGCGGGCAAGCACGGGGTCTGTCCAATCCAGGCCAGCGTAGACCAACTCGCCGAAGCCACCCAGCTTTTCATTGAGCGCGAGGATGGCGTCGACCACCTCGTTGACGCCGCCCGCGATCACCAGCTCGTTGACGATGTTGTCTAGCGGCACCGGGCTGTCGGGCGTCATACCGTCATGGGTGAAAACAGCGTCGCGTTTCCCCTTGCGCAGCTTATAGCCCAGGTTGCGGTAGTAGAAGCGGTACGGGCTTTGTTCGGACTCTCGGCCGTAACGGCGCGCGACCTTTTCGTCGTCGTTGACCATGATGGTGCGCGCCACGCGCCAGTCGCTTCGGCTCGCGACCTGTCCCACGTTCTGTTTGCCTTGGGAGTAGTTTTCCCAGTGGGATGCCAGCCACCTGTCGAACAGGAAGTTGGCTGACATGGGGTGGAAGTCCTTCTCGCCCATCGCGATCACACCCTTGGAAAAGGGGGCGACCACCGTGCCGACGATCTCCGGCCTGGGAGACTGGAACGGTTTGATCATCATCCCAGTGTTGGATATTTCGTCGTAGGTCAGTTTGGTCGAGACCTTGAACCGGTTATCAGGCAGGTCGATATCAAACGGGGGATTAGAAGCCCAGAGCCGTGTGATGATCTCGATCGACTCGGCAAACATCTTGTTGCGGTCTTCGGTGAAGATGCCCAACGCTTCAGCGTCCGAGGGTAGGGCGCCGGGGCTGACGCCGAGGATGAAGCGCCCCTGCGCCAGATGGTCAAACATGGCCGCGTGGGCAGCGACCAGAACCGGGTGCATGTGGGAAAGGTTGGTTGTACCGCTGCCCAGCTTGATCCGCTTAGTAGAGTGGATCAGCGTGGCGAGGAACATCATGCTGTTGGTGACATTCTCGACCAGGTCGGTAAGGTGCTCGCCGACGAAGGCATCGTGATAGCCGAGTTCATCGGCGAGGATGATCACCTCGCGGTCCTCGCGCAGCGTATCGGTGGGATTGCGGGCGGCCGGATGCACCGGCATGGTGAAGTAACCTAGTCTCATCGTTTTTGCCCCTCAAGCCTGAGCATCGAGGATAGGAGAAATCGAAAACTGCTTCAATAAAATTCGTCCGAGCAGCGATAACAGTTGATTGCGCCGGCGGATTGATTTAGCTTAGAAAGATAAGCAGCACCAAGCTGCATCCCTCAAGGAGACAACTATGCATAGCCCCAAAACTGGCCGCCGCGAGGTTGTAATTGCGGGCACGGCCGGACTCACGCTGGCCCATTCGCCCATCACCTTCGCTCAGGGCGCGCCGATAAAGATCGGCGGCACCTTGCCCCTGACGGGCGGCAACGCCTCGATCGGCAAGGTGGCACAGATCACCGCGCAGATCTGGGCCGACGATGTCAACCGCCGCGGCGGACTGCTCGGCCGCAAGATTGAATTGATCTTCTACGACGATCAGACCAACCCTACGCTTACTCCCGGGCTTTACACCAAGCTGCTCGATGTCGACAAGGTCGATATCCTGGCAGGCACCGGCACCAACCTGATCGCGCCCGCGATGCCGCTCATCATGGAGCGCAAGCGGCTGATTGTTGCCAACCTCGCGCTCGCGGTCAACGATCCGTTTAACTACGACAAATACTTCCAGCTCATGGCCTACGGGCCTAATGGCAAGGATGCCTTGTCGCGTGGGTTTTTCGAGGTTGCCGCCGCGCTCAATCCCAAGCCCCGAACGGTTGCGCTGGTCGGCGCCGACGCCGAATTCGCCAACAATGCGCTGGACGGCGCGCGCGAGCATGCAAAGCGATTGGGCTTCAGGGTCGTGTACGACAAATCCTACCCGCCTAATCAGGTCGATTTTCTGCCGGTGGCGCGGGCGATCGCAGCCACCAAACCCGATCTGGTGTTTGTGGGCTCGTATGTTGCAGATACCAACGGCCTTGTGCGCTCGGTTTCCGAAATCAAGATGCGCTGCACGATGTTTGGCGGCGCGATGGTGGGGCTGCAGGTCGCCGCGGTCAAACAGGGATTGTCGGCGGTCATCAACGGCGTGGTCAATTACGAGTTGTACCTTCCCGAGCCCACCATGCAGTTTGAGGGCATCAAGGAACTGATTGCGCGGTATCGCACAGTCGCAGGTCCGCAGGGCCTCGACCAGCTTGGTTTCTATGTGCCCCCCACCACCTATGCCCAATTGCAGGTGATCGAACAGTCGGTGCTCGCGACCAAGTCGGTCAAGGACGACGACCTTGCGGGCCACATGAGAAAAGCCACCTTCAAAACGGTTGCCGGCGACATTCGCTTCGGCAAGCTCGGCGAGTGGGCCGAGCCGCGCATCCTGATGACGCAGTTCCAGAAGGTCAACGGTCGGGATCTCGCCCAGTTCGATCAGCCAGGGACTCAGGTCATCCTGTATCCGCCGGCTTTCAAGTCCGGCAACCTGATGCATCCGTTCCCGCTCGGCAGCTGACATGGCAGGTCAGGGCGGGAGGGTTGCTGTCGTCACCGGCGGCAGCCGTGGGCTCGGGCGCGCGATGGCGTTCGAGCTCGCCCGGCAGGGCATCCAGACCGTGGCGGCGGCGCATCTTGCGGGCGATCGCGCCGAACTGGACGCTGCGGCGCGCGCCGAGGGCGTTGCCGAACGCATTCATTTTCACCATGCCGACCTGCGGACCAGTGCCGGGTGCGATGCTACGGTGTCTTTTGCGCGAAGCCTCGGCGAGGTGGCGATCCTCGTCAACAATGCTGGGCTCACCCTCACGTTCGTCGCACCCGACCTCTATCGACGCAAGACACCGAGGCGCTTTTATGAAAGCAGCGACGAGGTAATCCGCGGAATCTACGAGACTAACTGCATGGCCCCCGAAATGATGGCGGCACGTCTGGTACCCGGGATGGTCGAACGCGGCTGGGGCCGGATCGTCAATGTCACCACCATGCTTCCCACGATGCAGCGGCCAGGCTTTTGTCCCTACGGCGCCTCCAAAGCTGCGCTCGAGATGTCATCGATGGTCTGGTCCCGCGAGCTCGAGGGGACCGGCGTGACGGTCAACGTACTCAACCCGGGTGGCGGCGCCAACACGCCGGGCATCGCCGCCGAGCTGCGCGATGCAAGCGCCCGTAGCGAAATCGATCGGTTGGTCGAGCCTGAACAGATGCGGTCGCCGTTGCGCTGGCTAGTGTCGCTGGCTGCGGACACCGTATCGGGGCAGCGGATCGATGCGAATGCCTGGGATCCGTCGCTCGACCCGACCGAAGCAGCGCGCCGTGCGGCCAAGCCGGCGGGCCTGTCGCTGCTCGAGTCGCCATGCTCGACTGGATAGCGGATGGACTTCGAAACCATCGCGGGCCTGATGGCGAACGCCATCGTGTCGGGAATCCTGCTAGGCGGGTTTTACGCGGCGGTGTCGATCGGTATCTCGATTTCCTTCGGTATGCTCGACATCGCCAATATCTCGCATCCCGCGATGATCATGCTCGGGTCCTTTTGCGCGTTCATTCTCAATGACCGCCTGGGGATCGATCCGCTGATCTCTATGTTCCTGCTTGCGCCTTTGTTTGGACTTGCCGGGTCAGTTATCTATCGAACCTACTACGGGCTGTTCGAAAGCCGGGAAAAGGATCCGCGCCGCGGGCTCGCCTTTTTCTTCGGACTTCTGTTCGTCACGGACGTCGCCCTGATCCTCATTTTTGGCGTGGATCTGCGCGGGGTCGACAGCGCCTACGTCGAGGTGATGCTCGACTTCGGCGTGATCGGTATTCCGGTTCGCCTGCTGATCCCTTTCCTGATCGGTATTTCCCTGGTGGGTGTGCTGCACTTGTTTCTGACCCGGACGTATTTTGGACTTGCGGTCTCCGCGGTTGCTCAGGAACAGATCGGACTGCGGTTGATGGGTGCGGATCCCGTGCGAATCAAGCGGCTGGCTTTCGGTATCTCGACGGCGACCGCAGCGCTGGCGGGTGCCGCGCTCATCATCATCCAACCGGTTGAGCCGTCGATGGGGCGTGAGTACATCGGTCGCGTCTTTGCGGTCTGTGTCCTCGGCGGTATGGGCAGCATGTCAGGTACGCTGCTTGCCGCTGTGCTGCTCGGGATCGCCGAGAGCATCACAGCGACTTTCATCGGTCCGTCCTGGGCGCCGGCGGTTGCCTTCAGCATCCTTCTACTCACGCTTGCTGTGCGCCCGACGGGGCTACTGGGGCGGCGCTGATGAGTCGCTCCAATCTGTTTTTTTTCCTCGGCCTGCTCGCTGCCGGGGTGCTGATCGTTCTTGGTGTTCGCGCGATCGGGGGGGGCTACTACCAACTCGTCGCCTTCTACCTTCTCCAGTATGTCGTGCTTGCGACGGCCTGGAACATTCTCGGCGGCTATGGCGGTTATGTGAATTTCGGCTCGGCGGGATTTTTTGCGATCGGCGCCTACAGCACGGTGTTCTTCAATAAGCTCCTGGGCATCAAGTCCCTCAAGTTCATCGACCTCGGCGTGGTCAGCATCAGTGCCCCCTTCATTCCGTATCTGGTGGTTCCCCTTGCCGTGCTTGCCGGGGCTTTTTTTGCCGGACTCGTCGGGCTCGGCACAGGCTATCTCACGCTGCGGTTGCGCGGGGTGTTTTTTGCCATTTCCACGCTGGCACTTGCGGTCGTTGCGCAGACGGTCGTTCTCAACTGGAGCTTTGTCGGTGGCGCCCGCGGCGCTTACGTGATCAAGCCCACTTTGGTCGCCGGCTTCGCTTCGGTCACGGAGTTCGTGCTGGTATCGATGCTGGTGATCGCACTCGTATCGATTTGGATTGCGCGCTCGATTGAGCGCAACAAGCTCGGCGTCGGGCTGTTGGCGATTCGAGATGATGAGGACTCGGCGGAGTGCGCGGGCGTGCCGACGCTCCGACTTAAGCTGCAGGCCGCCACGATCAGCGGCGCCTTGATGGGTGCTGCGGGTGCGGTGTTCCCGCTCTTTGTGACCTATGTCGATCCGATCGGCGCTTTCAATCTGGTTCACACCGTCAACAGTATCGCAATGCCGTTGATCGGCGGCATGACGCATTGGGCGGGGCCGGTCATCGGCGCCTTGCTGCTGGGCGGTGTCCAGCAGTATTTCGGCTCAAAGAACATCATCACGCCTGAACTGAGTCTGCTGATTGTAGGGGCGCTGATGATGATCTTCGTTGCCGTCGCGCCCAACGGTATCCTCGGGCTTTTGCAGCGTATCAAGTCGTGGTGGCGGCGATGACCGAGCGCCTCCTCAATGTCACAGGATTACACAAGCGGTTCGGCGGGTTTGTGGTGCTGAACGGAATCGATTTTCATGTAGATCGCGGCGAGCGAGTCGGGCTCATCGGCCCCAACGGATCAGGCAAGAGCACCATGGTGAACTGCCTGTCGGGCGTACTGCCCATCGACGCTGGTTCGATCGAATTTGATGGTGGGCGTCTTGACGGCCTCAAGCCTCATCAGCGCGCCTACCGGGGTCTCGCGCGGAGCTTTCAGATCCCGCGACCGTTTTTTCGTATGTCGGTACTCGAGAACGTACGGGTGCCAATGATGTTCGCAGCCGAGCATCGCGCCGGGCGCTCGCTAAGCACCACAGAAATCGACGCAGGTGCGAGACAGGCGATCGAGCAGGTGGGACTGACCGGCCGGATCACGAGCATGGCTGGCGATCTCACGCAGATCGACCTGCGCAAGCTTGAACTTGCCCGCGCCATAGCGACGCAGCCTCGTCTATTGATCGCTGATGAGTCGATGGCTGGGCTTGCAGCCTCGGAAACCGATGAGATCCTCGCGCTCCTGCTGGAGCTCAACCGTCAGGGAGTCGCAGTGATCATGATCGAGCACATCATGCGCGCGGTCGCAAGTTTTGCCGAGCGGTTGGTAGTGCTCGCTACAGGTGCCAAGATCGCAGACGGCCCGACCGACGCCGTCCTAAGCGACCCCCTAGTCGAAAGGATTTACCTTGGCGATTGAGATCGCCGTCGAGGGGCTGTGCGCGGGCTACGGCCAGGTGAACGTATTGCGCGAGGTGAGTCTCCGGGTGGCCGATGCCGAAACGGTGGTGCTGCTCGGGACCAACGGTAACGGAAAAAGCACGCTGATGAAGTCCCTGATGGGAATCGTGCGGCCGACATCCGGGCGTATTGAGGTCACGATCGATGATCAAAAGCTCGACCTGATGCGAATGAGCACCGAGGAGATCGTCGATCACGGCATCTCGCTGGTTCCGGAGGGACGGCACCTTTTCCCCAAGCTCACCGTTGCAGCCAATCTCAAGCTCGGCGCCTATCGGGGCGCGGCGCGAGCCGAGGCAGAGCGCTCGTTCGAGCAGGTGTTCGAAGTTTTCCCCCGGCTCAAGGAGCGGCACAATCAGCTCGCGGGCAGCATGAGTGGCGGGGAGCAGCAAATGCTCGCGCTCGGGCGAGCGCTGATGGCTAGGCCTCGGGTATTGCTCATCGACGAGCCGTCAACGGGCTTGGCTCCGATTCTCGTACGACACGTGATCGATCAGATTCGGGAACTGAAGCGGCTCGCCGGCCTCACCGTCCTGATGGCCGAACAGAACTTTACTCAGGCGATGCGCGTTGCCGACCGGGGATACCTGATCGTTCATGGCGAGATCGCCGTTCAGGGCACGACCGAGGAGCTGTACGGTAGCGACCTCGTCAAGCAGTATTATCTGGGCCGTCAGGGCTGAGCCCGAAGCGGGGCCGCCATCAGGCGCTCCCCGGAGCACCAGCGGACGCAGGCCATCGGGCAGGACTCCCAGAGCCAGGTAGACCGCTTTATTGCGAACGAGGTCAGACAGCAGATACCTATTAGAGTCAAACCGAGTTCTCGACTTCGTGATCGTGCCGCCATCGATTATCGCAACGGCAACTGGTGTCAGTTGGGGCAACTGTGAATAGCGCTCTGATGACTTTGAGTAGAACTGTCCAAGACCGTTGATTCGCAACGCAACGCGGGGTACAGCCGGGATGAAGAGATTTTGAATTCCCTAAACGGATGGCAAAGGCTGTTTGTATTGCTAGCCATAGTTCGTCTGCCGATATTCATCGCGACTGACAGCCATAAAACATACCAAACGCTGGTGCGCTTGCTTGGCTACCATCGGCCGTTTCCGTTGGATGTTGCACTGCCTTGCGGAATGTCGGACAGGGCCGTTTGGTTGATAGATTTTTGGCGGTCTTGCCTCGGCCCCACCCGTTCCCAATCGCCGCCAGCCGACCCCCACCCCCGGGGCACCCCCCTCTGTGTAGGTTGAGTCCCAACTCTCCTTACACTCAAATCTGTACGACCGATCTGTCGACCGATCTGTCGACCGATCTTGCCCCGAGACACCTCCGCCGGTAAATTCAACGTAACCTAACGCTTTCGCCGTTCGGTCCACAGACCTTCCTCAGCGCCTTTGCCTTTAGCCACCGCCTCGATCAGGCTCGCGAAGATGCTAATCATCTGGTCTTCGTACTCGGCGCAGTCCTCGCCCTCACCACCATTCAAGGTGTCGCTGCCTTCGCCGCCGCGCAGTTCGTCGTTGCCGCTGCCGCCCGCCAGGTTGTCCGAGCCTGCGCCACCACTCGGATCGTCGCTGCCGGCACCACCGCTTTGGTCATTTCAGGCGCACCGCGCAGACAGCTTATGGTGGATAGTTCGGGGATTGTCCGATAGATCACCGGGTAGTCGTAGGTGGTTGCGTTATCGACGTCGCCTGGGATGAAGGGCAGCGAGCAGTCGAGCTGCAGGATACCGACTGCGAAGCCGTAGTTGTGGGCGCCACGGCGTGTGCTGTAGATGGTCACAGTATCGTTCCCCGTCAGGCCGCCTCCAGCGTCAGGCCCGCCAGGTCGATTGCGGGCTTGCGCCCCCCGATGATGTCAGCCACCACTCGCGCTGAGCCCATCGACATTGTCCAACCGATGTGCCCTTGCCCTGAGTTGATGTAGAGGTTGCGCTTCGGTGATGCGCCGAGTATTGGCGTACCTTTTGGTGTCATGGGCCGCAGCCCAGCCCATCGGCTGGCTTTTTCGTAGGCAGCGCCGTCAGGAAACAGGCGTTGGATGGTTGATAGCATGTGGCTGAAGTCTCGCTCGCTGTGCGAACGATCGAAACCCGAAAAATCAGCCATCGCAGTGACCCGCAACCGCTGGCCGAGTCGGGACCATGCGATGAGGTATTTTTCGTCGACACCGGGAATGGTCGGTGCGCCGGCGTGACCCTCAATGGGAACCGTGAGCGCATATCCCTTTACCGGATAGATTGGCATATCGACGCCAATTGGGCGGCTAAGCAGCGGGGTGTAGCTGCCCAGCGCGAGCACATACGCCTCAGCCGCAAGTGGGCCCTTGTTGGTGGTGACGCTGGTGACACGGTCACCATCTGCTTCGATTCTGCGTATTTCGGTGCCCCACTGAAACTGCACGCCAAGCTTGGTGGCGCAGTAGTCAGCGAGTTGATTGGTGAAGGCGTGACAATCGCCAGATTCATCGATGGGGCAATAAATGGCACCAGCAATATTGCTTTGTTCGGGCGCAAGCGCTGGTTCAATCTCGACGGCCTCATCGGTACTGACTGCACGTAGCGTGACGCCGTTATCGGTAAGTACGCCCGTGGCGCCTACGCCGCGTTGATAGTGGTCTTGGTCGCGATAGATGTAGATCGCACCCTTCATGGTGCGGTCGTATGTAATGGGGACGGTGCGCGCGAGCTCGGTGAAGCGCTCGAGCGAGTACAGGCAGAGCCTCACCTTATGCGCAGTGTTGATGGCCGCGCGCTCGGCGCTGCACTCTTTCAGGAAGCGCCAGCACCAGGCCCACATACGCATATCGGGACGCAGCCGCAACCGCAGCGCCACATCGTCGCGGAACAATGACTGCCACAGAATCTTGGGCGCCCGAGGCGAGGCCCAGGTGTACGCATGGCCTGGCGAGGCCATGCCGGCATTGGAGAAGCTTGTCTCCATTGCAGCTTTATCCAGACGATCGACAACGATCACCTCATGGCCGTCACAAGCGAGCTCATAGGCCGTGGTGACGCCAATGACGCCTGCACCTAAGACAACGACTCTAATGGTTTCACCTCACTGTGTCAGGCTTGGTAGCCAGGTGGCTGTCCACGGCCAGATAAAGACGACCACCGCCGTGAGCAGCTGGCAGATGATGAAGGGCAGAACGCCTCTGTACATCTCCTCTGTGCGGAAGTTCTTCGGGGCGATGCCCCTCAGATAGAAGATTGCGGGCGCCATGGGCGGCGTAAGGTATGAGGTTTGGATCATGATGATCATCAGGACGGCGAACCAGAGCGGATCGATTCCCGCCGGCTTCAGGAAGGGGGTAAACAGCGGGATGCAGATCAGTACGACGGAGACCCAGTCGAGCAGCGCACCCAGTACAAAGACGATCGTCATGAAGAGCAGCAGCAACCCCATTGGACTGGGCTGCAGTGCGTCGATCACGGAGGTGACTAGCTGCGCGCCTCCTTGAAGGCGGAAGACGCTGGTGAACATGGTGCCGCCGGTGACGATCAGCAGGATCATGGCTGAGATCAGTACGGTTTTGACCGTGGCGCGCCACAGCCCGCTCCAGGTGAAGTCCCGGTAAAAGATATTGAGCAACACCGCGCCAGCCGCGCCAACTGCTGCAGCCTCGGTGACTGCCGCAGCACCGCTCAGGATCGAGCCGATAACAGCGGTAACTAGGATGATGGGTGGCACAAAGGCCTTCACCGAGAATGCAAGCTTCTGGCCAAGCGGCATCCAAGTTTCTTCGGTGGGGACCTTGGGTGCAGCATCTGGCCAAATGAGTGCATAGATGACAATCCACGCGAAGAACAGCACTACCATGACTAGCCCTGGGAGCAGTACCGCACCCAGTAGCGCGCCGACGGGAATTGCGCCGACCGATGCATAAATGACCACCACAATGGAGGGTGGGATCATGGTGCCAAGCGACCCCCCCGCGCAGATCGTGCCCGAGATGAGGGAGCGGGCGTAGTTCGCTTTCACCATCGGGGGTATCGCGAGCAGGCCCACCATGACCTCGACCGCACCCACCACTCCTGTGCCAGCAGCGAACAGCGTACACATACCCATGGTGGCAAGTGCCAACCCGCCGGGTAGTCGGCCGAGCCAGAGCTTCATGGCCTCGAATACTCGTCTACCCATGCCCGACTGTTCGAGCACTGCGCCCATGAAGACAAACAAGGGCACTGCGGCGAGTGCGTAATTAGAGGCAACGCTACCAACGAATCGCAGCAGTTGGAGACCTGCAAGTTCGCCAAAGGAAGGCAGCGCAAAGATAACCGCGGTGACAATCAGGCTGAGTGAGATCGGGATACCCGCAAAAATAAGCAGGAACGCGAACGGGAACATGTATGCCGCGAGCGCAAAGTCCTGCATCGGCGGCGCCTCAGTGCACGGAGGAAGAGTCAGGAGGCGACGGCGCGAGGATGCGGGCAATTACCTGCAGCCAGAGCGCCGACATGCCGGTGGCGAGTACCAAATGAAATGGCCAGATCAGCGGGCGCCAGGCACTGACCTGTTCGAGCTCACCCGTGACCCAAGACTTCCAAAACTGGCCCCATGCTGCAAAGCAGATGAATCCCAGTGCAGGGGCTACCAGCAGCGTGAAGGCCACGACCTCGATCCTGCGCTTGCTATCGGGGCTGAAGCGCTGAGACACGATATCGACTGTGACGTGCTGGTTGAGCTTGAGGGCCAGCGCGCAGGCAAGGATGAACGCCGCGCCATTGAGCATGTAGGAAACATCAAAGGCCCACAGCGTGGGCTTTCCGAGCACATAGCGCGCGAACACCTCGACTAGCATGACGCCGATCAGGGAGAGGACAGCCAGGCCTGCGGCTGCCCCGCACACCCAGGACAGCCGCTCGACCAGCTGGACGAATCCCTTCAACATAATCAAACTTTGAAAAAGCGGAAAGGAATCAGGACCAGCTGATACACGCCGTGAGGCTGGGTCCGCATCAGTCGAGCGTCCGGTAGTTGGCGTTAGTGAGCCACGAGTCATAAAAACCGTAGTAGGAATCGGTGACCCGCTTCATCCAATTGTCGCCTGTTTTGGAGCGCTCAGCCGCCTTCTGGTTTGCCCAGTCACGACCCGCCTCCCGGATGTCCTTGATCAGCGAAGGATCAACTTCGATCACTTTTGCCTTACCAGCGCGGATCTTCTTCATTGCCTCAATGTCCTGCACGGTCCAGTCGAGTAGGATTTCGAGTGTGGACAACTTGGCCGCTGCCTCGATGGCCTGTTTGATTTCCGCCGGCAGCGGATCCCAGGTAGCGATTGGCAGCATGAACTCGAACGAAAACGCATTGGTGTGCGCACCCGGGACCATGATGTAAGGCGCCGCGTTCTGTAAGCCCATCTTTAGGTTCTCGGCGGGGCCAGACCACTCGACCACGTCGACCCCTTTGCGTTCTAGCATCGGGTACACCTCAGAGCCCGCCACCGTGGTTGCCGCAGCGCCGAACTTTTCATTGAGAATGGCCGCCCATGCGCCCGAGGCGCGGAACTTCACGCCCTTGAGATCGGCAGCGGTGCGGATGGCTTTGTGGCCGTGCCAGATCTCTGCAGGGCCGACACCGACCACCATGGAGTGCATTTTCATGGTGGTGCGGCGATGCTCGGCGAGCAGTGCCTGACCGCCGCCGTTGTAGAGCCAGGCGAGCAGCATTTCTGGGGGCATGCCGCCCGGATGTCCCCCGTAGTAGGCGTTGACCGGGTCGCGGTTCACTACGTAGAGCGGGGTGAGGTGGCCGGCGTCTGCGAGCCGGTCTTCCACCGCTTTGTAACCCTCGAGCGCCGGGGCAATGACCCCGGGTGGGAACACTTGCAATCGCACGCGACCGCCTGTCATTTCGGCGACTCGCTTTACAAATGGAGCAGCCATCTCATAGAACATGGATGACTCGGGTACGACTGTTGTCGTTCTCCAGCGCCAGGTTTGCTGGCCTTGCGCGATCGTTGGCAGCGCTGCGGCACCTAGTGCGGCGCCGCTCATGCCTACCGTTTGTAGAAGCTTGCGCCGCCGCTCATTCCTGCTGACTTCGTTTGCCGACATGCTCTCCTCCCGTGGTGTACTTGGCTGGCTCTTTTGTGAAGAACTCAATGACCAGTGTAGACAATTTCAAGCCGGGACCGCAAGCACCCCGTGCATGCTTCCTGCATCAGGTATCAGGCAGTATCCATCGGGCGGGTTGGGGCCAGTTCGAGCGGAGCAGACCCCAGCGCTTCACGCCAATCCGGTCCGGTATAAACAGCCAAAACCCTCGATTGAGTCATCAATGTCAGCGAGCCTCAGCATGTGCCAGGCGAGCGCGTGATTACTCGACGTGACAGGCTTACCGATCAGTGCTTCAGCCTGCTCAGCGATACGCATGACTCGCAGAGATGTACAAGAGACGAATACGCCGTCGCAGGCGGATGAACTGCCGATCTTCACGATTGCATTAAGCAGCGACTTCTGTGTGATGCGCGCTACGACATCGTCGTCCGATTCGTTGAAGGATCCCATCACGGGAATCTGGAGCCCGCGGTCCACTAATGCGGACCGCAATCGCAGATTGATTGGGCGAAGATATGGGGTAAGCAGGGCTACTCGCTTGACGCCGGTTGCATTGAGCGCGGCGATCGCGGCGGTGACCGGATCGGTGACCTTTGCGTTAGGTCGTACGCGTTGGATTAAATCAGCAACGCATGCTTCGCCGATTACCAGTGCCCCAGATGTGCAGGCAAACGCGACAACTGACAGATCGACCATGAAGGGAAGCAATTGCGTCGTTGGCTCGATCAGCTCCTGCATCTCAAGCAGGGTTTCAGGCGTGATCTGAACGTCATTATGCAAACGTGCTGCGTATAAAGCGACCCCCAAATCGGGCCAGACGGCGCGAAACTCGTCCTCTATAGTCTGGTCAGTTTCAAGCACCAGAAGGCCGAGCGCGGCGCGCCAGCCAGTGCCCTTATCCGTTTCGAACGGCAGTTTTTCGAGATCTACGTCGAGACGGTCGCGTTCCGCGAGGTGGATAGCGCTCATGGTAAATCTCCGCGGGGCTGTGGGGCCCGTATTTCGATCGCCGGAAAAGCACCTACTACGGTACCCGCCCAAACCAGGCCACGCAAGCCGCACAGCCGATTTTCTGAATTTCGATACACGCGTGTCGGCTGAGCGTGCTGATGCAGTGTGGGTGGCGCCAGCCGGTTACGGCGTCGCTGAGTTTCTAGGGGCGCGCTTCATCGCGCCACTTGTGATGCGGTTTCGAAGCGGGTAACCTCGATTGACGAAATCAACGTACCTTTTGTCCAAGGAAACAAAACGCAATGACAATTCATCGAATCGAAGCGGGCCCCCGCATGAGTCAGGCTGTTGTCCTCAATGGCACCGTGTATGTCGCAGGGCAGGTTGCACTCGAGGCCCCAGGCGCAAGCGTGGCAGAACAGACACGTACGGTACTTGCGCGAATCGACCGTTTGCTGGCTGCGGCGGGCAGCGATAAAACCAAACTGGTGCAGGCAACCATTTGGATCACCGATATTTCAACCTTCGACGAGATGAACAAGGTCTGGGACGCATGGGTTGCGCCGGGGTGCACACCCGCGCGCGCAACGGTTGAATCCAAGCTGGCTGCGCCGCAGTTTACGGTTGAAATCGCGGTCGTCGCGGGGCTCTGACGCGGCGCTGGTCGGTTAGCGTCGCCCGGCGTTATGAACAGTTGCTGATCAGGATGCACGCAGTTCTGGCGAGGCAATCTCAATCTCCATCGCATGCTCGAATCGGTCCAGTAAGTCCATCAATAGCGCTTTGACCTTGCCCCTGAAAAACGTACTGCTTAGCTGATGGTTAAAAATCAGTTCAAGGAGAACGAAATGAGTGAAACGAGAAAACGGGCCAACTACACGCTGGAACTCAAGATGGAAGCGGTCAGGCTGGTCAAAGGTGGGCAGGCTGTGTCGGTCACAGCCAAAGTGTTGGGCATCCCCAAAGCAAGCCTGGACAACTGGGTCAAGCTCAGCGCCAAAGGCCAGCTCAAAGGCGCGGGGGATAAGTCTGTCAGTGTGGAGCAAATGGAACTGGCCCGCCTCAGAGCGCAATTGGCCCGCGTGACCATGGAGCGCGACATCCTAAAAAAAGCCACGGCGTACTTTGTCGGGAATCTCTGTGAAGTACGCCTGGATAGCCAGCAACAAAGCCCACTGGCCCATCACTCTGGCGTGTGAGGTGCTGGGCGTGAGCACCAGCGGCTACTTTGAACACGGTCGACGCAAGAAGTTCCCCAAACCCAGTAAGCCCGGTGCTCACAAACGCATGAGCGACAAGGCACTATTGGCGCACATCCGCGACATCTATGCAGAAGTCAAAGGGGAATACGGCTGGCCCAAGATGTGGAGGGAATTGGTGGCGCGTGGACATCGGGTCGGCAAAGAGCGGGTACCCCGCTTGATGCAGTTGCACGGCATCCGTGCAAGGTACAAACGCAAGTTTGTTGTTACCACGGATAGCAAGCACCATTTGCCCATTGCGCCTGACCTGGTACAACGCAACTTCACCCCTACAGTCCCCAACCAGGTCTGGACGGGAGACATCAGTGCGCCATGAAGGCGCGATTTGCAATGACAAGGAGAACAGGAGGATGAACGTCAGCGAATCGAAGCTGGCTGATTGCCGACCGGCAGCTAAAGACGCTGCCTCGCACCGGTGGAGGCCGGGCGGAAGGGGGCCGCAAAG
>SXGS01685448.1_pt1 | contig 16464 bp, 15 predicted proteins | sample 3174681 | NCBI WGS metagenome assembly SXGS01 (sample SAMN11356861, study PRJNA531348) | freshwater metagenome | isolation source: freshwater sample F1-80 | place: China: Fuxian Lake, Yuxi | collected 2017-12-25 | reverse complement strand
CCTGCGCGGCGTGCTGAACGCCTCGGGGATTCAGACTCAGGCGAAGGGCGCCGATCCCACGCCGGATGAGATCTTCAAGGCGATGACGCTGGTGCGGGTCAACGGCAAGACCGAGGCCTCCGCCATCGTGATGCACCCGAACGACTGGCAGGAGATCCGCCTGCTCCGCACCACCGACGGCCTCTACATCTGGGGCAATCCCAGCGAGCGGGGTCCGGAGCGGATCTGGGGTCTCCCCGTGATCTCCACCACCTTCCAGCCGGAGGGGACGGCGGTGCTGGGCGACTGGCGCAACTTCAGCGAGGTCTCCTTCCGGCGCGGCGTCGAGTTCTCCGTGAGCGACGCCCACGCCAGCCACTTCATCGAGGGCAAGAAGGCAATCCGCTGCGATCTGCGCTGCGCCGCGATCCACTACCGGGGCACGGCGTTCTGCAAGGTCACCGGCATCTGATGCCGGCTGCAGGAGGGGGATCTCCGGCTCCCCCTCCTGTTCGCACGTACCGCCTCGCCTCGCGGCGAGCTTCTCGGAAAAGGAAGACCGACACGACATGGCCAGTGAGGTGCATGGGGGCGTCACCCGTCCCATCGTTCAGCCGGACGGCGGTTTGCCGCAGGGGCACCGTCCGGAGTTCATCCCCGTCTCGGCGGCGGGAGGATCGCCGACGGTGGACACTGAGCTGCCCGCCGCGGCGGCGCTCTCGGATGCCCTCGCCAATCCCACGGCGCCGCTGGTGGGCGCCTGTGTGGTGGGGTTCGACGGCGCGGTGTGGCGTCGCGGCGGGATGCTCTCCGCCGGGCAGCTCAAGGTGACCGTGGTGGGAGCCGGCGGCACGTTCATGACCGACGCCGGCGAGGGCGACGGCGCCGGCAATCACTCCGGCGGCTACCCCGCCATCGCGCACCCCTACGAGTGGTCCGGCTCCGACAACACCTGGTGGCGCCGCCGCTCGGTGAACATCAGCCGCTCGGCTCAGGCCAACGCGCTCGCTTCGGGCTCCGATCTCACGCTCTGGACGCCGGCGGCCGGGAAGAAGTTTCGCTTGAGGGGGCTGGTGATCGCGGCCTCGGTCGCCGGCCGGTGCGAACTGCGCGACTCGGGAACGGTGCTCGCCTACCTCCGCCTGGCGGCCGGCGAGCCGCTCTCGCTGATGCTGGAGGCCAACGGCGTCCTCTCCGCGGCGGCGAACAACCCGCTCCAGCTTCGGAATCAAAGCGGCGGCGCGGCGGATCTCGATGCCTGGGTCTGGGGCAACGAGGAGTAAGCGTGAGGACGCTGCAGCGTACGCGAGGGTTTCCGAACGATCAGGGGCTGAAGACAGAGGGCATGAAATGGAAGAAGCAACGGTGGTGGTTCTGCGCGTCTGCGCCTGTGCGAGCACAGATCGATTGGTAGTGGAGGGAGAGGTGAACGGCGCTCCCGTGACGGCGCGGGGCTGGCGCTCCGCCACGCTGCGCCACTTCGAAGCGAGCGCGTACGGACCGGACGGCCACCGGCTCCCCGGCGCCGAACCGCGCGCGATGACCCGCGACGAGGTGCTGGAGTACGCGCGGGGACTGCTTCGGATCGAAGCCGGCGCCGCCGCCGCGACCCCCGAGGATCTGGAGATCAGCGATCTCCCGGAAGCGAGTTGAGTCGGGGTGTCAGACTCGACCGACTTCAGACGTTGTTCAGGGAAAGGAGCCGGTTCTTCCCAACGGTTGGGGGGAACCGGCTGCTCGGAACACCCCCCATCGGTTGACTCGAACGAACGAGAGAAACGGAGGACCCCCGTGCGCACGATCAACTGTCTCGTGATCCATCACTCCGCCTCGAAGAATGACGATGTGGACTCCATCCGCGCGGACCACAAGAAGCGAGGGTTTGCCGACATCGGCTACCACAATGTCATCGGCAATGGCGTGAAGCTGCCCGACGGGCACATCTCCGCCGGGCGACCCCATGAAAAGATCGGCGCGGGCGTGTTCGGCGCGAATACGGGCAAGCTCCAGGTGTGCATGATCGGCAACTTCGAGTCGACGGTCGAGGGCCACACCGGTCCACCGAGCGAGGCCCAGTTGAACGCGCTCGGCCACTGGCTGCACACGAACATGCGCCGTTACGGCGTGCCCGCCGCGCAGGTGAAGGGCCACAAGGAAGTGAGCATTCCCGGACACGGCACGCTCTGCCCCGGCAATCGGACGCCGCTGAACCTGATCCGGGCCTGGTGCGCCCAGGAGCGGGAGAACGAGGCGCCTGCGGTGGGGCTGCACGCCTACCTGCTCGCCCACGGCTGGACGCCCTGAACGGCGGGGGCGCCGGAGTTCGCATTGGACCGGTCAGGGAGATCCTCTGGAGGACACCGACCGCCCCGAGCGCAAACTGCCCCTGACGGCATGTCGCCGAAACGGGAGCCCCGGGGCCGATGCGAACTCCGAACTTGTTGACCCGCGCGCTGCTGGCGGGAGCGCTGGCGGTTGGCGTGGCCGCGACCACCGCGCGAACCGCCGCGCCGGAATATGACCTCGTGCTGCGCGGCGGGCGCGTGGTCGACGGCTCCGGCAACCCGGCGCTCACGGTCGACGTCGCCATTGCCGGGGGCAAGATCGCCTGGGTCGGCGTGCTGCCCGACGGCGCCGCCGCGAAGCAGGAGATCGACGTGCGCGGCGGCGTGGTGGCGCCCGGCTTCATCGATGTGCACACCCACGCCGAGAACATCACCGATCTTCCCCGAGCCGAAAACTTCGCCCGGATGGGAGTCACCACGCTCGTGCTCGGCAACTGCGGCGGCTCCGCATCGAGCATCGGCGAGTTGTATCGCGGCCTCAAGGCCAACCCACCCTCCGTCAACGTGACGACGCTGATCGGGCACAACACCGTGCGGCGCGACGCGATGGGCGGCTCCTTCGACCGGGAGCCCACGCCCGACGAACTGAGCAAGATGAAGGCTCACGTCGAGCAGGCGATGAAAGACGGCGCTGTCGGGCTTTCCACCGGTCTCATCTACCTCCCCGGCACGTTCTCCAAGACCGAGGAGATCATCGAGCTGGCGAAGGTCGCCTCCCGCTATGGCGGCGTGTACGCGTCGCACATGAGAAATGAGGCGCGAGGCATCTTCGAGGCGCTCGACGAGACGTTTCGGATCGGGCGCGAGGCCCGCCTGCCGGTGGAGATCTCCCACATCAAGCTGAGCGGACGCTCCATGTGGGGCAAGGCGGATGAGGTGCTGGCGCGCATCGAGACCGCCCGTGCGGAAGGTCTGGATCTGACCCAGGATCAGTACGTCTACACCGCCTCCAGCACCTCGATCGGCACCCTCATCCCCAGTTCCGCGCGAGAGGGCGGGCCCGACCGCTATCGGGCGCGGATCGCGGACCCGGTGGAGAAGGCCAGAATCATCGCCGAGATGAAGGCGAACCTCAAGGCTCGCGGACAGGAAAGCTACGACTACGCCGTCATCGCGAGCTATCGGACGGATCGAAGCCTGAACGGCAAGAACATCGTTCAGGCCGCGAAGTTGAAGCGCGGCTCCGATTCCCTCGACGATCAGATCGAGCTGATCCTGGAAATCGAGGCGCGTGGCAGCGCCAGCGGCGTGTTCCACGGCATGAGCGAGGACGATCTCCGCGTGTTCCTGCGCCACCCGAACACCATGGCGGCGAGCGACAGCGGCATTCGAGATCGGGACGAGAGCGTGCCGCACCCGAGGGGCTACGGCAACAACGCCCGCGTGTTGGGTCGCTATGTGCGGGACTTGAAGATCCTGCGGCTCGAAGACGCCATCCGCAAGATGACCTCGCTCCCGGCGCAGCAGTTCCGGCTCTCCGATCGCGGGCTGCTCCGGCCCGGCGCTGCGGCGGACGTGGTGGTGTTCGATCCGGCGAAAGTCTCCGATCCTGCCACCTACGACGATCCGCACCACCTCGCCGTCGGCTTCCGCTGGGTGTTGGTGAACGGCGTGCCTGTGGTGAAGGATGATGCGCACACCGGCGCCCGCCCGGGCCGTCCGGTTCCCCGCGGCGGCGAGACCCCCTGAGATCGACGACACCGGAACCTGTGAGCAAATCAACACTTGGGATGTCTGCTCAATCCGCCGAATGATGGCAACTGAGAGATGTTACCGGGAAGGCATTCTCCCCCTGTGCCGCACCCCGAAGCTTGCCAAGTGAGTTCTGGAGTCTGCTGAATGAATCGGGGCCTCGCCTTTTCCGCCGCTTGTGCGGCTGCGTTCCTGGCGGCGGTGGTGTTTTCACCCGCCGCTGAAGTTCGGGCCGACGATGAGCCCGAGTACGTTCCCGGTCAGGTCATCGTGAAGTTTAAAGACTCCTCGACGCCGGAAGGCGTGAAGCGAGCGCTCGGTCGGGTTCGCGGCCGAAAGGGGCATGACATTGCCGCTCGCCGCTCCGGTCGCGAAGATCTCCCCGGAACCGTGGTGGTCGAGCTGGAGGAGTCCGTGGAGAGCGCGGTCCGTGCGCTGCGGGCCGATCCCAACGTGGAATACGCCGAGCCGGACTGGCTGGTGTGGCACGAGGCCGTCTCGAACGACTCCTACTACGTCACGAAGAAGCTCTGGAATATGTACGGCGACAAGACCACTCCCGCCAACAGTTTCGGCAGCCAGGCCGGCGAGGCGTGGGCGCGTGGGAATGTCGGCTCGAAGGGCGTCTACGTCGGCATCCTCGATACCGGGATCGACATCAGCCATCCCGATCTCGCCGCCAATATCTGGAAGAACGCCGCCGAGGTGGTCGACGGCAAGGACAATGACGGCAACGGCTACATCGACGACGTGAACGGCTACGACTTCCTCAACAACGACGCCAGCGTTTTCGACGGCAAGCCGAAGAGCAACTACGAGCAGCACGGCACCCACGTCGCCGGCACCATCGGCGGGATCGGCGGCAACAAGATCGGCGTTGCGGGAGTGAACTGGAGCGTCCAGATGATCTCCTGCAAGTTCATCGGCTACACCGGCGCCGGAGCCTCCTCGAACGCCGCCCGCGCGATGTACTACCTGATCGACCTGAAGAAGCGGCATGGCCTGAACATCGTGGCCACCAACAACTCCTGGGGCGGCGGCGCCTACTCGCAGGCGATGGTCGACGCGGTTCGCGCCGGTCGAGACGCCGGCATCCTGTTCGTGGCGGCCGCCGGAAACTCCAGCAAGAACAACGACACCACCCTCACCTACCCGGCGACTTACACGTCCTCGACGAGCACCGATGCGACCGAGAGCGTCATTTCGGTGGCCGCCACCGATCTCAAGGGGGTTCTCGCGTCGTTCTCCAACTACGGCGCCGCCACCGTGGACCTCGCCGCGCCCGGCGTGGGGATCTGGTCGACGTCGCCCTACAACACGTACGCCAGCCTCAACGGCACGTCGATGGCCTGCCCGCACGTCACCGGCGCCGCCGCACTCTACGCGGCCTCGCACCCGTCCGCCACGATCACCGAGATCCGCTCGGCGATCCTGAACTCGGCGATTCCCACGCCGGGACTCAGCGGAAAGGTCGCCACCGGCGGCCGTCTGGACTGCGGCGGCTTCTAAGCGTCGAACGGGGGACTCGCGAGCGAGTCCCCCGTTCCGGTTCGCATCAGATCTGCGCGACAGGCCAATCCCGTCGCGCAGATCCGAAACCCAACCCAGAAGTCTCGGACGGGCCCCGCCCGCCCGAGCTTTTTTTGTGGGATTAGCCCTTGGACTTGCCGGCGAGTTGTTTGTTCACGCGGTCCAGCATTTTCTGGGCGGCCTGTCGGGTTTCCATCGGCATATTGGGATCGCCCAGCACGATCTGAAGCTCGCCGGCGGCGTCTCTCGGCTTGTTGAGAAGCTGATAGCAGATCGCCAGGTTCAGCCGGGCAAGGGTGATCTCGGCGCGCTCGCGGGAGAGCTTCGTCACCGACTGCAGCATCGGCACGGCATCGGCGAACTTCCCCTCATTCTGGGTGGCGAGTGAGGCCGCCAGAATGGTCTTGGAGAGGTTGCCGCCCTTGTTGGTGGGATCCGCCTTCTTCACCGAGGCCAGCATGGCGAGGGACATGGGGCGATTGCCGCTTTCGGAGGCGATGGACGCGAGCTTCATCGCCGATGCCGTATCCGCCGGATTGGCGCGCTGGCGAGCCTCCAGCGCGGAGAGTTCTTTCACCTTGTTCAGGCCGCCCTGCAGCGCCAGGGTGAAGTTCTCGGCGGGGAGAAAGCCGGGCATCTGATCGGCGACCAGACCGGACGGCGTCATGATGAACGTTGCCGGGAATCCGGTGACCTGGAGCTTGCGCGCCAGAGCCATCCCTTCCTTTTCGGCATTCATCCGCACGGGCACGAATTGGGCCGAAGCCCGGACCACGTCGGCCTTCGGGAAGACCTCCGCGTCCAGCTTCTTACAATAGCCGCACCAGTCGGTGTAGAAGTTGACGAGAATAGGCCGGCCCGCCCGCTGAGCCTGAGCCTTCGCCTTCACGAAGTCTCGGGTCCAGGGGATGCCGGCCGCGTGTACGGGCGTGCTCCACAAGAGGGTGGGAACCGACAATACGAGGGTCCCCCAAACAGCATAAAAACGACGGTGCATCCGGTGCTCCCTTAGCCCAAAGTATAGCGCCGCTCGCGCCATCGGCGGGGTCGATCCCTTTTTTCGCGGAAACATCCGCACGTTCACGCGTTCCTGAACCGTTCCGGTTCGGATGGAGACTCCCCGATGCAGGAACCCTTGGCGTCACTGGAAGAGCTCTTCAGCCTGGCGCACTCGGGGGATACGGAATCTCTTACGAAAGTTCTGGCCGATCTCTCACCCGAAGCGGTGGCGGATTTGCTGGAACATGCGAACGGCGCCACTCGGGATCTTCTGTTTGAGGCGCTCCCGCGCTCCATGGCGGGGGAAGTGGCGGCGCTGCTCGACGACGCCGTTCGCGACGACCTGATTGACGACCTTCCCGCGGCGGAAATCGCGGAGCTGGTGGCGGAGCTCGAACCCGACGAAGTGGTCGAGATCCTGGAGGACACCGACGCCGCCACCACCGAGGCGGTGCTCCGGCAAATCGACCCGCGGGAAGCGGATGAGGTTCGGGAGCTTCTCGGCTACGAAGACGAAAGCGCCGGCCGGGCCATGGCCTCGGGCGCGCCGGCGGTGGAGCTGCATCTCACGCTGGGGCAGGCGGTGGAAACACTGCGGGCCCAGGCCGGCGAGCTGGAAGACGTCCACGTGGTTTACGTGGTCGACGGCGCCGGGCGGCTCCGCGGCTACCTCACGCTCCAGACCCTGCTGCTCGGAGACCTGTCGCTGCCGGTGGAGCAGGTGATGGGGCGCGATGTCGTGTTCGCCTACACCTACGAGGATCAGGAAGCCGCGGTCCGCCGGGTGGAGCGGTCCGACCTGCCCGCCCTGCCCATCGTGGACACCCCCGCGGCGTGCTCCGCGGCCAGATTCCCCACGACCGGCTTCGCGAGATCGTTCAGGAAGAAGCCTCCGAGGACATGTATCGGATGGTGGGTCTCTCCGCCGAGGAGAGCATCCACTCGCCCTTCCGCTTCGCCCTGGGCAAGCGGCTGCCGTGGCTGCTGGTGAACCTGATCACGGCCTTCATCGCCGCGAGCGTGGTCGGGATCTTTGAGAAGACCATCGAGCGCATCGCGATTCTGGCCGCGCTCCAGAGCATCGTCGCCGGACAGGGCGGCAATGCGGGGGTGCAGACCCTTACCATGATCGTGCGCGGGATGGCGCTCGGCGACCTGGACCGCCGCAACTACCTCCGCACCTTCTTCAAGGAGCTGGGTCTCGGCTTCGCCAACGGCATCGCCGTGGGTTCGGTGGTGGGGGTGGTGGTGGGAATCTGGACCGGCCAATGGCTGCTCGGGGGGATCATCGCCGCCGCGATGCTGGGCAACATGCTCGCCGCGGCGATTGCCGGGTTCCTGGTCCCCGTCCTCCTCCGCGCCTTCCGTCAGGACCCGGCCCAGGCCTCCGGCGTCTTCGTCACCACGGTGACGGACGTCTGCGGCTTCCTGCTCTTCCTCGGCCTCGCCACCCTCGCCGCCGGCCACCTGCACTAACCCCTCGGGCCCCCGCTGCAAGGCACACGAGCGCCGGCATCTTGCCGACAAGTCCTCTCGGCCAGATGCCGTTTTCCCCGACAAGCGTTCTGTGATCTCGTCTCGCTACCTGGCCCGGTCTCCTCGTGCCGTTTCCCAGAGTTTCAACGCACGGCTCAGGTTTGCTCGAAAGCCCGGCACGGCTTCCGCCTCATCCACTTCCGGGTTGTCTGGAGACACCCAGCGTGTTTCTTCGTGTCTCAGTGCCTGTGCTCGTTCCGGTTCCGTCGTCTCTGCAAGGAAGATCAATCCGGGGATGGTCAACCGTTTTGGATCCGAAATGGTATAGGTCGCAACCAGGACTGTCGGCTCTGGGATGAGTATGTGGAGCCTAAAGTCCTCCCGGTACGACGCTCGCAGGCAGTCTTCGACACTCTGCCCGACACGAAGTTGGCCACACCCAAACTCCCAACGGCGGGGAAGGAGTCGCTTGGATGCCCGACGGCGAGCGATCAATGCCTTACCATCGGGACTCATCACGATTGCGGCCACGTGAACCTCCAGTTGGGGCAGCGCCGGCAGGGCGGTTGCCGCGATCAATTCACCGTCAGGATCAACCTCGAACGGAAGATCGCGTGCCCACTCCCGGAGATGACGCAATTCATCCGAAAGCCCGAGGTCATCGAGTATGGACTCGGGAGTGTCTTTAATATCGCGATTCGAAGCGATCACATCCGCCACGACATCATCCCTGAGGTGCTCGTCATACTGAAAGGGTGTGCTTTCACCCTGTTCAAACCAGATGACAGGGTAGTGCCTACCATTCCACACTCCCTTGAGTTGCCGCAGAGCAACTACACGGAACCTTGGCGACAGCGGAAACTCATCCTGGAATCTCGGATCCGCTGGCAGCGACTCCACCAGTGCAGCCAGTTCCGCACTCACTACCAACCGCCCACGGCTCGATGCCTGACTTAGCCGGAAGCCAATGTCTACCTCGTGCCCCAGGAAGTCGATACCTGATTGCCCCGCCTGATCGTCAAGGCTTAGTCGCACCGTGCCGCGCTCTTCAGGAGTTGGTGGATCGGGCTGCGTGGAGCCCGTGGACGCCGCATCAGCGGCAATGGGCGACGGTTGGGCATCCCGCACCATAGAGCCCCAAACCGCGCCCCGAACAGAGATGAATGCCTTCGAACCGGGGAACCGCGTGTGAATACGGCCTATGGTGTCCTGCAAGATCTCCAGGGCGACCGGAATGGCCCGCAGCAAGTCCTTCTTGCTGCGCACGTGGCGATACAAGAGGATCTCGTCCCCGACGTACTTCCAGAGTCTGACCCCAGCGAACCGCTTTCGGAAACCGTCCTGGATGGCGTCATAAAACCAGGTGACCAGCGGAAGCCAGTTCGAACCGTCCGCAGCCTTGTACGCGGTGGAGTTCGAGAGGTCGAACGAGAAGAAGAGATGGTATTCTGGCTTGTCTGGCGGACTACGGTGTTGGTCGGCGAACCCCTGTCGGACCCGTCGACGGGACTCTTCGGGATCGTCCCTCGGCACGCTTTCCACTTCCATCTACCAGGAGAAGAGACCGAGCCACTTGCCCCTCGTCAGCGCGGCTTCGGTGGAGACTCCAAATTCAGCCGAGATGGCGCGAAGGTCAAACCCCTGTGAATTCCGGTAGCGGGCGGCAACCGCCGCAAACTCCTCGGCGGGCATGAGGAGCGCCGCAGCGAACTCGTTTGCCTCATATTCCTGCAAGCCGAACCCTTGTCGGTAGTACACGGAGTCGACGAACGCCCCGCTCGACTCCCAGAGGCGGTCGTCTCGAAGGTACCCCATGTGAAGGAACAGGTGTCCCAACTCGTGTGCCAGGGTGAATTGCCGACGCTTCCCGCCCTCATCGTTCAGCAAGATCCTGAAGCCCTCATCCAATCGCTCTATCTTCGCCTCGGCCTCGAGTGTGGGGTCGACCGCAATGCTTCCGCCGAGAAGCTCCACCAGGTGACTGACGTCGACCGGAGTCGTGACGCTGGCCCCGCGCCGCACAATGTCGGCCGCCTCCCAGATCTCCCGCCTTCGCGCCGGTGTCATCCTGCCGCCCTTCCGTGGGTCAATCCTCGCCGAATCACGCACGTCCCCAAACTCATCGCGGAATCCGCTACTCTAGTATTTCCCGAGAGTCGCCTCAATTCCACCAACCCGTGGTCCTCGCCACACCCCCCGAGCCCTCCGGCCCGTCGAGAAACACAGAACCAGAGTGCTGTACACCCCGGCTCTGCGTACGCGGCGGCATGCCAGCGGGCGCCCAACCCGGTCCGCTCCGCCTCTCTCCAGGCCCAAGCCCCGCGATCCCGAACAGGTTCGGCCGATCTGACTTTCCACGGATATCCCTGACCCCGGACCACGCGCCGAAGAGCGCGAGCCACTCAGCAACGTCTCAACATAACCGTCAGAATCATCGAGAGCTCATCAAGCATCCCAATCACCCATGAACGTTGAAGCGGAGTTGAAGCAGTTACAGGCACTGAACCTGGAGAGACTCACCCCCAGCGGGCTCAAGAAGGTGCACCGCCGGATGATGGTTTTGCTGAAGTGCCTGGAGAAGAACCGCGCGGAACAACTGCGCCTGAAGGCTACACTCGAGCGCCAGATGCGCCAGTTGCACGAACTGGGCGCGTTGGACGAGTTCAAGGAGTTGAAGGAACTGCTCGAGTTGCTCGAGCAGAACGAGTCGAACGAGTTGCGCGCGTTGAACGAGTTGAAGGAATGGAACAAACGCGCCGCCGAGTCCGACGACCCCTGATCGGCCCCCCCAGTGAGCGCCGGCATCTTGCCGGCAAGTCTCTCCGGCAAGATGCCGTAACGTTGGGTTAATCCTGCCACGGGCCGGCAAGATGCCGACGCTCCCGGGTATCGACGCGGAGCCTGCCCCGTCCTAATCGCCACCCGAGCGGGCGACGCTACTCGGAGGGCGCACCATCCGCCGGCGTCTGCTTCTCAGGCGGCCTGGGCGGCGTAAAGCGTGTCGCCTCGCGAAAGGCTTCCTGCTTCGCCTGCGACCACCAACGTGCAACCCGCTTCTCCGTCGCGTTGATGTATGCGTTCAGTGCGCGCTTCTCTTCCGGCGTCATAGCTGTGACGTGTTCCTTTCATCCTCAGACTGGTATACATCGATTACGTGGAGACTGCGCCTTGGAACATTAAGCCACTGATGCGGGCGCTCGACCGTGAGAGCCGCTACGCCGCAGTCGGTACGCGCCTCGTCGAAGCGGCTGTGCGGCTGAGCCTCGACGAAGGCTTCAAGGGTCGAATTGGGCTCCACTCGCTGCCCCGCTCTGAAGGGTTCTACCTGCGAACGTGCCGGATGAGCGCCGTCGAGCGGGATCTTCGGAAAGGCAATCTGCTCTGGTGCGAGTTTACTCCCGAGCAGGCCAAGCAGTTTTTGACAGGAGACAACCTATGAAGATGAACAATGACCCCGCGTGGCTCCAGCGGATGGCCGAACTTGAGGATGGATGTTTCGTCTCGGTGGGCGGCTGGGTGCATGCTCTGGAAAAGGCGCGGGGCCCTGCCGGGACGGCCCTGACGCCCGGGCTGGCGTTTAGCCAGCTCGTAATTCTCGCCCGAAGGGAGAGAGAGCTCGCCCGGAGCACCTTTGCCTCTGCGGCTGACATTGCGCTCACCGAGCTGGTCAGGATCGAAACTGAGCCAGACTACACGCCTTCATCGCGTGCCGTCTATCAACTCGCTCGATACTTGGGCCTTCCGGAACGCGACCTGAATGCGCTTGCCGGCCTCACGATCGTAAACGACCAGGAATTTGCCGACCGCGCCCTTCAGTTTGTCGCTCGCTCCAAACCCGGGGAGACCATGACGGGAGAGGACCGGCAAGCGCTTCAGACGTTTGTGGGGTACCTGCTGAGCCGTGAGAAACAAGCATCTTGAGGAGAAGACGGCGGGCGCCATCGTCAAGCAAGTCGAAAAGATCCGCTGCGGACTCGGTAGCCCCAGGCAACCTCTCGACCTTAGTGTGGCTCCGTGGCGCTCGAAGCTCCTTCGCGGGGACACGTTCCAGACGCCAAGGCTGTTGAGTTTTTCGAGTCCTCATCTTCCAGGGGAACGGTAAGCAGGGTCTCCCCGTTCTCGGCCTGGTTTGCGGTTAGCAGGCCGGTGCTTCCGTAATCCGGCGCCCCTCCTGGGGGCCGATCGCTTGCCGAAGCGGATCCTTTGCCTTGAGCGAGTTATCCCTTCATCACTTCGATTAAGTCAACCCTCAGCGGCGCGGTGCGCACGGCACTTCCGCGGACCACGCCGTCGCCAACGATCCCGGCACGCGCTTACGGATCCCGGTGCATCGCGCCTCCGGCCATCGCGTCGTAGAACTCCAGGATGGTGTCCCGGGTTCGGTAGTGGCCGAAGGTGGCTTCGTCGTGGCGCTTGATGATGGGGAAGGTGTCCATGATGTAGGCCACATCCTCTCGGCTGATGCCGTAGAGGTGGAAGAAGGCGGCGTCGAGGGTAGCGCGGAGTTGATGTCGGCGCTCGGCGTCCCAGGCGAAGGGTGGGCCGGCGTACTCTTGCGCTACCGCAAACCCCTGTAAATCGTGGGCGGTGTAGGTCAACTCCAGCGTTGTCGTCGCGATCAGCTCCTTCGCGGGTTGGGTTGAGTCCCAGGGACCGGGCTCACGGAGCCGTGCGAGGGGCAGCATGGGGATTTGCTTGAGGTAGCCGTAGGTGAGGGACGTGCCTCCAAGCTTCTGACGTACGATGTAGTCGAAGATGAAGGATGACGCGCACGCGAGCAGACAGAGCACGTCGGTCGGGGATTGCTGGGTATGAAGCAGCGGTAACTTGTGGCCGACCGCGGTGCGGGGTACGACGCTGAAGATGGCGGTGCGGACATCCGTGGAACGGCAGATGTCCCGGAAGCCGATGAACCAGCCGGCGTCGGGAGGGGCCGCGCGGTCGACTTCCGTTTCGTGGACCCAGTAGCGGGGCTGCACCACAAACGTCGGGTCCGCCTTCTCCTCGGGCGTCACGTCGCGCGTTTCCGGGTCGCCGACGGCCTTCTTTCCACGGGCTACCGTCACCGTCTCATACGTGGCCCAGCGGTGGTCGAAGTGGTGGATCATCTTGGCTTCGTAGAGGGGTAGCCAGCGGCCGGCGCGGATCTCCAGGCCGTCTGCCTCACCGGCGGCGGGGACCTCCCATTGGTTGCCGGTCAGATGGCCACCGGCGGACTCCAGGTGCTCTCGCGTCCGGAACAGGTGGGAGTCGTTGGACATGTGGAACATCGTCTGGAACTTGATGCCCCACGGATTTCCTGGGAGCGCCGGGGGTGGCGCCTCCGGGTCCGGGTCGCGGACCAGGACGGGGACGCGGCGGTAGATGGCCTTCGTGATCTCCGCGTCGCGGCGGCTTCGGAAGACGGGGCAGGTACGGGTGTTGGGGTTCAGAAGCTCGATGTCTTCGTTGGAGAGGGTGAACACCTTGTCGGGCAGGTTGAGATCCGTGGTGCGGTGGCAGAAGAAGGCGCATTGGGGGAGTAGCGAGTAGGGAGTGGGTTTGGAGGGTTCTGGGGTTCCGGGGTTGCGGGGTTCTGGGGTTCTGGGGTTGCGGGGTTCGCAGGCTTCTGGGCGTGTGGGGTCGGGGGGTGGGTGGGGAGTGGCGAGTTGTGGGGGGTTGCGGGGGTTGGGGGGCGCTGGGTTCCGCATGGTGAGCAGGCAGAACTTGAAGCGGGAGTCGACACCGGCGAAGAGCAGGCGGTCTCCCAGGTCGGGGGTGCGGGCCGGACGCTTCCGTGGGGGCGCGGGTTTGTCGCCGGACGCGTTTTCCGCCTCCGTTGCTTCTTGCGGGCGCATTCCGTTCTCGAAGTCGAAGAGTGAGACGAGGGAGCGCCGTTCCATGAGGTCCGCGAAGAAGTGCCGGGTGGTGTCGTCGGTGGCGATGCCGGAGGGCACGATGATGCCGGCCCGGCCCTGTTCCGCCGCGAGCACGCGCATCAGTTCCGCGAACACAGCGTAGGTGTTCACGTCGCCTCGGCCCGTCAACGGAAAGCGACCGCTCTTGCGGATGAACTGAGACGACGCTTCGGCCTGACGGAGAGCAGCTTCGTAGGCGTCGTGGAGCGCCGTGCCCCGTGCTCGTCGGATGAGTCGATCCCGTTCCGCCTTGTTGGCCGCGGTCGCGATCTCGGGCATTCGCTCGGCGAAGAACTCCTTCTCCTGGAGCTTCACACGCTCCCACGGCGGGTTGCCGAGAACCACGTCGAAGCCGCCCTGATGGAAGACGTTGGGGAAGGCGAGTTCGGGGTGGAGCGGGGCATACTCCGCGAGGCGTTCCCGGGTCCAGCGCGTCAGGGTCGCCACATCCTCCGCGGGAAGCTGCTGCGCGGCGAGCTGGCGGAGGGTGTCGGTGGTGATCCAGTGGCTCGACACCACCTCCGCCTGGGGGAACACCTCGTGACCCCGGGCCTTGCGCTGCAGGAAGGCGCCGCACCAGGCATCGGCCAGCAGCTTCCGCAGACCGATGGCCTCCTGCGCCTCGCGGTGCATCTGCGCCTTCTTTCTCACGCTGCCGAAGCTCTCGTCCGACTCCGACTCCAGCCGCCGCCACGACTCCAGCAGTCCAGGCCCGACATAGACGCGGGGACTGAAGAGATTGCCCTGTCGATCCCGCTCCGTGCGGTTGCGCTTCTTGTAGGCGGCGCAGATGGCCTTATCGTCGCCTTCGATCGCGGTGAAGGCGTCATCCGGCACGCCCGCCGCGATCAGTTCCGCCGTCGCGCCGATGAGCGAATTGCCGACCACGATGTGATGATCGAGAAAACTCAGCGGCCGCCCCGGTTCCAGCGACTCCATCCAGAGCGCCACCTTGCACAGCTCCGCCGACATCGGGTTCAGATCGATGCCATAGAGGCAGCGCCCGATGACATCCCGCAGGGCCCGGCGCGTCGCTTCCGGCGCCGGCTCCTCGTCGCCCGTCCGCACCTGCGCCAGCCGCTTGGCGAGACGGTGCGCAGCGGCAATGAGGAAGTGGCCGGAGCCGCAGGCGGGATCGATGACTCGGAGATTCAGAATGGCTTGGGCTTCGGGGGGGTCTGGGGTTCCGGGGTTGCGGGGTTCTGGGGTTCCGGGGTTCCGGGTTGTGGGGTTGTGGGGTTCTCGGGTTGTGGGGGGATGGGATTCTAGGACTCTGGGGGTTTCTGAGGGCTCAGGCTGCGGATGAGCCGATCCAGCAGCTTTCCTACTGAGGTAGTCAGGGTTTGCAGACGGTGCTCCGAATCTGCTTCCATCAGACCGATCCGCTGGGCCAGCTCGATCTGGGTCTCCAGCTCCCGAAGGCTGCCTTTCGCGATGCGCAGAAAATGAAGGTAGTCCGCGCGGGTTGCCCGTCCCGAGCCTTCCGCGATGTTCGAGGGGATCGAAACCGCCGCCCGGCGCATCTGGGAGGTCAGTCCGTAGATCTCCTGCCGGGGAAACGTGCGCGTCACTTCGTACACCTGCTGTGCAAGATCCATCGCCAGCCGCCACACCAGCAAATCCCGATACCCCGATGCTCCCATCCGCGCCACCTCCTTGGATCCCCTCAACCCCAGAACCCTGCAACCCCACACCCCCAGAACCCTGCAACCCCGGAACCCCAGAACCCCGCAACCCCACACCCCCAGAACCCCGCGACCCCGCTTCCCTGATCGCCTCCTCCACCACCGGCTCCAACGCCGTATCCAACAAACACTGGATCAGCGAATCCGGGGTGTAATAGCTTCCCGTGGTCTTGCGTTCGTTGCCGCCGGCGCTGCGGAGTTCGAATTTGGCGCCGTCGGAGCTGAGGTCGGGGTGCAGTTCCAGGAGGGACTCGTAGACGCTTCCCATCTCTTCGGAGGCGAGGTTTTTGTAGTCGACGCGGGTGCGACGGCCGCCTTCCTGGGTCACGGCCAGGCAGCGGAGGGCCTCCAACAGATCGGCGTTGGAGAGTTCCGAGGGGTCGAGGTGGGGGCAGGCTTCATCGGAGAAGAGGAAGCCGCCCAGGGCGGGGAGGCCGAGTTCGGGGCAGCCGTCTTCGTGAGCCAGCTTTTCCAGAACCAGGCGGAGTTGTTGAAAGAGATCGTGGTGTCGGACGCTGCCGCGCAGCCGTTCCGCCAACAGGCGGAGTCGTTGGGTGGAGTAGTATTCCGTGTAGAGATCACGGGTATCGGCGGGTGTTTCCGGCAAGAGGAGCAGATTGCGATCTTCCGCCACGAAGAGGAAAAGCAGGCGGTAGACCAGGCGCAGGAGTTGGCGGTAGTAGCCCTGCTTGTCCAGAGCGCCGTCGCGCAAGCTCTGCCGAAGCGCGTGGTTGGCGGGGTGCTTCAGAAATCCCTGGCCCAGCGTCTCAATGGCCTTCTCCACGCCGTTCCGAAGGGTATCGAGCGCACGCTTGCCGTCCTGCTTCGCCGCCTGCGACCACTGTTCGAGCCAGCAGTCGG
>SXGS01438837.1_pt1 | contig 16465 bp, 17 predicted proteins | sample 3174681 | NCBI WGS metagenome assembly SXGS01 (sample SAMN11356861, study PRJNA531348) | freshwater metagenome | isolation source: freshwater sample F1-80 | place: China: Fuxian Lake, Yuxi | collected 2017-12-25 | reverse complement strand
GGCGCTTTCTCGGGCAAGGATCCGTCAAAGGTCGATCGCTCGGCGGCCTACATGGGGCGCTACATGGCGCGCAACGTCGTGTCCTCGGGTCTTGCCGAGCGCTGCGAGGTGCAGATCGCCTATGCCATCGGCGTGGCGAAGCCGCTCTCGGTGTTGGTCGATACCTTCGGTACCGGCGTGGTCGACGACGAGAAGATCTCGGATGCGTTGCTCGCGGTGCTTGACCTGCGACCGGCCGGCATCATCCGCAAGCTGGATCTGCTGCGGCCGATCTATCGCAAAACAGCATCCTACGGGCACTTCGGTCAGGCGCCCGAGGGCGGCTTCTTCCCCTGGGAAAAGGACGACGTCGCGGCGGCACTGGCCGGGCACTGCGGGAGGCGCGCGCCAGGGGCGTGATCTCGTCCCCGGGCGCTCGTGTGCTTGGGAGGTGGGCTGGTCTCGCGGCGCGCGCGGCTTCAGGCAAGTCTGGAAGACGCGGGGCCGACTGCGGCGCCATCGGATGACCGCTGCGGCCGTACGGTGTTCCCGCGGCGGGACGCTGGGCCGTGGCGCCGTAGAATTAAGTTTTTGCTCGCGGCCGTGAGCGCGGGGGTGGTCGCGAGACCGCGCCGTGATCCGCGACGTAGAAGCGCCATGGCCGGAGCGACCACTCTCCTGCGGAATCGACACCGATGCGCGGCGCGCACGCGACCCGATGTGCGGGCGCAGCAAAGGGATCACTCGGCTGCATGAGTCGCAGCTCACCTCGGCGCAGATCCGAGCCGTCGAACCGGCGGTCGATGCCGAGCGCGTTGCAGAGGTTGCCGGGCCCACGGCAGAGCCCTGCAGTGGGCAGGTCGCGGCCGCGCGCCGCGCGCATGCCGTCGAGCCCGAAAAGCGGGTCAAGCGCGCGGATGAGCACGGCGTGCGGTTGCCCGCTGCCGCCGCAAACCACGTTGACGCAATGATGCAGGCCGTAGATCAGGTAGACGTACGCCCGGCCGGCCGGACCCCACATGGATTCGTTGCGCGGCGTGCGCCGTCCGCGGCCCGAGTGCGCCGCCTGATCCTCGGGCCCGCAATAGGCCTCGACCGCGACGATGCGGCCGCCGACGAGTCCGCCCGGCCCGCGGTGGCAGAGCACGAGGCCGAGCAGGGCGGGCGCCAGATCGAGAGCCGAGCGGGCGAAGAAGCGTTGCGGGAGCGGGCGCCCGACCTGCTCGAACGAGGTCAGCGCGGCGGGCGATGCCGAAGCATTGGAGCACCCGCGAGGCGGCCGTCGTGGTCTGGCCAGGATAGGCTTGTCCGAGAGGGTCGTCGGGGCACCTCCGGGATGCTGCGGAGAGAAGCGGGCTGCGTGTGAGGTTGTCCGCGGCAAGCACGGATCAGGCGACAACGACATGTCCAGGCCGCTTCACGATGTATTTGACCGGGCATCCCGTGCGCTCGACTCCCGCTCTGCAAGGGACGAGGACGGGTCTCGGCAGTACCTTCTCCATCCATGCGTCGACAACGGCTGGAGACACCTGCGGGTCCTGTTCCCCGGCGTAGCCGGGTCGGTGGTCGCGAGCCCGAAGCTCTTCCATGACCCTGAGAAGCATTGACCCCCCGTTGTAGACTAGCGATTAGGCCGCACCGGTCCGGTCGTTTGCGGCTGGGCCGGTGCGGCGGGTGGGGCATGAGGTTTGAGCTCCGCCAATAACGTCTCGGGAGCAATGTCCTGCTCGTGAGGCCATGTGAGGATGCCTACCTGATCGAAGTAGTGGACATCGTCCAGCTCTCGAAAGGCGCCCTTGGCAAGGCAGGGCTTCATGTCGAAGATGCCTTTGCGCCCATCCTGAATCTCCACGTAAAGGCAGTAGTCGGTGGGTGGCTTTGCGGATTTGACATCCTGGTACGTGGCTCCCCTAAGGCGGCGCGATCTTGTAGGGAGTCTCTTCACTCACGGCCAGTTCCCAATCGGCCAGAAGCTCATCTCGGTGTAATTCTATCCATGCCTGAACCAGCCGAAGCTCCTTCCTGGGCAATTCGGACGCGAGCATCTCGCCATCCGCCAGCCCGATTGAAGCCTCGAACCCTGCGTACCGCGCATGGATGATGGGGGAGGTTGTGGTGCTGGTCATCGAGCGCGTACAAGCGAATGATGATCCCGTAGAACATGGAGATGATCGGCATCGGCGCCCTCTCTGATTCGAGAGCGGTGATTATGCCAGAAGTCACCGGCACGCCAGTTCGCCCGCCCTGCGAAGGTGGAGCGGGTCCCGATGGCTCCGGCCGTGTGGCGCAGCAGTGGGCCTTGACTGCGGGCGAGGTTGCGTGGAGCTGTGGCGCTCTGCCGACCTGCTACCGAAGGCGGTCGCGCTATGCGGCGAGTCGGCTCTGGTCGTGCCGGGCGGGTTGCCCCGTGCCTCCCGCGCGGGAGACCTGGGCGACCGGAAGACCGAGAGGACGGATGCCCTGTCGGGGCCGATGACGACGGTTGCCTCCGCCGGGCCGGCCGCGACGGGGAGGAGGTCCGTCCTTCCCCAGACAGCGGTTTGGCACGGGCGTGTAGATCAGAGTGGGCCTGACTCGCGAGGGCCGCGGAACTCTTGCAGGGCTCGGATGTCGCAGCCGCCTTCGCGAAGATGGGGTGGCGTTGGCGCGTAAGGGCCCCCCTCGATCAGTGGTGGAATGCGCCGTGCGGGATCGTCTGCAGACCGGCGATGGCTTCGGCGAAATGGCCGAATTCCTCTTCGCTCAGGTAGAGGTCGATGCCGTGGTCGAAGAAGGAGATGCTGATGCTCGATTCGCCGTCGTCGTCGACGAAGCGAAGAACGCGAAAACACTCGCATTCGTAGAGTGTTTCTTCATCACTTCGCTCGGTCATCGTTCGTCTACCCCCGGGGGAAGGTGCTCCCTGCAGGGCCTCTGACTAGCCGCCCGGCTCGGCGCCCGCCACAGCCCGGAGTCGAGCGAGTGGGCAGAGGTCGGTCCCCCCTTGAATGCACGCAGGGGCTGCGGGCGGCGGGCAGGTGCCCGTCGCGACCGCAATCGCCTCGTCCGCGAGCGCGGCGCCGGCGGTGCTTCTGCCGCGCACGCGCTGCGACGAGGATTTTGCGGCGGGCAAGCGGGGTGTCGCTTGCGCGACGGCCGCCCTTGGGCCCCGCACGCGCTGCGACCCCGCTGGTCCGCGACCTTGGGCAAGCGTCGGACGCAGCCCGAGGCCCATCTGCCGCGTACGCTGGCGGTCCGGTCTCAGCGTTCGCGCAGGCGATCGGTGGCGCGTCGGTCACGCTTCGTCGGCCGCCCGGCGCCGCGCTCGCGCAGGCCGGCAAGGTGCTCCGCGGGCGCCGTCGCCGTCGCCGGTGGCGTCTCGTCGCTGTAGAGCAGGCGAGCCTCGGCGGGGGAGACGCGACGGACGCCGAGTTCGACTACCCGGAGCCGGCGCTCGCCCAGCGGTGTGCGAATGGCGACGAGTTCGCTCCGGTGGACCGGCCGATCGGGTGCGGCGGTGCGGCCATCGATGCTGACCTTGCCGCTCCGGCAGGCGGCTTGGGCGAGCGGCCGGGTCTTGAAGGCGCGTACCGCGAGCAGCCAACGATCGACGCGGACACTCGCCCCGGTGTCGCCCTCGGGATCCGCCGGCGGCGCCTGCACGCTCTCTCTGAAGCGCCGGCGCTGCCCCGGTGCAAGCGGCTTGCGGCGCGGTTCGTCGCGTGATCGGTCACGCGGGGGAGAGATCGAGAGTCGCATGGCTACGACCCGCATACCTGCCGCATCCATGCTGGATCTGCGCGATGCGGTGGCGGGCGATCATCCCTGGATCCTCGCGCTGGCCGAGGTTCTGTTCGCCGACCTGGGAGACTACCGCGAGATTCTGGGGGACTGGCTGATCACACCGCGGGCCGAAGTCCTCGTTGCGAGCGACGCGGCAGGCCCGCTTGGCTTTGCGATCGTTGCGCCACGGCCCCGCATCGGGTTCCGGCGGCGCGTCGGCGCGGAGCTGGTCGCGATCGCGGTCATCGAGCGTGCGCGTCGCAACGGAGTCGGGGCGCGGCTGGTCCACGAGGCCGAGCGCCGCGCCATTCGCTTCGGGGCGTGCGAGATCCGCTTGCACACGGCGCAGGGCAACATCGCCGGGCAGGACTTCTTCACGGGTTGCGGGTTTCGCCCTCGGCGCGCACTTCCGATCTTCTATCCGAGCGGTGTCCGCGCGCTCGAATTTTGCATTGCGCTGCCTGGGCGTTGACGCGCAGCGCGGTTGGCCGGGGGGAGCGCGATGACGAGCCGGACTTGTCTCCCCGTGTCTTTCCGGGCGCTCCGCCGACGTGCCCCTCAGGGGCGGTCGGGCGTCGGCGCGGCCAGGAGCAACTCGAGATAGCTCGTCGCCACGGGGGGCAGGTCGGCCAGTTCGAGGCGATCGAGCAGGGCCTCGAGGCGCGAGCGTCCCTCGGCGGCGGTCGTGGTCAGGACCTCGACTTCACAGTACGAACCGAGCCCGTCGACCGCGTCAATCACCACGAGGGCCTCCGCTGGAGCGGGCAGCTGCCAGGTTTCACGCTGCTTGCGAACCTCGGCGACCGCGGCGAAGCCGAGACGCTCGAAGAGCGAACGCGCCTGGTCGAAATCTGTGCCTGCGTCGATCTCGATCTCCTCGCGGGTCTTGAACGGCGGGTCGAGCTTCGGGCCTTTCCAGGTCAGCCGGATGCGCCCGCGGCTCTGGCGCAGCCGCAGCGCCTCGTCGGTCGCACCGAAGTCGCGCGTCGGATGGGCGAGGTAGAGGTCGGTCTGGAGGTCGGAGCCCTGTGCGCTGGCGCCGAGGGCGTCGAGTCGCGCCCGCAGGCGGCTCTCTCGCGCGCCGTCGAGCTGTAGCTTGACCTCGGCCTCGAGCATCGCCGCCTCAGCAGGCCCCACGCGGCGCGGCGCGGGCTGAGCCCCGCGCGGCGGCCTCGCGCGCGGCCGATCCCGGTCGCCTCGTGGTGGGGACCCGGTTGGCGCGCACCGGCCCGCTCCCGAGAGGGCGGGGATTCAAGACGATTCCCCCAGCAGGCGGCGGTAGAGGCCGAGCCTCGTGTCGTCGAGGTTGCGGATCGGGTAACGGTCGCTCGCCGTCATGTTCACCACGCGCGAGGCCTCGAAATCCACGCGGAGGAGGGCGCCGGGTCGGATCGAGAGAGCTTCGTGGATCGTCGCGGCGCGCAGCCCGACCGCCGCAGCGCGCTGTTCGAGCTCAGAATCGAGTTGGCCCGCGACGATCGCGGACAGACCCGCGGCGAGTAGTGCGCGCGGCAGGCGATCGTCGTCACAGCCACCGCCGAGAGACCAGGCGACGAGGATGTCGCCCGGGGAGAGGTGTTCGGCGATCTCGGCCGCGAGTCCGGTCCGGTCTGGCCCGCCGAGCAGGAGTGCGGCTGCGGCCTCGAGGCCGAGGCAGACTGCTCGCCCCGTCACAATCGGAATTCCGCCCCACGCGTCAGCCATCGGCGAGGACTCTATTGCCGGTCGGGACGCCTCTGCGCCAGTCGAGAGGGGGACGTGCTAGCGTGCCGCCCATGCGCATTCTGGTGACGAATGACGACGGCATTCTCGCGCCCGGCATCGCGGCGCTGGCACGAGCCCTGCGGCCGCTCGGCGAGATTGATGTCGCGGCCCCGGCCAGCGGCCAGAGCGGTGCTGCGCACGCGATCACCTTCATGGCGCCGCTCATCGCCGAGCGGGTTGCCTTCGGTGGCGATCTCACGGGCTGGAGCGTCGATGGCAGCCCGGCCGACTCCGTCAAACTGGCGGTGCGCGAGCTCTGCGAGCGACCGCCCGATCTCGTCGTCTCCGGGATCAACGCCGGCGCCAACCGCGGCATCGATGTGATCTATTCGGGGACCGTCGCGGCGGCGGTCGAGGCTGCCTTCATCGGCATTCCGTCACTCGCGATTTCCCTGCAGGCCGGCGGCGGTTTTGATTTCGAGCGGGCGGGGACCCACGCTCGTGCGATCGTCGAGCGCGCGATCGAACTCGGCATCGGCCCGGGCACCGTGCTGAACGTCAATCTGCCGAGCTTCGAGCGCGGTGAGCCCAAGGGAGTGCGGATCGTGCCCCAGAGCACCGCGCCCTGGAGCGACGGCTACCTGCGGCGCGAGGATCCACGCGGCCGCGCTTATTTCTGGCTGACGGCGGAGGGTGATCCCGGCGGGATGGGCCAACCCGACACCGATCTCGGCGCCCTGCACGACGGCTGGATCACGATCACGCCGTTGCAGTACGACCTCACCCAGCACGCTCAGCTTGGCTGGCTGCGCAGTGCCTGGCCGAGCGACGCTCGCGGCCGGGATTGAGCCTGGGCGGTGCGGCCGCTACCAGCCCCGGGGCGCCTCCCGCGTCGGGAGCGACGAGGAGAGCCACCGTGAGCGAGTCGGCGGAACAGACGGGAATTGCGCTCGATGCGCTCGGCGACTGGCGCGGCGGCGGGGGCTGCGGAACGTGGCGCAGCGAGCACATCGGTCGCAGCGTGATCGTCATGGGCTGGGTCGACGTGCGGCGCGACCATGGCGGCATCGTTTTCGTCGACCTGCGTGATCGCACGGGCCTTCTTCAGATCGTGCTCGATCCGGCCGACGGCGCGGGGGCGCACGAGCGCGCGCATGCGCTGCGCTCGGAGTGGGTGGTTGCCGCGCGTGGTCGTATCGCGGCGCGACCACGCGAAACCGTCAACAGCGAGCTTCCCACCGGCGAGATCGAACTTCGCGTCGAAGAGGTGCGCGTGCTCTCGATGGCGCGCGTGCTGCCGTTCCCGCTCGGCGAAGCGCACGAAGCCAACGAGGCGCTGCGGGCCCGGTACCGCTATCTCGACCTCCGGCGGCCGCGCATGTTGCGCAACCTGACGGCTCGCCATTGCGTGACCGCGGCCATCCGTGCTCTGCTCGACGACGAGGGTTTCATCGACGTCGAGACGCCGATCCTGACACGTTCGACGCCCGAGGGTGCACGCGACTATCTGGTGCCGAGCCGAGTCACTCCCGGCAGTGTCTACGCGCTGCCGCAGTCACCTCAGCTCTTCAAGCAGATTCTCATGGTGGCCGGGCTCGAGCGTTATTCCCAGATCGTGCGCTGCGTCCGGGACGAGGATCTGCGCGCCGATCGCCAACCCGAGTTCACGCAAGTCGATCTCGAGATGTCCTTCATCGGCGCTGACGAGGTGATGGCGGTGACCGAGCGTATTCTCGTCGCCGGCGCGCGCGCGGTCGGGACCGAGGTGCCGCAGATACCATTTCCGCGCATGACCTATGCCGAGGCGACGCGACGCTTCGGAACCGATCGCCCCGACACCCGCTTTGGCCTCGAGCTGGTCGATCTCTCGGCCGAGATGGGCGCGAGTCAGGCGCGAGTGCTCGCCGAGGCGGTGGCAAAGGGTGGCATGGTCGGGGGCATCGTCGTGGACGACGGCTCCCGTTTCAGCCGCAGCCAGCTCGACGAGCTGGTCGAGTGGTCGAAGACGGTGGGCGCGAAAGGTCTCGCCTGGATCCGCTCGACGCCCGAGGGCTGGCAATCTCCGCTCGCCAAGTTCTTCGCCGAGGGCGAACGAACGGCGATCGAGGGTCACAGCGGGCTCCGGCAGGGTGGGGTGCTCTTCCTCGTCGCGGGCCCCCGCAAGCTCGCCGGCTCGGTGCTGGGTCAGCTCCGGCTCCGGCTCGGCGCTATGCTCGGGCTGGTCCCTCACGAGCGCAATAATTATTTGTGGGTGACGGATTTTCCACTCTTCGAGCACAGCGAGGAGGACGGGCGGCTCGTGGCCGTGCATCACCCCTTCACCGCGCCCTGCGACGAGGATCTGGGGCGGCTCGAGAGTGATCCGCTCGACGTGCGCGCCGTGGCCTACGACGTGGTGCTGAACGGCGTCGAACTCGGTGGCGGGTCGATCCGTATTCACCGCCCCGATATTCAGGCGCGGGTCTTTGCGGCGCTCGGCATCAATGACGCCGAACAGAGCGAGAAGTTCGGCTTCCTGCTCGACGCGCTGTCCTTTGGCGCGCCCCCGCACGGCGGATTGGCGTTGGGTCTTGACCGGCTCTGCATGCTCTGGCTGGGCGAGCATTCGATCCGCGACGTGATCGCCTTCCCCAAGACCCAGAAGGCGCACTGCGCGATGAGCGAGGCGCCGTCGGTGCCGAGCGAGCAGCAGCTGCGCGAGCTCGGGATCCGGATGCGACAAGCGGAAAAAGTCAAGCCCGAGAGCTGACGCCGCAGCCTGGGCGTCGATCCCGTGGCGGGCCAAGCTGCGGTTCGCGGCCTGCTAGAGCCGCGGCAGCGCGGCGCGCACTCCGGGGTGCACGATCTCACCGCGCGCCACGTTGAGCGCGCGCCGCAGGGGCTCGCTGCGGCCCAGCGCGCGCTCGGCACCTTCCGCCGCGAGCAAGAGCGCGTACTCGAGGGTCGCGTTGGTGAGGGCGTACGTCGAGGTGTGGGGCACGATGCCCGGCATGTTGGTGACCGCGTAGTGGACCACGCCGCCCTCGCGGTAGATCGGGTCGGCGTGCGTTGTCGGGCGCGAGGTCTCGGCCATGCCACCCTGATCGATCGAGATGTCGACCAGAGCGGCGCCCTCGCGCATCGCCGCCACCAGTTCACGTGAGAGCAGGCGGGGCGCGAGTGCGCCGGGGATCAGTACGGCACCGATGACCAGGTCGGCCGCGAGCACTTCCGCTTCGACATTCGCCTGGTTCGACATCACGGTCGTGACGTGGCGGCCGAGGATGTCCGAGACGTAACGCAGGCGTGTAGGATTGACGTCGAGAATGGTCACCTCGGCACCAACGCCGACCGCGACCTGACAGGCACTCGTGCCCGAGATGCCCGCGCCAAGGATGACGACCTTGCCGGGGCGCACGCCGGCCACGCCGGAGAGCAGGACGCCACGGCCGCCGTTCTGGTGCTGCAAGCACCAGGCACCGACCTGCACCGAGAGGCGGCCGGCGACTTCGCTCATCGGTGCGAGCAGCGGCAGCGAGCCGTCGCCGAGCTGGAGAGTCTCGTAGGCCAGTGCCGTCGTACCCGAATCGAGCAACGCCCGGGTCAGCGTCTCGTTGGCCGCGAGGTGGAGATAGGTAAAGAGCACGAGTTCGGACCGGAGGCGCCCCAGCTCCGGGCCGACCGGCTCCTTCACCTTGAGGATCAGGTTCGACTCGCCCCAGAGACGGTCGACGTCGCCGACGATTTCGGCTCCCGCCTGGCGGTAGAGTTCGTCCGGCAGGGTCGAGCCGGCCCCCGCGCCACGCTCGACCAGCACGCGGTGGCCTGCTGCGACAAAGGCGGCCGCGCCCGAAGGCGTGAGGGCTACCCGACTTTCTTCCTGCTTGATCTCGCGAGGGACGCCGACGTTCATCTGCGCAGGCTACCATGATCCTGCATCAGGGGGACAGGCCGGCAGGCGTCGCGGGAGCATCTCCGGGGTGCGCATTCCGGCGTGTCGGCGTTGGGGGAGTGGGGACGTGGCGCCCGTGCAGGGCCGGAGTTGCAACCCCGGGGGTCCGGCCCTATCGACGACGCGATGGCGGAGGCGGGGAGGATTCTCGACGGCAAGGCCGTGGCGGCTCGGGTGCGCGACGAGGTGGCGGCCGAGGTCGGTGCCCTGCGGGCGCGCGGCATCGTCCCGGGGCTCGCGACGGTGCTGGTCGGTGACGATCCGGCGTCGGCGGTCTATGTCCGCAACAAGGGGATCACCTGCGAGAAGGTCGGTATGGCGTCGTTCAGCTTTACCCTGCCAGCCGACACCGGGCAGGAGAGGCTCGCCGCACTGATCGACGAACTCAATGCTCGGCCCGACGTGCACGGCATCCTGGTCCAACTCCCGCTGCCCAGACACCTCGATGCGAATCATATCATTGCTCGGATCGCTCCCGAAAAGGATGTCGATGGCTTGCATCCGGTGAGCCAGGGACTCCTGCTCGCGGGACGACCGGGGCTCCGTCCCTGCACGCCGCTCGGCGTGATGCGCCTGCTCGACGAGACCGGCCGCGATCTGACTGGTCTGCGTGCCGTGGTGGTGGGGCGAAGTCTGCTCGTCGGCAAGCCGGTCGGGCTCCTGCTTCTCGAACGCAATGCCACCGTGACCTGGTGTCACTCCCGGACGCGCGATCTCGGTGGTGAAGTCGGCCGTGCCGACGTGGTGATCGCCGCGATCGGCAAGGCTCGCGCGATTCCCGGCGCCTGGATCAAGCCCGGTGCCGTGGTGATCGACGTCGGCATCAACCGCACCGACTGCGGTCTGGTGGGCGACGTCGAATTCGACGTGGCTCGCGAACGGGCGGCGTGGATCACGCCCGTGCCGGGGGGAGTCGGGCCGATGACGATCGCGATGTTGCTTGCCAACACCGCGGCCGCGGCGGCGCGGATGCGCGGCGAATCATGAAGCGCACCCCTCTCCACGGCGCGCTGAGTGCGGCAGGTGCGCGCTTCGTCGATTTCGCCGGCTGGGAGATGCCGGTCCAGATTCGTGGCATTCGTGCCGAGCACGAAGCCGTGCGGCGCGCGGTCGGGCTCTTCGACGTGAGTCATATGGGCGAGATCGAGATCCGCGGTTCGGGCGCGGCTTGGCTCTGCCAGCGCGTGATGACCAACGATCTGGCGCGACTCGTTCCTGGAAAAGCACTTTATTCGCCGTGGTGCGACGAACGGGGCGGCACGATCGACGACACCATCCTCTATCGGCCCGGGGCCGGGCGCTGGATCTTCTGCGTCAATGCTTCGAATGTAGAGGTCTGTCTCGATTGGCTGAATGCGCAGGCGGCCGGCCGCGCCGATGTCGAGATCATCGACCGCAGCGCCGAGCTGGCACTGATCGCCCTGCAGGGGCCGCTCGCCGCGCAGGTGCTGGCGCCTCTCGCGGCCGGGGTCGCAGCTCTGCCGCGTTTCGGTTGCGCCGAGATGGCGCTCGGGGGCACGTCGTGTCTGGTGGCGCGCACCGGCTATCCCGGCGAGGACGGTTTCGAGATTTTCGTCGACGGCGCGCGGGCCGAAGCGCTCTGGCACGCGCTGCTCGAGGTGGGTGCGCCACACGGCGCCTTGCCCGCGGGGCTCGGCGCGCGTGACACCCTGCGCTTGGAGGCCGCGCTGCCGCTCTACGGTCATGAACTCTCGCGCGCGATCTCGCCGCTCGAGGCCGGGCTCGACTTTGCCGTCCGTCTCGACGGCCCCGATTTCATCGGTCGCGAGGCGCTCCGTCGCCTCCGTGCCGGCGGTCTGCCACGGCGCCGGATCGGGCTCGTCGCGGAGGGGGCTGGTATACCGCGCGAGGGCTACGACGTGGTCTCGGGCGAGCGGGTGGTGGGGCGGGTCACCAGTGGTACGCGCACGCCCTGGCTCGACCGGGCCATCGCCCTGGCCCTCCTCGAGGCTAACGCCCTCGAGGCACCGCTCGCGGTGCGCATCCGGGGTCGAGACGTGGCGGTGCGGCGGGTCGAGACACCCTTCTACCGCACGGGCATGGCGCAGGGGTCTTGACGAGCGGCATTTCGCAACGCAGGGAAGCGGACCATGGAACTGCCCTCGGAGCTCAAGTACACCCGCGAACACGAGTGGGTTGCGATCACTGGCAATATCGCGACCATCGGTATCACCGACCACGCCCAGGAAGCGCTCGGCGAGGTCGTGTTTGTCGAGCTGCCGGCGGTGGGCGACACGATCGAGCATGGCGAGGCCTTCGGCGTCGTGGAATCCACCAAGGCTGTCTCGGATGTCTACGCTCCGATGAACGGTGAAGTGCTCGAGGTCAACGACGACTTGCCCTTGAGCCCGCAGCTCGTGAACGAGGATCCCTACGGCGACGGCTGGATGATCAAGGTCCGGCTGGCGGCCGGCGAGGATCAGCGCGAACTCATGACTTCTGCCGAGTACGCGGCCTTTCTCGACGAGAGCGCCGCGTAGCCCAGCTCTCGCCGGAGAGTTCTTCCGGGGGAAGAATCAGAGCAGCCCGATGCGGAGTCTGCTCTCGACCTGATGGAGTTGCGGGCCGCGCGGGCCGTCGATGACGTTGGCCGCGATCTGCGCCTGGAACAGAAACTCGAAGTTGCCCTCGGTGTTGGCCGCCGGCTTCGGGGGATTGTGGTCAAAGGCCGCCTCGCGCAGGGCATCGAGCAGCGTCTGGTCCATCGCCGCGCTGCCCGAGCGGTCGATGACCTCGAGCCCGGTGAGCTTGCCGCGCGGGTCGAGCAGCGCGCGTATCGTGACTACCTCGCGGGCGGCGAAGACCTCGCTCGCGTCGAGATCGCTGCGTTGATGGATCAGGAGGTTCTGGAACACGCGCGTGCCGATGCGTCGCACGAAGGGGGCGAAGCGGTCGGCCTTGGTGTTGAGCATCGTGATGCTGCCGGGCGCGACGTCGGGCAGCTCGTCGAAGTTGCCGCGCAGTCCGGCCAGGAGCCCCGGTCGGGCGGGTGCCGGCGCAGCGAGGAGATCGCGGTGTGGATCCTTGGCGGACTGCGCCTGCGTCGCGCGTTCTTGCGCGGCGGTGGCGCCTGCCCGCTCGCCGAGTACGCTCGCCGGTGGCGCCAACAGCCGGTCGAGGCCCGGTAACGGAGCGGCACGGGCCTCCCGCGGCGGCGGCGCTCGGCGCGCGAACGCACCCGCGGGTTCGAGTTCCTCGGGTGCCGGTTTCGGGGCTGGCTTGCGGATCGCGTTTGCCGGTGGCTCGGGGGATTTGGTCTCGTCCCGGGCAGACTCGCGGGGCTTTGTTTGTGGCCTTGACGAGTCCGGCTTCTGCCGTGCCGGTGCCGCCGCTTCGGCGGGCGCGGCGGGCACCGCTTCCACAGGTGGAACGGGAGGGGCGCTCTCGGCGGTGGGTGCCTGCGGACTGCCGGGCTCGGGCACGCCGTGTGCGTGGGATTGACGCTCCACGGTGTTGTCGCGGTCGCTTCGGAAGGCCGGGGCGGTCGGCGCCTGATCGTTGGAGCGCTCCGAGGGCGACACCATCCGTTCCTCGGGCTTGCGCGACGCCGTCCGTGCGGGCGCCAGATCGACCACGAGCGGCGGCGGTGTCGTGACGGAGGTGCCGAGGGTTCGCGGGGATACCGCCGCCACGAGCAGCAGATGCACCAGCACCGAGAGCACGACGAACCGCGCGAGGAATCGGCCCGAGTCGGGCTCGGGAGGCTGTGCGGTCAAGACGCACGTCCTCGGGCATTGCGGCGCACGGGGCTCTGGCCTAGCATGGTCGCCATGGGCTTGGGCGTGTGGGAGCTCGTCCTGATCGTGGCGGTGCTGCTGCTTCTCTTCGGGCCGACCCGGTTGCCGGGCATTGGCAAGGGTTTCGGGGCCGCGATGCGGAACTTCCGCCGTGAGACCCGCAAGCCCGACGCGATCGACGTGACGCCGCCGCGTGATTCGCAACGGGAATCCGACACCACGAACTGAGGTCGGACGACGCGCGGCCCGAGAGGATCGTCGCGCACAGCACCCCGCGATTCGACCGGGCACAAGCCGGCGTTGCGGCTCGGGTCACGAGGTGCGGGCCGTCACCACACGGCAATCGATGTCCCGGGCGTCGGGTGGCGGGTCGGGGAAGACCAGCAGGAAACGGGCGGCGCCGCCTGCCGGGATCCGGAAACGCCGGTTCGGTTCCAGTCGCAATAGCATTTCGACCTCGGTCGCAGAGAGGTCGCGGATCGTCGCCCGGCTCTGATTTCCGGCATAGACACGCTGGGTCCGGCGGACACGGCCCTCCGCGATGAGCCGACCCTCGATCTCGACCAGGCGCACCCCCTGGGCGCTGGTATTGACGGCCTGACCTTCTACGACGTAGGCGAGCCGGCCGCCCTTGATCCGGTCGAGACTGCCGTGCACTTCGGCGAGATCGAAGCGCCAGGCGAGGAGATCGTCCTGGGCAATCGTCTTGCCGACGATGGGCACGGCCGAGAGCATGTCGAGCGCTACTGCGGGATCGTCCCTGAGAGTGCCGGCGAGCGCCACGAAAGCGGCGACGACGAGCCCGACCCCGATGGTCACGGCCCGCAGCGGCGATCGGTTGCGGGGTGCTCGGTCCGCGCTGCGCTCGCGTGTGCGCGCCGTGCGCTGGGGCGGGGCCGAGGTGTAGATGACCGGACCGGGATCTTCTTCCTCGGCATCATCTTCGTCCGCCTCGTCCCCGCCGCGGGCGTCCTCATCGTCGTCCGCGATATCCTCCGGATCGAGTTCGTTGTCGTGCAGCAGCGACAGATCGTCGTCGTCGTCGTCGCGCAGCGTTGGGCCTTCGTCGTCAAGCAGGGCTGCATCGTCCCCCGCCGGGTCCGAGACGAGAGTGGGTTCATCGCCGGAGCGTCGCCGTCGGCCTCGGGACGGGGCCTCGTCGAAGGGTAGATCAAGGTTCGGGCCCGCGGCGCGCTTGCGCGAACCCGCGCGAGCCCGCTCGCTCTCGGGGCGGAAGACCAGGCTACAGCGCGTGCATTTGAAGACCGGTCGCGCGCTGGTGAGCTTCGCGTCCGGCACGCGGTATTGGGTCTGACAACGAGGACAACGAACGGTCATGGTGCCGCCAGGACGCACGGTGCCACAGCCGCGCCCGATTTTCATCCATGGCCGGGCCCGCGGCGCGTCTCGGCGCCGGAGGGGCGTCGGCGGGTGGGGTTTGCGGGGCCGCTGGCGCCGATTCAATCCGCGAAGGTCGTGCGCAGAGTGGCGCTGACGTGCATCGGTGCGCCCGGTGGCGCGATCGCGGCCCGAAGCCAGGCGATCCCGACGCCCGAGGGAGCGGCCCAGAGGGTGGGGGCGGCATCGCGCGTTCCGGGTGAGGGCTCCTCCAGCCCGAAGTCGGCGAAGGTCTTGCCCCCGTCCGAGGAGAGGCGGGCCCGGAGGATCTCGGCGCCGGCAGAACGCTCGAGCCATGCGACCAGCACACGCTCACCTGCGGTGGCGATCCAGGGCGCCGAGCGACGCAGTCCCGCGCTTGCTGGCGCAAGGATTCGTGGAGGCCCGAACCGGGTACCGCCGTCGCCGGAGAGGGCGAGCACGATGGCCGCGTCGTCCCCGTGGGGCTCGGCCCAGGCCACGGCGATCCGCGCCCCGGCCAGCGCGAAGCGCGCCGCCGGCAGGCCGGGCGGAGTGGCCACGGCCGAGCGCGACCAACTCTGGCCGGCATTGGGTGAGCGGTAGAGTGCGATGCCCGCCGGCGCGGCCGCACTCGTGCCGACGACGAGATGGCCCGAGCACTCGCCCACGAAGGGCGCTTGCGTCTGCACTCCCGCGTCGGCGAATGGCGAACGATGCGGCATTCCTTCGGCCGGGCCGGCTGTGACCACGGGCGGCGCGCTCGGGCTCGCTCGGTGCACCAGTAGGATCACTCCATCGGCCGAGGCGTAGGCCGCGTTGCCGTGCGGGAAGCCGCGCGAGGCGAAATTTGCGAGTTCGCGCCACGCGCCGGCACCGTCGAACCAGGTCGAGATCGGCATCTCGCCGGCGTGGCCGGGCCGCTGCAATGCGCCGCGCGGTGCTGTCGCGATCGGGATCGCACCGCTGCCGGAGGTGTGGGCTCCGGCCACCCGGCCGAGGATCTCCGGCACGGTGAAGACACGGCTGTCGGGGGCCGATTCCCGGCTTGCGAGCAGAACGTGCCCGGCGGGGTCGCGGGCGGACCAGATCGCGACCATCGCCTCGCTGCGTGACAAGAATAGCAGCGGGGCCGTGCTGGCGCGGACGCCCGGCGCGACCGGTTCGAGTGCAGCCTGGCTCGCGGCGGGTGAGTTCGGTCGCGCGCCCACGCGCGGCAGCGGCAAGGGCATCGGTGCCGAGAAGGTGCGGCCGCCGTCACTCGACCGGACCACCTGAACCTGCGCGACGGAACCCTCGCCCGGCGCGAGCCAGCCCAGTGCGATGTTGTCATCGACGCTGGCAATCGTGAGTGGAGCACCGGCGCCGCCCAGCAGAACCTCGCCCGCACGCGCGAGCAGCCGTGTCGCCGGGGTGCGGGTGCATCCGGCCAGCACGGCGGCGATCAGGCAGGTGCGCGCGCCGCACCCAGCGCGTGCGCCCCGCGAGAAGACCTCCCGCAGCCGGGTGCGGCACTCACGCCCGGGCCTCCTCGGTGGTGGCATCGCGCGCGGCGCGGCCGTTCGGCCCTGCGGCGGAGGGCTGGGTTCACGCCGAGGCCAGCACGCCCGCATCTGACGACCTCCAGTCAAGGCCGAATCACCGCCGGCACGGCGATCAGGAAGATGATGCGAGAGGGGGGACTTGAACCCCCACGAGTGTTACCCCACTGGCTCCTGAGGCCAGCGCGTCTGCCAATTCCGCCACTCTCGCGAATCGGGCGGGGGGTACCAGTCTCCTTGGCTCGCTTCAACGGAGTGACGGTCGCGCTCGGGCCGGCGCTTGCTGCCGCGACCGAGCAGAAGCGGGGGCCCGCCGCCGGAGGAGGGCCCCGGGGCAGGTGCCGGGCGACGGATCAGAGCGCGGCCGTGCCGCGTTCGCCGGTCCGGATCCGCACCGCATCGTCCACGGAAAGCACGAAGATCTTGCCGTCGCC
>SXGS01699713.1_pt1 | contig 16469 bp, 16 predicted proteins | sample 3174681 | NCBI WGS metagenome assembly SXGS01 (sample SAMN11356861, study PRJNA531348) | freshwater metagenome | isolation source: freshwater sample F1-80 | place: China: Fuxian Lake, Yuxi | collected 2017-12-25 | reverse complement strand
GGCTCGGACTAGCCCTGGCACCACCAGACATCGGAGGAGAGGATTTTGGGAAGGTGTTCCTTCTTCTGCGCCTCATTGCCGAACGCCATGATGACCGGGGCCACCATCGAGACGCCGAAGGGGGCGACGTTGGGGGTGCCCGCGCCGGAGAGCTCGGCATGCAGGATGTGGCGCTGGGTGGCGGTCAGCCCCGGGCCGCCGTGTTCCTTGGGCCAATTAGGCGCAATCCAGCCTTTGGCCGCGAGCTTCTTCTGCCAGGCCACCTGGCTTGCCTTGTCGACATAGCCATTCTTGGTGAGCGCCATTTTCGCGCGCAAGCCGGCATCGAAGTTTTCCGCGATCCAGTCGCGCACTTCCTGCTGGAATTTGAGATCAGACGGCGAAAGAGAAAGATCCATGACCGCCGCGCCTCTTATTCGACGATGTCGTAATACTGGACGTCCGGCGCGCCGGCGAGGACGGCGCCGAGCTTGGGACCGGCGGCCTTGAAATACTCGGTCTGGCCGTGGGACTTCAGCGCGTCGGCGGAGGCATACTGCTCCATGAAGATGTATTCGGTGGAGGACCCCTTGGTCTTGTAGAGCTGGTAGGTGAGGCAGCCCGGCTCGTTGGCCTTGACCTTGGCCATCAGGTCCTTGGCGACCTGTTCGAACTCGGCCTGCTTGCCATCCTGGATTTTCAGTTTTGCGACTACGCCGATCATCGTTTCCTCCGAAGATTATCGTTCTTCGCTACACTATGGAGTCCCCGGCCTTCGGCAAGCCTTTCGCGAGGTCAGCCCGCGCGGATTTGATCCACCTTATATTGTCTTAAGGTGGTTCCGGGCGCGAAACCTCCTAGGTAGTGTATCTTCAGGGTGGAATAGAAATTGCTCCGCGAGTCGCGACCATGAACCGTTCAACGCGCGAACCCCCTATGCTTAAGAAGATAAATACGTCGACTTTCAAGCGCCTGCCCCTGGGTGTTGATCCGGCGACCATCCTTGCGGTGATCCCGGCGCTCAACGAAGCGCGCCATATTGAAACATGTATCCGCTCCCTGATGCAGGGCAGCCCGCTGCTGCGGCTCGTTCCGCTGGTCGTGGCCGATGGCGGCAGCACCGACGATACGGTGAAGATCGTCAAAAGCCTGATGGCCGAATATCCAAACCTTCAACTTATCGTGAACCCGAAGCGGCTTCAGTCGGCAGCCATTAACCTTGCTGTCGCTACCAAGGCCACGCCCGACACGCGCTGGCTGATCCGGTGTGACGCCCATTCCGTCTATCCGCAGAATTTCATCCTGCATGTCGTTGAAGCACTGCAGCGCACCGGGGCAGCTTCGGTTGTCATTCCGATGGACGCCGTGGGAGAGACCTGTTTCGAGAAGGCCAATGCCTGGGTGGTCGACACGCTGCTGGGATCGGGCGGCTCGCTGCACCGGGGCGGCCGCAAATCCCGCTTTGTCGACCATGGCCATCATGCAGGCTTTGACATCGTCTGGTTCCGGTCGGCCGGGGGCTATGATGAGAACTTCTCGCATAATGAAGACGCCGAATATGATCACCGCGTTGCGCGCGCGGGGGGCAAGATCTGGCTCGATGCCGATATCCGGATCGAATATACCCCGCGCAGCTCGGTCCGGTCGCTTGCCCGGCAGTATTTCAACTATGGCAAGGGCCGCGCGAAGAATGCCCGCAAGAACAATGGCCGGCTGAAACTGCGCCAGGCGGCGCCGCTGATCGTGCTGGCAGCCTGTGTGCTCGGTCTCGTGGGAGGCCTCTTCCAGTGGCAGGCTTTCCTGCTGCCCGCCGGTTATCTCAGCGTTCTGTTTGGCGCGTCGGTTTCCCTGGCGATGCAGCACAAATCGGCGTGCGGTTTGATGTCCGGGATTGCTGCGGGCACGATGCATCTGGCTTGGGCGACCGGCTTCGCGTGGGAAAGTGTTACCGGGAAGCGTTGAATTGCGCCGCCCATTTCTTGGAATAACAAGGTTAATCGGATAGCTTCATTGCTTCCGGGGACTACTGAACATGGCACTGACCAGAGGAAAGCTTACAGACGCGCTCAGGGCGCGGTTCGGCCAGTTCACCCGCTCGGCCGGCGCAGCGCGCCGTAACCTGTTGTCCCAGCTGGGCGTTCAATCGCGCGGCGACGCGGAGTCAGAGCTTGAATCGGATACAGATACCCCGCCCGCCCTGCAGCGCGTCACCCGCGCGCCCGACGGGGTCTGCCTCTATGCGATTGGCGACATTCACGGCCGGATGGACCTCCTCGCGCGCCTCGTCGAGCAGATCGATGCCGACGCGGCGACGCTGCCCGAAGGCACCAAGGCGCAGATCGTTTTCCTGGGCGACTATATCGACCGAGGCCTGCAATCGCGGGATGTCATCGAGTATTTCGCCAGCGGGGCGCTGGATCGGTATGACCCGGTCTACCTGCTGGGCAATCATGAAGAAGCGTTCCTGCGCTTCCTGCAGGAAGCCGGCTTTGGCACCCAGTGGACCCGCTATGGCGGCGGCGAGACACTTTATTCCTATGGTTTTGCCCCGCCCAATACCCGCGCGAGCCTCAACTCGCATGAGGAAATGGCCAAGGTGCGCGAAGCCTGGAACAAGCTCTGGACCGATTTCCGCGACCGGCTGCCCGAGGCGCATCTGAATTTCTTCCAATCGCTTAAGACCTACCATGTGGCGGGCGACTACATCTTCGTGCATGCCGGCTTGCGCCCGGGCCTTGGCCTGGATGAACAGAGCCAGCGGGACATGCTGTGGATCCGCGAAGAGTTCCTCGATGACGCTGCCCCGTTCGATTATCTGGTCGTGCACGGGCACACACCGGAAGACGCAATCCATAGGGACGACCGCAGGATCGGGCTCGATACGGGCGCTTTCCTGACAGGGCGGCTGTCTGCCGCACGGCTTTTCGGTACAGAAGTTGCTTTTCTTAACACCTGAAATCCGGTGATTATGCGATACGGGACTCAGTCTGGCCCGTAGATGAACTCAGGAGACCCTGCAGCATGCTGACGCTTCGCTCCTTTCTTGTAACCCTTGCCCTGGTATTCGCCCTGATGGTGACCGCCTGCGGGACGACCGGCCAGACCGCCGGCGCGCGCGAAGACGGACCCACCACACAGTCCCAGCTGGCCACCGCTTATGCCCTTGGCTCGAGCGACCGGCTGCGAGTGACGGTTTTTGGCCATCCCGATCTTTCGGGCGAGTTCGAGGTGGATGGTTCCGGATCGATCTCGATGCCACTCATCGGCCAGATGCGCGCGATCGGCCTGTCGACCGTCGAGCTTGAAACCGCCATCGCCGAGAAGCTTTCCGATGGCTATGTGCTCAACCCCCGGGTCAGCGCGGAAGTCATCAACTATCGCCCGTTCTATATCCTTGGCGAGGTCGGCCGGCCGGGTGAGTATCCCTATACGAGCGGCCTGACGGTCCAGAACGCGGTGGCCGCTGCGGGCGGGTTCACCTACCGCGCGAACAAGCGAGCCGTCTTTATCAAGAGCATCGATTCTGACCAGGAGATCCTCTACGACCTCACCCCGTCGACCGTCGTGAAACCCGGCGACACGATTCGGATCGGCGAACGGATTTTCTGAGCCCCCGTTTCCTCAACAGGATTGACCGGAAAGCGCCGCCTCAAGCGGCGCTTTTTTTGTGCGCTGCCCAAATTTGGGACATCCGTTGCATTCCATTCATGTTTAACCAACGATAAACGATTGCAACTGCCCGGACCGGCGGCAACGTGTGCCATTATTTGACGAATACTTCGCGCGCGGGGAGAAAGTTTAAGAAAGCCCTTATTTCGCAAACGCGAAAGTGGTATACGAATTGCAAACGCCAATACATGAGCTCCGCACGGCCCAGTCATATGGGGACTAAGGCTGAGGAAACAGACGTGCGGTCGGTAAGTGTAATGCGGCGTAGAGTACAAAGGGGACTATCAATGGAATTCCGGATCACCGACGCTACACGCGGTGTCGAGCAGGAAAGTTTTGTCATAAGCGAGCCGCGCCGGCCCAATCCGCGCAACTCGTTCAACGCAAAACGCGCCCTCGATATTACTGTCGCTTCGCTGGCTCTTCTCTTCGTCGCGCCGCTGCTTCTGATCATCGCCCTGCTTGTCCGTCTTCAGGACGGTCAGGCTGCCATATTCTCGCACACGCGCTACGGCCAGAACGGCCGCACATTCAAATGCCTGAAACTCCGCTCCATGGTGCCGGATGCTGCTGAACGCCTGCAGGAACTCCTGGAGCGCGATCCCGACGCCAAGCGCGAATGGGAACTGACGCAGAAGCTGGTTCATGACCCGCGCATCACGCCGCTGGGCCAGTTCATCCGCGCCACGTCGATCGACGAACTGCCGCAGCTGATCAACGTACTCAAGGGTGACATGTCACTTGTGGGCCCGCGTCCGATCTCGCTGTCGGAGCGCAGCAAGTATGGTGAAAACTTCGCCGACTATTGCAGCGTCCGTCCCGGCATCACCGGCCTCTGGCAGGTCAGCGGCCGCAGCAATGTGAGCTATCCCGAGCGTGTCCGCATGGATACGACCTATGCCCTGAACCGTTCGTTCTGGGGGGATATCGTGATCATGCTGAAAACCATCCCGGCCGTGCTGAAATCTGACGGCGCCCGGTAGCACCTGACTTCACTCCGAAGGCTCGTCCGGGGGGGCGCCTTCTTCAATTTAAATGTATATCTGAGCGGCCAGCCCCTCACCGGGGCTGGTTGTTTGCTGGCGGTTACTGATGGGCAGTTGGGCGAAAATCTGGAACGAGGATTTTGGTGCCCGCATTGGTGCCCTGCTTGCCCTTGTTGCCATGGCGCTTCTGGCCGCGTCGGTTCTGGCCCACCCGCCTTCGCTGACCGGGCATGATATTGAGCCATTCGAAAAGACCCCGAGGCCGGAAACCTATCCGGCGATTGCCGAGGACGCCGCCGAGGGCGCGTCTTTCCTGCACCATTTCAGCGAGGGGCATGACCCGACGCGCTGGTACAAGGCAAATATGAGCTACCCCTCCGCGCACCCGGCCTGGCTGGCGCGGCATATTCATTTCCTCGAAGACCGGGTGGAGCTTGAACTGCGCCGCATGCGGGTCGGCGACAAGATGCTGGCGGGCGGGGAATACCAGCGCCGCGGCCTCTATTCCTTCGGGCGGTTTGAAGTGGTGATGACGCCGGCGCCGGGCTCGGGCACGGTCAGCGCGATGTTCACGCACACCTCCGAACAGTTCGGCGCCCAGCATGACGAGATCGATATCGAGTTCCTGGGCAAGGACCTCACCATGGTCACCGGCAACTATTTCACCGATGGCGATCCCTACCGGGTGATCGAGATGCCGCTGGGCTTCGATGCGAGCCAGGAGGTGCATCTTTATGCGTTCGAGTGGGAGCCCGACGAGATCCGCTGGTATGTGAATGACAGGCTGCTGCATACGGCGACCGAAGCGGACCATCCGATTCCCCAGCATCCCAGCCGGATCATCATCCAGCTGTGGAGCGGGCAGAAGGAACAGTATCAGTGGCATGGCGCGCCGACCTTCGAGGACGGCACCCGGGCGGCCTATTACTGCCTGAGCTTCCTGAAAGCGGGCGACACCGGGCCGCAATGTTCCGACAGTTTTGACCCTGTGGCCGCCAATGCTGGCCGCAAGGGCGGCTAACGCTGCTTTCCTGTGGCCGCTGGCATGGTATGGCGGGGCATGACCGGGGTTGAAATCTTCCTTGTGCTGATGGGCGCCGCTGCCGGATACGGCATTGCCCGCGCGGCTGGTTGGGTCGCGCGCCGTCAGGGCGATCCGGAGGCGGCTATTGCAGCCCTGCCCTTGGTGGCAGCAGGGGCGCTGGTGGCGCTGGCCGCCGTACTTTTGGGGCCGCTGGACCTGCCCCTGCTCTGCCTGACAATTGTTTTTGGTCTGTGCCTTCTGGCGCTCGCAGTGATCGACCTGACGACGTTCATCCTGCCAGACGGGCTGAACCTGGCTGTCTTCCTTCTCGGATGCGGAATGGTGGCAGTTTACCGGCAGGAGGTCTGGCTGTGGCATCTTGCTGGCGCGGTGGCCGGATATGGCCTGCTCTGGCTGGTAGAGGTGGCGTATCGCAAGCTTCGCGGGATTGACGGCCTTGGACGAGGCGACGCGAAACTGCTCGGCGCCATCGGCATGTGGGTCGGGCTTGAAGGCATTCCGCCGGTGCTGCTGATCGCTTCGCTTGGCGGTATCGTGTCCGTGATGGTGGCCGCGGCGCTGCGAAGGCAGGCGCTGTCGGGACAGACCGCGATTGCCTTCGGGCCGTGGATTGCGCTGGGGGGCTATGCCGTCTGGCTGGCCGGGCCGCTTTTCTGACCTGGCCTCAGAAGACCGCTTCCATCCAGTAGGCCACATTGGCTGCCCATTGGGCCGGGGCGATCAACGGGTTGAGGGCGTAGATGGCGACCGCCGTCAGCAGCGCCAGATTGACCCAGAATACAGTCTGCCGCCCAGCCGTGCGCAGGATGAAGGCGAGCGCCAGCAGGATGCCGCCGACGAACCACGGCTCGATCAGGCGCGAGCGCAGCCAGATCGACCAGGCGTGCAGCGGGTCGCTGCCATCGGGCGTGAGGAAATCGAAGATCAGGAAGGAAAGCGGCAGGGCGAGCAGGCAGAGCGCCATGCCCCAGACGCTGAGCTGGTCGAGCGTGTTGGCGCGCGGGCCCTCTGCCGGCCGGCGCATCAGGAGGCCGGCGGCAAGCGCGGCCGTGATCAGCACGAAAGGCAGGCCGTAGGTGCGCACGAAGACCGGCAGGGACCCGCAATGCCCGGTGATCGTGCGGTATCCCCACTCCGAGCCGGTAGCGCAGAAGGGCGATGCGCGCAGACCGATTTCCGGAGAGATGATGTGGCCTGCAAGGCGGATGACGACTTCCCGGTCATTCCAGGGCGGCAGGTGGCCGAAGAAGTCCTGAAGCTTCAGTATGCCGACATTGCCAAGGAAAATGAGCCCGAAACCAAAGCCTGCCATGACCAGAATGAACAGGCCAAACGCGCGCGCCTCCGCGCCCCGCCAGTCCGGTAGCCGCAGGCCGCCCCGAACGGCAGAGACGAGCAGCGCCGCGCCGCCGCCAAGACTTGCCAGCGCCAGCAGGCCCGCGCCGGCCGCCGCAGAGACATCTTTCAGGAGATAGGCCAGGCTCGTCAGCACAAGGACAGCGGCAGACACCAGCACGGCCGTACGCAGCGGCGGGGCCGTTTCCCGCTTCGTAAGGGCAAAGACCAGCAGGATCGCCCCGGCCCAGAGCGCAAGCATGACGAAATGGATCGGCGTGGCGGCAAGGCCGATGCCGAGAATCAGCGCGGCCACGACCACCTGCCCGCTGAAGCGCGGCGCGCCCTGGGCGAGCGCCGAGACAATCAGCAGCGGCAGCACCGGCGCCAGGAAACGCGTCATGTGCAGCGTGTAGGCCATCGGGCTCAGCGAATCGAACAGGAGCCGCGAAGAAAACGGGTTGAGCGAGAGCGACGCCATGCAGACGAATGCCGTGCAGGCAAATGCGCTAAACCGGTCAACCGACAGGCCGCGGATGGCGATATAGGTCAGCGCGATCATCCCGATGCGGCTGATCGCAAGGGTCATCCAGTAGATCAGCGTCAGCGACGCGCTGGCATCAGGCCCGGGCGAGACAGCGAGATAAACCAGCGGATGGAGGAAGGCGACTTCATCATAATGCTGGGGGAAAAGGGGCAGATGGCCATCGGCGCCGATGCCATAGACGGGCGAGAGGAAAATCTCATTGATGAACCAGATGCTGCCCTCGGCCACAGCATGGCCGCGGTCCATATGGAGCTGGAAAATCAGGCTGGCTATCAGCGCCAGCACCGAAGCCAGCAGCCATTGCCAGAGCGGCGGGGCGCGGCCTTTGACAGCGCTGGCGGTGGGCCGTGTCAGGAACGCCGCGTAGAGGGCGGCAGCCACGACAAGCCCGCCCACGGCTAAAGCGGCACTATCATTGGGCAGGAACAGCGTGACGAGCCGGGTGACCGCGCCGATCATCAGCGCGCCGGGAACAACCCCGGCAAACAGCATCCAGTGGGGGCCTGCCAGCCATTTGCCCCCCCAGACGGGGCGGATGACAAAGGCGTAGCCGATCAGGGCCGCAAGGCCGTTCCAGATGAGGACACCCGCAATGTGGAGCAGATGCACTGGGGCTGAAAACAGCGGCGCCTGGCCATAGCCGAAGGTGGCAAAGGGCGAGGAGACGCGCACGCCGTTCTGCAGGCCTGCCCATGTGAGCAGCGCCATGACAGCCCACAGGCCCGCAAGGCCCAGAGCGATCCGGGCGCTCAGATACCCGGCGGGACGGGCATGGGCGGGCGTCATGCCGGTGTCTGGGTCTGCGCGTTGATGGTGTCGATCACGTCAGCGATCACATGCGGGGCGAGCACGAGCGCGCCGCCGAGCATGCCGCCGGCGATGGTGAGGCCGACCAGCACGGCGCCGATCAGGCGCATGAGGCTTGCGCGGTCAGCGGCGCTGGCCTGCTCGCGGGCGAGTTCCCGCAGGCGGCCGGGCAAGGCGCCCGCCTGGCTGGATGCCTGCATGAGATTGTCGAAGGCGGCCTGAGGCGTCGGGCCGACGCCGGAGAGGGGCGTATCGGCGAGGGTAAAGATGAACGTCTCCCCGTCGGTATGGAATTCGCCGCGAATGACGCGCCCGCCGTCAGGTTGAGAATTGTCAGACATTATGCCCCCCGCATGTTGCCGTTTGGCGCTCACAGCCGAGGTTTTGCGATACCATCGAGGGGATTGAAAGTCTCGCAGAAACGCTTGCCAGTTGTTTCCGGGCGCGAGAAATCACGCGACAGAGACGGGGTGCATGGCATAGGCTTTGCAAGCTGAAGAGGAACAAGGGACTGGGTCAGGAGGGGACGCGGCGACTGCCCGGTGCTTGCCGTGCGCAGGCATTTTCCGCCGGTTTCTGACGGACCCACCGGGCGAGACGAGCAAATACAATGACCGAACGCATCCTGCTTTTCATCCCGGCCTATAATTGCGCGCCGCAGATCCCGCGCGTCCTGGCACAGCTTGATCCGGAAGTTCGTGCGCTGATCACCGAGACCATCGTGGTTAACAACCGCAGCACCGACGACACCGAAGAGGCCGCCCGGGCCGCAATGGTGGCCAGCGGCGCAGTGGCGAAGATCCTGCGCAATGATGACAATTATGGCCTCGGGGGCTCCCACAAGGCGGCCTTCACCTATGCCCGCGAGAACGGGTTTGACTATTGCATCGTGCTGCACGGCGACGACCAGGGCAGCATCAGGGACCTGATACCGCACCTGAAAGCCGGGGCGCACCGCGAGGTGGACTGCCTGCTGGGCGCGCGGTTCATGAAGGGCTCACGGCTCAAAGGCTATTCGCCATTCCGCACCTTCGGCAATCATGTGTTCAACCTGATCTATTCGGTGGCCGCCGGGCGCCTCATCCACGATCTCGGATCGGGCCTGAACATCTATAATGTGCGCAGGCTGGACGACGCCTTCTATCTCAAATGCGCCAATGACCTGACCTTCAACTATCACATGCTGCTGCGCTCGATCTCGGCGGGCTGGCGGATCCGGTTTTTCCCGCTCGAATGGCGCGAGGATGACCAGCTCTCGAACGTCAAGCTGGTGCGCCAGGCTCTGCGCGTGCTTGGGATCGCTGCGCGCTATGCATTCGACCGGAAGGGCTATCTCGCCGCTGACTATGCCGAGCCCTATCGGGCGCGGTATTCCTCCACCGTCGTTTTCGATGCGGCCAGGGCGAGCACGCACACATGAGGCCAGGCGCGGCGTCCCCTGCCCGCACCCGGCGTTCCCTATGGGAGCGCACGCGGCTTGGCCTGCTGATCGCCGCGCTGGCAGCCCTCGTTTACCTGGTTTTCAAGATCGTCCTTGTCCTGACGACAACACCGGTGCTTCAATCGTTCCCGGCGGGCTGGGTGGTTGCGGTGTCTCTGATCGTGTATCTCGCCGCCCATGGTTTCCGCATCCTGCGGCTGGGCATGCTGATCGGCGGCTGGCGGGTAGGCCTGCGCACAATTGCGTTTTTTCACCTGATGACCGCCGGCGTCAGCGCCGCCCTGCCCCTGAAGCTCGGCGAGGTTTACCGCGTGGTGGAGCTTACCAGCCTTGCCGGGAGCTTCACGCGGTCTGTCCTGATCGTCTGGTGGGAGCGGGCATTTGATGTGGCCGTGATCCTTCTGATCCTCGCATTCGCCTTCGCCAGCACCCCCGTCAGCGCGCACGCGCCGTTCTACGCAATCACGATGGCGGCGGGCGCCTTCATACTGGGAACCGCCGTGATCTTCTTTGTGGCGCCGGACAATTTCCGCCGCCTGTCGCTCCTGATCATCCGCCGGTATGACAGCCCGCGCTCGGTCGCGCTGCTGCATGCCTTGCACACTGCGCGCGCCGCTATTCAGGAGGCGCCGTCCCTGGTGCACAACAAGCTGCCCTCGCTGATCACGCTGACGGCGCTGATCTGGGCATGCGAGATCGTCTGCTTTGCCCTGCTGCTGCCGGCCGCCAATGGTGTGATCGGCGCGGCGGCCGAGCACCTCGTGAGCTTTCTTTCGACCATCACGCTGGGTGAAACGCTGATCAGTGCCCTGAACAACGAAAACAACCAGTCGCTGAACTATGTTGCCGCAACCCAGATCCCCCTGGCCGTGATCGGCCTGGGCGCGGGACTTATGTATGCCGCAATCCGCCTAAAACGAGGACCAGCATGAAAACGAGCATTGTCTATGATGATATTGCCCTGGCTGATCCGTCGCTGCGCGACCTTCTCGGCGTCACGCATTTTGGATCGCTGATCTTCCAGCGGCGCCGGCGCTGTGACGCCATGGCCGACATCGTCCACCGCGCCGGAACTGGCTTCATCCACCTGCAGACGGCCGCCGATCGCGACGCGCTCAATGAACGGCTGCGCAATGAGGAGGCGGGCGCCTTCTTCCTGCATGTGCCGGCCCATCTGGCGCCGGTCTGCGCGGAAGATGACCTCATCACATTGCTGCGCCAGATTGCGTACGCGCCGGCAAACCTCCACCTGCCCGCAGAAGCCGGTAACAGGCAGGGCTGGACGCTGCTGCCCGGCTCGCTGCTGCGCGAGCTGCTTCTCAAGGCGGCCAGCGGAACGCCGGAGGACTTCTTCGAGCAGCATGGCGACACGCTTGTGGAGGTGCGCGACCGGGTGCGCCTGATTTCGCTCAGCGACGAGCGCTCGCTGCTGGATTTCCTCTCGGGGCAGATGGATGCGCGCCATTTCAATGCCATGGTGCGCGATGACTATACCATCACGAAACGCTCTACCGATCGGGCCAAGCTGAAGCGTGAGTTTGACTTCTATCAAGCCGTGCCGCCGCGCATGCGCATGTTCCTGGTCCAGCCGTTCGACTTTGAAGATGACGGCAAGGTTGCCAGCTATCGCATGGAGCGCCTTTCGATTCCGGACATGGCCATGCAATGGGTGCACGGCGCATTTCAGGCGCATGAGTTCGACCGCTTCCTGCATCACATCTTCTATTTCCTCGAAAACCGCCCGGCGAAGGACGCGCCACGGGGCGATGTTCTGGCGATCCAGGAAGACCTCTATCTCGGAAAGGTCCGCCGGCGGATTTCCGAGCTCAAGGCCCTGCCCGCCTATGAGGCGCTTGCGCCGCTCTTCGAGCGGGCGTTCGGCGGCATCGACGCTCTGCTTGCGCGCTATGAGGAAATGTACGCCAAGGCCCGCGCCCACATCCGGGCAGACAAGCTCGTCATCGGGCATGGAGACCCTTGTTTTTCAAATATTCTTTACTCCAAGACCAACCAGTATCTGAAGCTGATTGACCCGCGCGGGGCAGCCAGCGAGGCGGACCTCTATACAGATCCGATCTATGATGTGGCGAAACTCTCCCACTCCATCCTCGGCCAGTATGACTTCATCAATCAGGGCAAATTTGAAGTGATCGTCGACGATCAGCTGCGCCCTGAATTGAAGTTCGAGCAGCCCGCCGCCGCATGGGCCGCGCGCTACTTCCACGAACGGCTGGAAGCGGCAGGCTATGACCTGAAAACCGTGAGGCTCTGCGAGGCATCGCTGTTCATCAGCATGCTGCCCCTTCACATCGACAATCCACGCAAGGTGCTCGGCTTTGCGCTGCGCGGAAACGCCATCCTGAACGAACTCTCCAAGACAAGAACATGGGGCAAACAATGATAAGACGCGAGAACTGCATCGTCATGGATGTGGACGGCACGCTTTGCGAGAAGAAAGCTGCCGATCAATCCTATGATGACGTCGCGCCCATCGCAGAGGTCGTTGCGCGGCTGCGCGAATACCGGGCGGCCGGCTTCTACGTGATCCTTTCCACGGCGCGGAACATGAACACCTATTCCGGCAATATGGGCCTCATCACGGCCAACACCGCCAAGACCCTGATGGGCTGGCTCGACAGGCATGATATTCCGTATGATGAGCTTTATGTCGGCAAGCCCTGGGGTGGCAAGGGCGGCTTTTATGTCGATGACAAGGCCATTCGCCCCGACGAGTTCCTGAAGCTCAGCTATGACGAAGTGCTCGCCCTGATCGGAGGCGAGGACTGATGACGGAGGTCATTATCACCATGGCCGGATTTGGCCGGCGGTTTCTGGACGCGGGCTACACGGTTCCCAAATACCGCATCATGGCACATGGCCGCTCGCTCTTCGGATGGTCGATGCTCAGCCTGCGCAGCTTCATCGAGGCGGGCGCACATTTCACCTTCGTGGTGCGCGGCGCAGACAACAGCGCAGACTTCATCCGTGAAGAGGCCCGCGCGCTCGGCATCGCCCACACTTCCATTGTTGAACTGGAGAGCCCCACCGACGGGCAGGCCACCAGCGCCATGCTCGCCGCCGATGCGATCTCCAATCGCGGCGCCGCGATGCTGATCGACAATATCGATACCTTCGTGCACCCCGGCGCCCTGCCCGCCGCGGCTGTGCGCGGCGACGGCTGGATCCCCTGCTTCAATGCGGCAGGCGACGCGTGGAGCTTTGCCGCCGCAGACGCAGACGGTCAGGTTTCCGAAGTGCGCGAGAAGAAGCGCATTTCCCCCCATGCGACGGTCGGGCTTTACTGGTTTTCCTCCTTCGACCGGTTTGCAGAGGCCTATACGCGCCACTATTCCGACCCGGCCAATCTTGAAAAAGGCGAGCGCTATGTCGCGCCCGTGTACAATACGCTGATCGCCTCGGGCGGCGCGGTCTACATCCACGATGTTCCGGTGGACGCCGTGATCCCCCTCGGCGTGCCTGCCGATGTGGAAGCCTTCCTGAGCACACGGCCGCCGGATCTCTGAGCCCGGGCGGGAAGACATCGTCTTCCAGACATCTCTGTTTCAATCCAGTGAGGAAATTCTCAGATGCTCCGGGTCCTGAAAATCGCGATGATCGGTATGGGCGTGGCTGTCGCCGCCGGCGCAGGTGGACTGGCCGTGTTTCGCATCGCCACCAGCGCGCCGCCGGAAGGCTATGGCGCAGACCGGACCGCCGACATCATCAAGGATTGCAGCGACTGCCCGGAAATGCTGCCGATAGCGCCCGGCGCCTTCAAGATGGGCGCCGGATCGAAGGTCTTCTACAGGGGCCTCGACTATGATTCTCAGCCCGTCCGCGCTGTGAACATAGAGACGCCCTTCGCCATCAGCCGGTTTGAAGTGACCTTCGCCCAATGGGATGCCTGCGTGGCCGATGGCGGATGTGGCGGATATTCACCGCCCGATGAGGGCTGGGGCCGGGGCGACCTGCCCGTCATCTATGTTTCCTGGCGCGACGCGGCCGCCTATACCGCCTGGCTCTCGCAGAAAACCGGCGAGACCTACCGCCTGCCAACGGAAGCCGAATGGGACTATGCCGCGCGCGGCGGCGTTCCACATGCCTTTGCCTGGGGCCGCTGGGCCTCTCACGACTATGCCAATTATGGGGAAAAGACCTGCTGCACGGGATCCGTCTCGGGCGCGGACACCTGGATCCACACAGCGCCCGTTGGCAGCTTTTCCGCCAATAGCTTCGGCGTGCACGACATGGCCGGCAACGTCTATGAATGGGTGGAGGATTGCTACCGCTTTTCCTATGACGGCGCGCCTGCCGATGGCTCCGCCGATCTCGCCGGCGATTGCGCGCACCGGCGTATCCGGGGCGGCGCCTGGTACAGCGACCCGGGCCGTGTGCGCCCGTCCTACAGGGCCTATCAGACACCAGACCAGCGAGACTATGTGATTGGCTTCCGCGTGGTGCGCGAAATTCCGACTACGGAGTAAACCGCTGTGCATCCGCCACAGATAAAGCGGCCCGAGCTGTGTACACCCGGAATCGAAAAAGCCCCTGTTTCTGTTTCCAGAACCAGGGGCTTCTCTTGTTTGGGTGCGGGAAGGCGCACCCGTCAAAAAAGTATAGATATTATTCCTTTTAATACAACGGGTTAAAAGTCTTCGTCGTTCCAACATTCGAACTAGATTGGGCTCCTTCACGTGTTTGGGCTCCAACCGTGAATACGGGGCCAGAATGGGCATACCTTGCGTAAGCGGTGATTTTCCGTAAGAGAGCGCGGCCTGTCCTATTTCCAACCTTGAGACCGCTTGCTCAAAGCGAGAAGGATTGTGGCGCGCTCTTCGCACGCTTGGAAATGCAAATTGCGAAGCGAGAGGAGCTGTAAGCGCGTTAAGCAGGTGCTTGAAGAAGGAATGAACCGCGCCGGGTTTGTCGTAGAACCTTTGCTCTGAGAGAGCCCCTCTAAGACAGACAAGAAGGAGAGGCCTCATTGCGTGCCTGAGATGTGTGAGCAAGCGATTCGGATGAGCGTGAGCGATGCTGATCTGGGAAAAGCGATCTGCTCGGTTCCCTGGCTTATAGACAGTTACTGAGATGCGTATTGGCCGGTTGAGCCAGCCCCAGCGCCAAGCCACTTGTTTTCACTGTCCATTCGTCATCGATTTCACCTTTTATTGAGAGGATTTCTGAGTACGAACAGTCTGCATCTGGTATCTGCAAGTATCGTCCTGACGGCGCCTCTCAATGAAAATCCCGGCTGTAGAAGAGCTTCTTCGCCTGTTCCCGGGGATGGCGCGCGCCGCCGCCGTAACGCAGCTGCCGGGCCCGCTGCAGCTCATCCGTGATCTCCTCTGACAGGGGTTTGCGTTCCGGGCGGCGGGGACCATAGACCCCGTCCGGTGCCGGGCGCCGGGCGTCATCGGTATTGTCCCGAGACGGATCAATTACACGCCCGTCGCCGTCTGCGTCCCCCAGCGTGTCCAGACAGGCAGAAAGATCCTCGATCCGCGCGGCAATAACATGGGTGACGATCCCTTCCCGCTGAAGTTTGCCGGTAATCTTCAGGAGACGCCCGGTCATCACGGACTTGCGGCTTATTTCAACCGATTTGGGCCAGACGACGATATTGGAAACACCGGTATCGTCCTCCAGGGTCAGGAAGATAACCCCGCTCGCCGTGCCCGGCCGCTGGCGGGTGATAACCAGGCCTGCCACGGTGATCCAGGTCCCGTCGGCGGTATCACGCAGCGCGGCTGCGCCTGCAAACCGGCCGATTGCCCGGCGGAGCAGCTTCACAGGATGATCGCGCAGCGTCAGACGGGTGGCGACATAATCCTCGAACACCTCTTCCCGAAGGGAGAGGCCCGGAAGGTCCGCCGCGATCGTGGGTAGCCCTTCCCCGCCCCGCTCAAACAAGGGGAGCGGCCTCTCCCCGCCAAGTCCCTGGACCTCCCAAAGCGCTTCGCGACGGGAGAGCCCGTAAGCGGCAAAGGCGTCGGCGCCGGCGAGCCGCGCCAGGACGTTCCGGGCAAGGCCGGCCCGCCGCCACACCGCCTCGATGGAGCGGTAGCCATTGCCGCGCGCGGCCGCGATCCAGTGGCCGTCCTCCTCCCGCAGTCCCTTGATCTGACGAAAACCAAGTCGCACGGCGAGCCTGCCATCGCCCGCCGGTTCCAGGACAGTGTCCCAGAAGCTTGCCTCGATGCAGACCGGCAGCACCGTGACCCCGTGCGCCCGCGCGTCGCGCACGATCTGGGCGGGCGCATAGAACCCCATAGGCTGGGAATTGAGCAGCGCGCAGCAGAAAACCTCCGGATGATGGCATTTGATCCAGGAAGAAGCATAGACCAGCAGCGCAAAACTTGCCGCATGGCTCTCGGGAAATCCGTAGCCTGAGAAGCCTTCCAGCTGGCGGAAGCAGGCTTCCGCAAAGGCCTGGTCATAGCCATTCCTCAGGCAGCCTGTAATGAACCTCTCCCGGAACGCTTCAACCGAACCTGGCCCCCGGAAACTTCCCAGCGCCCGGCGGAGTTGGTCGGCTTCACCGGCTGTGAAGCCCGCCGCTACAACGGAAATCTGCATGGCCTGTTCCTGGAAGAGCGGAACGCCGAGCGTCTTGGCAAGCACCGGCTCAAGCGCAGCGGAGGGATAGTTCACCGGCTCCTC
>SXGS01519253.1_pt1 | contig 16469 bp, 10 predicted proteins | sample 3174681 | NCBI WGS metagenome assembly SXGS01 (sample SAMN11356861, study PRJNA531348) | freshwater metagenome | isolation source: freshwater sample F1-80 | place: China: Fuxian Lake, Yuxi | collected 2017-12-25 | reverse complement strand
CGCGCTGGCCGCGCGGGCCGGCGTCCCGGCGTCGGCCGTCGGGCTCGGCGCGGGCGCAAGCGCGCTCCTCGAGCGCGCCCTGCAAGTCTTCGTCGCGCCTGGAGAATCGGCGGTCTGCGCCGATCCAACCTGGGAGCACTTCGAGCGCCTGTGCGCGGCCCGGGGCGCACGCCTGCGCCGCGTCCCTGTCGAGGTCCAGGCCGCCCCGCTGGGCCGCCTCGCGCGCCGCCACGTCGCGCGCCTGGACCTCGACCGCGTCCTTGAGGCCGTCGACGCCTCCACGCGCCTGATCTACCTCGTCAACCCCGCGTGGCCCACCGGCGCCAGCCTCCCCGATCCCGACCTGCTCGCCTTCCTGGCCCAGGTCCCGCGCCGCGTCGCCGTCGTCCTGGACGCCTGCTACGAGGGCTACGCCGCCACGCCGCGACCGCCGAGATCCTTGATCGCCGCCCACCAGGGTCCGGCGCCCTTGATCGCGCTCCACACCTTCTCCAAGCGCTTCGGGCTCGCGGGCTTGCGGGTCGGCTACACCCTCGCCACGCCCGGCGCCGCCGGGCTCCTGGCGCGGCTGGAGTCGCCCTACGAGCTGTCCACGGTGGCCGCCGCGGCCGCGCTCGCGGCCCTCGGCGACGACGCCCACGCGCGCCACGCCGCCGAGGTCGTCTCGCGCTCGCGCCGCGCCCTCGTCGAGGGGCTTGACGCTCTGGGGATCGACTGGATCGACTCCGAGGCGAGCTTCGTCCTGGCGCGGACGCCCGACCTGGCCGACAGGTGCGCCGAGGCCAGCATCCTGATCCCGCGCGGGGTCTACCTCGGGGGCTTCGCGGTGGCGCCGGTGGGCCTGCCCGAGCACACGAGGCGCCTGCTGGCCCTCCTCGGCGCGTGAAAGCGGCGTCACCCGCCTGCGCCAGATTGTAATCGCGACCTCCGGCTGGTAGTCGATAGAGGACGGAAGGTTGACGACGGAGGGCGCCATGAGGGGTCGAGTTCCTGGCTCGGGGCTGAACCCGCACCTGCTCTTCTGGGCGGGCAGCGGCACCTGGTACGACGATCCGCCGGTGCCGGAGCCGGTCACGCCCGCCCGGGACTTTGGCGATCCCGCGCCCTCCGAGCGCAGGTCGGGGCTGGTCTGCGGCCGCTTCCTGCCGCCCCACGCGGGGCACCGATTCGTGCTGGACGTCGCCCGACAGAGCGCGGGACACCTGACGGCGCTGATCTTCGCGTCCAAGTCCGACCCCATCCCCGCGGCGTGGCGGGCGGCGTGGCTGCGCGAGATGTGCCCCGGCGTTCAGGTCGGGATCGTCGACGCCGACGCCCTCCCGGATGACGCAGCGCCCGACTTCGTACAGCGCGCCGCCGCGCTGGTGCGTGAGCATGTGCCCGACGGGGTGGACGACCTCTTCGCCTCGGATCTGAGCGCCGTGCCGCTGGCCGAGCACCTCAAGGCCACCTTCGTCCCTGTCGATCCCGCCCGCCGCCAGGTGCCGATCTCAGGCTCCGAGCTGCGCGCCGACGTCATGGCCGGCTGGCACTTCCTGCCCGAGGTGGTGCGCCCGTGGTTCGTGCGGCGCGTCGCGATCATCGGCCCCTTCGGCAGCGGCAAGAGCACGCTGGCCGAGCGGCTGGCCGACTACTTCGACACGGTCGCCGTCCCCGAGGTCGCCCGCGCCATCGCCGAGGGCCGCAGCGGGGCCTTGCGGCCTGCCGATGTCCAGCCCGCCGCGCGCGGGCAGGTGGCCCAGGAGGAGGCGCTGGCGCGCAGAGCCAACCGGATCTTGATCTGCGACACCAGCCTGACCCAGCTCTGCCTCTGGAGCGCCGAGCTCTTCAGGACCTGCCCCCCCTGGATCGAGGCGCTGGATCGCGCCCGCCCCTACGATCTGACCCTCATCACGCCCGCTCGCTCAGGGACGACGCAAGAAACGAACTTCCGCGCCCGCTGCGTCGACGAGGCGCGCGTCCTGGGGAGGCCCTTCGTCCCGCTCCAGGGCTCCTTCGACGAGTGCTTCAGCGCCGCCTGCGAGGCCATCGAGGCCATGCAGGCGCGCCGGGGCCTCATCGGCGCTCGCTTCGAAGCCGAAGCCGCGTCCAGCCTGCCGTAAAGCTCGACAGGCGGCGCTCCACCTCGCCGTCGATCACCATCACCTCCAGCGCCGGCGCCAGCGCGGTCAGCCCGACCGAGAGCGCCTCGTCGGCGACCTGAGCGCCGAGGCAGCGGTGCGGCCCGGCTCCGAAGGACAGGTGCGGGTTCGGAGACCTGAGCGGGTCGAAGCGCTCGGGCGACTCGAAGACCGCCTCGTCGCGGTTGGCCGCCTCGAACCACACCGCGATCTGCGCGCCGCGCCTCAGCCGGAGGCCGCCGAGGGCCGTGTCCACGTCGACGACCCTTGAAAAGTGCAGTATCGGCGGGCAGATACGAAGGCTCTCCTGGATGAGCGTCGCGCGAGCGCGCGGGTCGCCCAGGTGCGCTCGGAGCTCTGGGCGCTGGAGCAGGCGAAGGGCGGCGGCGCAGAGGGCGTCGGCCGTGGTCTGGAGGCCGGCTTCGGCGGTCAGCGCGCACAGGCCGACGCGCTCGGCCCAGGGGGTCGCGTCGGCGGCGGCCCACAGGGCCAGGGCGCCGGCGCTGGCCGCGCGCAGCTCGGCGTCGAAGAAGCGATAGAGGGCGTCCTTGGCGTCGGCGGCGGCCTGGAGGCGCTGGGCGCGGTGAGGGTGGTCGTCGGGTGGGGCGTCGAGGCGGCGCGCGCCGGCGTGGTGGCTCTGGCGGGTCAAGGCCAGGAGGTCGGGCCACTTCGAGGCCGGGAGGCCGAGCCACGCGCCGACGAAGGCGGCGCCGATCCAGGGGGCGAGGTCGCCGGCGAGGTCGCACTGGCCGAGTTCGAGGCAACGATCGACGCGGGCGATGAGGGCGGCGTGGAGGGCGGACGAGGGGGGCGGCGCTTCGGCTGGCCTGTTGTCTGAGGCGTCGATCGGTTCGCCCATCGAGCCGTGGATCGGCGGATCGGGCGGTGCGTCGGGGGCTCTGTCCGTGAGGGAGCGGGCGCGTCGGGCGGAGGGGCTTGCGGCGAGCCGGCGCAGGGGGCGGTGTTCGGGGGGATCGAGGTTGTGCAGGGGTCGCAGGGCGTCGGGCGGGCGCCTGACGCCGACGCGGGTGCCCAGGCGAGAGCAGAAGCGCGCGGGGTCCGAGAGGACCTCCAGCGCGGCGGCGTGGGAGAGGGCGCACCATATCCCCCCGGCGCGGGTCGGCTGCCAGATGACGGGGGCGCGGCGGCGGAGGGCGTCGAGCTCGTCGGCGGCCCGCCCGCTGGCGTGCAGGGCGGGGTCGAGCAGGTCGACCGGGCGGCCGAGGAGATCCTGGGCGGTGGGCCTCACGGGTCGCCGTCCTGGGGGGCGGCGGGTCGCGGGGTCGGGCGATCATCAGGGCGGCGCGGGGCGAAGTAGGCGGTGATCCTGGCCTGGTCGCCGATGCGCTGGAGCGAGGCGAAGTGGAGGCCGTCGCAGCCCGCCGGGAGGGCGTCGAGGGCGGCGCGCAGGGGTGTGGGGTCGACGCGGAGGTCTTCGGCCAGGGCGTGGAGGCGGCGGGCTGCGTCGTCGCGGGGCAGGTGCCGCTGGAGGGGGAGGTGGATGGCGCAGCCGGTGGGGGCGGCGTCGAGCGGGGTGTGGTGGAGGCAGGAGAGCCACCAGAGGGGGCGGCGGCCTTCGGGGCCGAGGAGGCCGTCGACGAGCAGCGCGGGGTCGAGGCTGGCGAAGGGCGCGGAGTCGCGGCCGAGGGCGTAGAGGCGCTCCAGGGCGTCGAGGCCGACGTCGCGCTGCAGCAGGTAGAGCTTGATCCGGGCCAGCGTGTCGGGGGCGAGGTCGAGGGAGAGGATGGTCCATTCGTCGAGGCCGGGGCGGTCGAGGTCGGGCAGCGTCCAGCCGGGGGAGAGGCGGTCAAGGGCGCGCTGGAGGTTGGGGCGAGCGGCGGCGCGGCCCTGGGCGGCGGCGCAGAGGTAGATCTTGAAGATCGGCGCGCCTTTAGGGGTGAAGATACCGCCGTGCCAGACGCGGAAGGGGGCGCGGGGGTCGGTGGGGACGAAGAGGTCCTCGACGGCGCGCAGGCGGCCGAGGTCGGCGCCCTGGGCGGCCATGCGGGCGGTGACGGCGGCGCCAGCGCGCCAGTAGGCGTCGGCGGAGGGCGGCTCGGCCTGGGCTTCGAGGAAGAAGCGCAGCTGCGGGGGGCTGGCGTCGAGGGTGACGCCGTCGAGCGTGACGCTGTCGAGCGTGACGCTGTCGAGCGTGACGCTGTCGAGCGTGACGCCGTCGAGCGTAATAGAAAAACTGAAGGGGCGGCGGTGGCTGACGCCGGAGGGCAGGGGCGGGGCGGCGGCGGGGCGGCGCCACCAGGCGCAGGGCGCGGCGAGGTCGGCGAAGGCGGCGGCCCAGCGGGGGGCGTGGTGTTCGGCGCCGATGGCGCGGGCCAGGGCGCGCAGCTCGACGAGGGCCAGCGCGCCGAGGGTGCCGGGGGCGGGTTCAGCTCTGGACATCGCCGAAGCCGGGCAGGGTGTGCGGGAAGCTCAGGCGCGTGTCGCGCTCGATGGTGTGGTCGCCGATGCGGGCTTGCCAGCGCAGGGCGGGGCCGTGGCCGGGGGCTTGGGCTTCGAAGGCGATCTCAAGGGAGACGGGGGTTTCGGGGCTGGCGGGCGGGTGGGGCGAGAGCGGGAGGTAGAGCTGGCGCCAGACGGTGGCGGGGGCGGCCGGGGAGGTGTCGAGCCAGAGGTCGGGGGCAAGCTCGGCGCTGAACCACGCGGCGATCCCGTGCAGGGGGCCTTCGCGCTCGGGGGTGAAGGTGGCGGCGCCGACGCGGGGGCGCTCGGGGCGCGCGGCGGCCATGTCGAGGGCCAGGAGGCGCGCGGGCGGGGCCAGGAGGTCATCGGGCGCGATCCGGGCGTTGAGGGGCTGGTGGGCGATCAGCGCGCGGGCGGCGGACCAGTCCAGGCCGAGGGCGTCGCCGAAGGTGGGGGCGGCGCGGTGCAGGGCGTCGGAGGAGATGGGGGCGGCCCAGAGTTCGATGGACGAGGGGCACAGGCGGCCGCCGGGGGCCAGCCAGCGGCGGCAGCGCAGCACCTCGTCGACCATGCCCCCGCCGAAGGCCAGCGGGCCGAAGCACTCGGAGATGAGCAGGTCGACCGGCTCGGGCAGGTGAGCCTCGGCGGCGCGGGCGCGGATCCAGGTGACGCCCTCGACGCCGTTGTCGCGCGCCAGCTGGGCGGCCAGCCCGACCACGGCGCCGATGTCGACGGCAAAGACGCGGCGGGCGCCCGCGCGGCGGGCCGCGATGGCCAGGATGCCGGTCCCCGTGCCCAGATCGGCGACGACGTCGCCGGGGCGCACGAGCCGGGCGACGGCCTCCAGCATCGCCCCCGTGCGCGCCGCGTCGTCGAGCAAGGCCCTGTGGTGCCCCAGCAATGCGGAGAAGCCCGCCGCCATGGGCAGGAAGGTGACCCGCTCGCCGCTCACGGGGCCTCCCAGAGCGCGCCGACGGCGGCCCGGTAGTCGAGCCAGCGGGCCAGGATCTCCTCCACACCGGCCACCACGGCGTCGTCCAGCTCCGAAGGGGTGTGATCCAGCAGCGCCGCCCAGGCGCGGTGACGATCCCCGATGGCCGCCCTCATGTGCGCCCGGGCCGCCACCATGGCGCCGACCGGGAGCCCGTGGTGGCGCACGAGCGGGTGGCGCGACAGCCAGCGATCCAGCTCGGCCTCGGCGGGGATACGATCGGCGGGCTGCGCCAGCAGCGCCCGGTCGCCCGCCGTGCCGTCGATGAAGAGGGCGGTGGCGGCGAAGGCCACCTGCCAGGGGACCCCGGCGGTCAGGGCGTCGAAGCCGTCCAGCAGCCGCCGGGAGGCGCCGAGCAGCGGCGCGCGATCAAAGGCGGCCTCGTCGGCGCCCAGCCTCGCCATCAGCCCCAGGAAGAGGTCGGCGTGGGGGGCCGTGCCGGACAGGCCGCCGGTCTGTTCTTCGTAGATCTCGGCGGCGAGGTAGGCGCGCACGGCCTCGGGGGGGGCCATGCCCAGGACGCGGGCCAGGAGCACGGGGTAGTCGCGGGTGATGACCCACCACTCCTGCTCGTAGTGGCGCAGGAGCTGGGCGGTGGACAGCTCCCCGGCCTCGAAGCGCGCCCAGGAGGGGTGATGTTTGCGATCCATCGCCCCCAGCAGGCGCTCCTTGAGCGCCGCGCGGCTGGCGGCCGACCTCAGAGGCATCGCCCCGTGCGAACCTCGCAAGTCGAGCCCTCGCCGCAGTCCGCGTCCGCGTCGCACCTCGTCAGACACGCGCCGAAGCCCTGGCCGAGGTTCTGGCAGGCGTAGCCCTCCCGGCACCCGGTGTTGGCGACAGGATCGCAGCCCGCAAGGCACACGGTCGTGTTGGAGGCGCGCACGCAGATGTTGCCCGAGCCGCAGTCGGCGGCGCTCTGGCAGCCCACGGCGGAGCAGTAGCCGCCCACGAAGCCTGTCTCCTCGTTGGTCTCGGGGTCGCGCTCGGTGAAGCAGAAGGCCGAGAGCGGGCCGGCTTCGCAGTCGGCGTCCGCGTCGCAGGCCTCGCCGACGTTGGTGGGGACCGGGCACAGCGCCTCGGCCAGCGCCTCGCAGCTCAAGGCGACGATCTCGGCGGCCTGGAAGCCGACCGGGTCCTCCTCGCAGACCCCGACGCAGGTCTCGCTGATCTGGACGTCGTCGGGGCAGGCCTGCTGGGTGCAGGTGTCAAGCAGATCGCAGGCGCGCTCACAGAGCGTGGGGACAGGATCTGGCTCCGGCTCGGGTTGGGGCTCGGGGGTCGGCTCCGGCTCGGGCTGGGGCTCGGGCTGGGGCTCGGGCTGAGGCTCGGGGGTCGGCTCCGGCTCCGGGTTGGGCTCGGGGTTTGCCTCCGGCTCGGGGTTGGGCTCAGGGTTGCCCTCGGGTTCGGGGTTTGCCTCCGGCTCAGGGTTCGCCTCGGGGTTCGCCTCGGGTTCGGGGGTCGGCTCCGGCTCGGGGTTGGCCTCCGGGGCGACCTCGCCTCTTCGGAAGTCGCAGAAGCCCTGATCGCCTCGCACCGCGACGCAAACCTGGTCGCCAGGGCAGTCCTGCAGGCTCACCGCGCACAGCGCCACGCAGAACCGGTTGGCCTCGTTGTCCTCGAAGCACCGCAGATCACCCTGGCAGCCTCGGTCGTCCTGGCAGTCGTCGCCCACGCCGCCGAGCTGATCCAGCGGCACGCACTCGCCCCCCTTGCACTGCGTCCCAAGCACGCAGTCCAGGTCGCCCGCGCAGGGCTGGTTCCCCTGCTCTCCGACGAAGTTCTCGTTCTGCTTGACGCACCCGGCGCCGAGCGCCGTCGCCAACGCCGCCACGCAACATATTGCCAGGACACGACTTTTACCACTTCCGAGCGCCGACATTGCCAACACCTCTAACATCCGATCAAGGGGCTGACCGTCCGCACCGCGCGGACCTTTTCGTGGGGCGCCCCGGCATCCCTTCGTTTCAGGCGGCGCACTATGGTGCGTCGCGCCTCCCGAATCAAGCCCAGGCCGTCCGGCCTTCGGCGGCTTGCAGGTTCGCTCAGTGAAGATCCCGACGCACCAGGCCCCCACCACGATACCCCACAGACCACGATCGGGCCGCCCCAGGCTCGCGCCCGGGGCTACAGAGAAGGCACGCCCCTGCGGGGCTGACGAGGGGATGGATGCCTGCGTGCGCCCTGTCACAAGCCACAAGGGACGCGATGGGTTGAGGGTTCTGGTGTCGAGGGACACGCCCCCACGCAGATTGACGCCCCGCCGAAAGCCCCGAAGGGGCATCCCTGATCTGTAGCCCCAGGCGCGAGCCTGGGCGGCCCGATCCCCGCTCCGTCGGTCTTCCCGCCCGGCGCCTTGGCCCCGCGCGTCCCTGGTCAGGCTCAGGCCAGCCGGTAGGTCGCCAGATCCACGGTCATCAGGCTCCACAGCCACGTCCGCTCGACGGGGTCGTCCCACCCTCGCGCGTTGTCGCCCAGCAGCCACAGCGCCTCGTCCATCCACGCGCACAACAGCAGGTCTTCCCAGCAGCGGACCTCGGCCTCGTCGAGCGGGCACTCGCGCTGGTAGGCCTCCAGGAAGACCAGCCACTCACGCCGCGTCAGGGTCCGCCGAGGGGCCTCCGGGGCGCTGTTGGGGAAGAGGAAGGCGGCGATGGCCAGATCGTAGGCCTTCGGGATGCGACCGCCGCTGTCGGGGTCGATCAGCACGGGTCGGGTCGGCGTTTCGAAGACGAGGTTGCCGGCCTTGTAATCCCACGAGCAGTTCGACAGCGGCAGGCGAGCCTCCAGCGCGCGCGGGAGCGCCTCGTCGAAGTAGCGCGCGGCCCGCTCGCACACCGCCTCCTCAAGCCGCCCGGCCTTCCCCGGCCTGGCCCGCTCCAGGTGCTCCAGCGCCGCCGCCGCGCTGCCCGTGATCTCCTCGGGCGCCACCGCCACGACCCGCTCGCGCACCTCCAGCCCGAAGTCCGCCTCCAGCCCTGCGCCGTGGATGCGCCCCAGCAGCGCCCCCGCCGCGCCCAACTGCGGCCGCTCTCCCCGGTACTCCTGCCCGTCGATGAAGGGGTAGACCACCCAGATCTCCGCCCCGAAGGCGCGCGGGTTCGGGGCGATCTCCTCCACCGGCGCCACCGACGCGATCCCCCCCTCCACCAGCGACCGCGTCCACCGCCCGATCGCCACGCCGGCCTCGATGGGAGCCCGCGTCCGCTTGACGATCCGATCGCCTTGCGCCGTCCGCACCCGGTAGACAGGCGCCTCGGCGCAGAGCTGGAGGGCGCTGACCTGAGGCGGCAGCCCGAAGGCCGCCAGGATGTCGCGGTGCGCTTCTGGGATCATGACATTGCCTCTCGTCGGGTTCACCTCCGCCCACTCTACAGCCCTCCGGCGCGCTTGTCAGCGTGCGCGGCCATTCATCAACGCCCACCCGTCCTGGTCATCGATCGCGTCTTTGTGGGCGGCGTTTGCGGGCGGGTGGGGGGTGGAGGCCGTCGTCGCGGAGGGTGTAGCCGAGGGAGGCGAGCATGGCCTCCCATTGCGGGCGGTCGCAGCCGAGCCATTGCATGGGCTCGGTGGGGAGGGGCGTGGGGCCGGTGGTGACAGTCAGGCGCAGGTGTGCGGTGGTGCGCTCGAACATGTCGGCGCGGACGCAGCGGGGGCCGAGGCGAGGGTAGCCGAGGGCGTCGGCGAGGGGTTCGGGCCAGTCGACCTCGATGGATACGGCGTCGCCGGGGAGTTCGGGGGTGGCGTCGAGGTCGAGCCAGGCGGCCCAGCAGGCGGCGCGCAGGGCCTGGTGGGCGGGCTTGAGCATGGGCTGGGCGAAGACGAAGCGGAGGCCGAGGCGGACCTTGAGGCGGGCGAGGGTCTTCTTGTCCTTGTCGCTCAGGGCCTTGATCTGGTCGGCGGCCTCGTGGCGCGGGATGGCGCCGAGGCGGCTGGCGACGAGGTAGAGGAGGCCGGCGATGGGGCCGCGGGCGTCGGGGAGGGTGGCGGCGCTCTGGCAGGCGCGCAGGGCCTCCTTGACCCAGGCCTCGACGTGGGCCTTGACGCGGCGTCGGAGGTCCTCGGGGAGCAGGTCCATGGGGCGAGCGCGGACCTCGGGGGCGTCGATCGCCGCGCCGCGGGCGAGGCGGGCCAGCGGCTGGCCGCGCCAGGTGATCTCCAGGCGATCGCTCCAGGCCAGGGGCTCGGCGTCGGAGGCGAGCAGGGCGTCGGCCTGGGCGCGGGCGGCGGCCTCGGCGGCGCGGCGGCCGTGGCGGCGGTTCTCCTTGTGGCCGAAGATCCTGTCGGCCTCGGGGTTGGAGACAAAGGAGAAGCCGACGATCCGGCCCAGGGGGATGGTGCGGGTGAGGACCCGGTCGCCGTCGAGCTCGACCTCGTGGGGGGTGGGGCGCGGGGCGACGAGGCCAGCGCGCTCCTCGACGAAGCTGTGGGTGAGCTGGGCGTGGAGGGCGGCCGAGAGGGCCTCTTCGAGGTCCAGGACGCGGTCGCGCCAGCGGTCGGTGTCGGCCAGCCAGTCGGCTCTGTGGGCGATGTAGGCCCAGGTGCGGGCGTGGGCGATGCGCTGCATCAGGGCGTCGATGTTGCCGTCGAGCTGCTCAAGGCGGCGCAGGTTGCGGTCGATCCAGTCGGGCTGGACGCGGGCGAACTTGCCGGTGAGCTGGCGGTAGACCTCGGCCAGCAGGCGAGCGTGGGCGGCCTCGGAGGACTGGCGGTAGTTGGGGATGCGGCAGACGTCCCACAGGAGCGCGACCTGCTCGGGGCCGCGCGCCGCGACGCGGGCGACGTCCTCCATCTGCAGCAGCAGCTCCAGCGCCTGGGCGTCCTCCTGCTCGCGGGCGTGGACGAGGCAGCCGTGGAAGGGTTGGCGGCACAGGCCCTCGCGCAGCGCCTCGACGGAGCCGGTGTCGAGGTCGCCGTGTCGCCAGTAGACCTTGCGGATCGGCGCGAACTCCTGCCGACAGACGGCCTCGATGAGCCCCGGCGGCAGCCGCGTCTGGTCGGCGCAGGCCCTCGTGAGGCCGAAGCGCCCGTCGCGCGTGTGGCGGCCGGCGCGCCCGGCGATCTGGCCGATCTCCCAGGCCTCCAGCCGCCGGACCTCCTGGCCGTCGTACTTCTGGAGCGCCCCGAAGGTGACGTGGCGGATGTCCAGGTTGAGCCCCATCCCGATCGCGTCGGTGGAGACGAGGTAGTCGACCTCGCCGGACTCGACCAGGGCGACCTGGGCATTGCGGGCGCGCGGCGAGAGCGCCCCGAGGACCACGGCGGCGCCGCCGTGGCTGGCCCGCAGGCGCTCGGCCAGCTCGTAGACGTGCGCGATCGAGAAGGCGATCACGGCCGTCCGCCTGGGCAGCGCCGACAGCTCGCGCGGGTCCTCGTAGTGCAAGGCGCTCAGGCGCGCGTGGCGCTCGATCCTGGCGGTGGGGGTCAGGCGCTCCAGGACAGGGGCCATGGTGTCCGAGCCGAGGAACCAGGTCTCGCGGGTGCCGCGCGCGTTGAGCAGCCGGTCGGTGAAGACGTGCCCGCGCCTGGGGTGGGTGGCCAGCTGGATCTCGTCCACCGCGACGAAGGGCACCGCCCGCGTCAAGGGCATCGACTCGACCGTACACACCCAATAGCGCGCGCCGCGCGGCTCGACGCGCTCCTCGCCCGTCAAGAGCGCCACCTGCTCGACGCCGACGCGGGCCGCGATCCGGTCGTAGACCTCGCGTGCCAGCAGCCGCAGGGGCAGGCCGATCATCCCGCCGCCGTGCTCGATCATGCGCTCGATGGCGCGGTGCGTCTTGCCCGTGTTCGTCGGCCCGAGCTGCGCCACGATCGCGCTGCCGGTGCCGCCGCCGGTCAAGACTGTCGGTGAGATCAAAGACATGGACGATCCTGGTGGGGCAGTCGGCGTTGTTGGGTGGGCACAAGACCCCGTCGGGAACAATCGATCACGGCAGGGAGGCGTTGTTGGGCGGACACGTCGATCGTGGCGGGTCGGCGTGATCGACGTGCCCGAAACGAAGTCGACTCGCCATTGTTCACGACGGGGTCTGTGCCCGTCAATGAGGGCGATGCGTTGCGATCAACGAGCGCGCCGACCCCCTGCCGAGAGCCCCGAAGGCCGCCCCAGGCTCGCGCCCGGGGCTACAGAGAAGGCACGCCCCTGCGGGGCTCTCGACAGGATGAATGCCTTCGCAGCGGCGTGTCACAAGCCACAAGGGACGCGATGGGTTGAGGGTTCTGGTGTCCAGGGACACGACGCCCGCAGGCCGACTCCCTGTCGAGAGCCCCGAAGGGGCGTCCCTGACCTGTAGCCCCAGGCGCGAGCCTGGGGTGGCGGACGCGATGGGTTGAGGGTTCTGGTGTCCAGGGACACGGCGCCCGCAGGCCGACTCCCTGTCGAGAGCCCCGCAGGGGCATCCCTGACCTGTAACCCCGGGCGCGAGCCTGGGGCGTTGAAAGACGGCCCTCTTCTGTTAGGATGCGGCCCACCGATCCCGGGCCGCCGCGCCCGCCGCACATGGAGACTTCTGATGACCCAGGATATCGCCGTCCTCGCCTTCTGGAAGAACTACGATCGCAAGCTCTACCTGCGGGCCGCGCAGCTGGCCGATGAGCTGGGCTACCACTCCTTCTGGGTGCCGGAGGCCTGGGGCTACGAGATCTTCCAGCTCCTGACCGAGATGGCGATCCACACGAAGCGCATCAAGCTCGGCACGGGCATCGTCAACGCCTTCAGCCGCTCGCCGGGGCTGATCGCGATGAGCGCCGCGACGCTGGACGAGATCAGCGAGGGCCGCCTGATCCTGGGCCTGGGCACCAGCGGCGCCCGCGTCATCGAGGGCTTCCACGCCCGCGCCTTCGACAAGCCCCTGACCCAGCTCAAGGACGTCATCCGCGTCACCCGCGCGCTGCTGGCCGGCAAGAACCTCATCGAGGCCGGCGCCGAGCTGACCGAATACAGGCCCTTCACCCTGGCGATGAACCCCGGCCGCCCCGACATCCCCATCTACGTCGCGGCCCTCAAGCAAAAATCCATCACCGCCATCGGGGAGCTGGCCGACGGCTGGATCCCGACCATGTGGCCCTGGGAGGACCTGGATCAGGGCCACGCCTGGATCGCCGAGGGCGCCGCGCAGGCCGGCCGCGACCCCGCCCAGATCGTCACCGCCCCCTACACCATCGTCGTCCCCATGGCCGGCATGGCCAACCAGATGGCCCGGCAGGTGATCTCCTTCTACATCGGCGGCATGGGCGACTACTACCGCGAGCTGCTGCGCGGCTTCGGCTACGGCGACGAGTGCGACCGGATCGTCGAGCTCTACAAGGACAAGGCCACCCGCAAGCAGGCCGCCGGCGCCGTCACCGACGCCATGATCAAGGCCCTGACCATCGCCGGCGACCCCGCCGAATGCCTCGCCCGGCTGCGCGAGGCCAAGGCCGCAGGCGCCGACCTGCCCATCGTCTGCCTCCCCCCCGAGGCCCCCTGGGAGATGCAGGAGATGCTGCTGCGCGGCATGGCCCCCAACCAGTAAGGTCGCGGTCGAGCACTCCCGGAGGTCTTCATGGGTGCGGTCATCCTCTTGAGCGCCGCTCTGGCCCTGGTCGCGACGCTGCCCTTCGCCCACATGATCGCGGCGCTGGTGACGTGGTCGATCCGCGTCAACCCCGGCCACATCCGCGAGGTCATGCCCGTGATGCCCGCCGCGCGCCCGATCAAGGGCCGCGCCGAGCGCCGCTGGGATCGGCAGGTCCATCAGGCCGAGGCCCGCCTGCTGCGCCGCTTCAAGGACGGCGTCCAGGGCGCCGAGGCCAGCGCCCTGGCCCCGCTGATCACCCTCGACCCCATGGTGGTCGAGGAGGCCCTGGCCCGGATGCGCGAGGAGATCCCCTGCCGCCTGCGGGTCACTCGCCAGGGCCGCATGCTGCACGACTTCAAGGCCGAGGACGTCGCCGCGCTGCGGCGGCGGCGGGCGCTCTCGATGCCGCTGCGCGCGGCCCTCTTCGGCCTGGCCCTCTTCGCCAACCTCGGCGCCGCCTGGCCCGTGCTGGCCATGGCCCTGGGCGCCGTCCTGACGCTGGCGGCCATGGCCGGCGCCGCCGAGGAGGAGGCCTTCGTCACCGGCCTCATCGGCCTCTCCCTGCTGGGCGTCTTCTTCGTCGTCAACCTCGTCGCCGGCCTCGTCGTCCACCTGCTGCTCACCCCCCCGATCAAGGGCCCCAGCCTCGGCGACCTCAAGGAAGGCGAGGCGCCGCGCAAGCGGACCCGGGGAGCGCTCGCGGACGCAACGCCCAGCACCGGGGGCTCCTCCTGGGGCTGGATCGGCTTTCCGTCATCGTCGTCATCGTCGTCGTCATCGTCGAGCAAGAGCAGCGGAGGGAGCGGGGGCGGTGGCGGCGGCGACTCGGATCTGGGCAGCGCGATCATCGTCATCATCCTGCTGGTGGTCATCGCGGTGTGCCTGGTGGTGGTGGTGCTCTGGATGCGGGGGCTCTGGCGGTCGGTGACGCGCAAGGACGAGGAGGGGTTGTTGTCGCCGACGCAGTGGGTCCGGGAGGCGGACGTAATAGATTGGTCCGAGCGCTACATCCCCACCAACGACCTGGTGTTGAGGGCGTTTCGGGCGCTGTGGCGCGTCTACAGCCACCGCCGGCCGCAGGACCCGGACATGGGGGCGCGGGCGCTCTTGAGGGCGCGGCGCGGCGGCGGGGTGGTGTCGGCGCTGGAGCTGTCGCTCTCGGAGGGGATCGAGATGGCTGAGGCGGCCGAGGTGGGCGCGCGGCTGTGCGGGATGGTGGAGGGGGAGATCCTGGTCAGCGACGAGGGGGATCTGGCCTTCTCCTTCCCAGAGCACACGCTGGCCGGGCTGGAGGGGGATCTGGACGACGATCTGGAGGCCGAGTACGTGACCTTCAACGACGAGGGGCGGCCCAGGCGGCGGTCGAACCAGCCGACGGACGCCGTCCCGGTCAACGTCGTGGGGCTGACGCGGGGGCACCTGGTGGCCACCGATCGCCTCGTGGCCGGGACCTTCACGATGGCGGTGATGGGGATCCTGGCGCTGCAGGGGATGTCGGGCCTGGGCGCTCTGGGGGTCGTGTTGCAGGGGTTCGGCAGCGCGGCGCTGGTGGTGATGGCGGCGGGGACGGCGACCTTGAGCGCGCTGTGCCGCTATACGGCCAGGTCGGTCGCGGCGCAGGGGGTGCTGCGGGACGGTCGGCGGGCGCTGGTCTTCCGCATCCGGCGGGCGCTCGAGGCGGGCGAGCGCCACGCGGACCTGCGGCCGGTGTCGCGGTGGGTGGCCTCGGCCTTCTCGGGGGCCTGGGCCGTGCCGGTGGAGCTGGTCGAGCGCGAGATCGCGACGCTGGCCGCCGATCTGGGCCTTGAGCCGATCGCGCTGTCGGGCAGCGACGAGGGCGCGGCGATCGTCTACGACGTCACGGCGCTGCGGCGGCGGCTGGGGAGGCTCCAGCGGCCGCACCTGGAGTCGGCCTTCGGGTCGGCCTCCGAAGGGGGAGAGGGCGAAGAGGACGGGGTCATCTTTGACACCGAGATCGTGCACGAGCGGGTGTCGGCGCTGGCCTGAGGGATGCCGAGCGGCCTCGTGGGGGCGCGAGGAGGAAAAACGAGGTCGAGGTCGTCAGGGGCTTGACGTGTCCGAATGAAACACGTTCTAGTCTGCGGACGAGTGGAGCGCCCGGGTGGGGCGGCCGTCTTGAGGGTGGGGTTGTCGGCGCGCGGCGGTGATCGCGCGGCGGTGATCGCCTCCAGGTGGTCGGAATGAAAGAGGATTCAACGAGCGCGGCCGAGCACGTGGGCGGCCTGGGGGGTCAGGGTGGACTGTTACATCTACGACGCGGTGCGGACACCGCGGGGCAAGGGGAAGGCGGGCGGCAGCCTCAACGATCTGACGCCGGCCTACCTGGCCAAGGTGGTGCTGGAGCGGCTGAGGGATCGCAATGGGCTGGACACGAGCCGCGTGGACGACGTGATCCTGGGGTGCGTGGAGCCGGTGGGGGAGCAGGGCTCCAACATCGCGCGGGTGGCGGCGCTCTACGCGGGCTATGACGTCAAGGTGCCGGGGGTGCAGGTCAACCGCTTCTGCTCGTCGGGGCTGGAGGCGTTGAACATGGCGGCGGCGCAGGTCATGGCGGGGCAGTCGGACTTGACGGTCGGCGGCGGCGTGGAGTCGATGAGCCGGGTCAAGATGGGCAGCTCGGGGGGGGCCTGGGCGATGGACCCGCAGGTGGCGCAGCCGCTCTACTTCGTGCCGCAGGGGGTCAGCGCCGATCTGGTGGCGACGAAGTACGGCTACAGCCGCAGGGACGTGGACACCTACGCGGCGGCCAGCCAGGAGCGGGCCGGGGTGGCGTGGGCCGAGGGGCGCTTTGCCCGCAGCGTCGAGGCGGTCAGGGACCTCAACGGGGTCCTGGCGCTGGATCGGGACGAGACCGTGAGGGCGGGGACGACGGCGGAGGATCTCGGGGCGCTGGAGCCGGCCTTCAAGGTCATGGGCGAGCAGTACGGCTTTGACGCGGTGGCGCTGCAGCGCTACCCGGAGCTGGAGTACATCGAGCACGTGCACCACGCGGGCAACTCCTCGGGGATCGTGGACGGCGCGGCGGTGGTGCTGCTTGGGTCCAGGGAGGTCGGCCAGCAGCTCGGGCTCAAGCCGCGCGCGCGGATCCGGGCCTTCTCGTCGATCGGATCGGAGCCCTGCATCATGTTGACGGGGCCGGCGCCCTCGGCGCGCAAGGCGCTGTCCAGGGCCGGGATGTCGGCCTCGGACGTGGACCTCTTCGAGGTCAACGAGGCCTTCGCGGCGGTGGTCCTGCGCTTCATGGACGACCTGGGCGTGGGCCACGACAGGGTCAACGTCAACGGGGGGGCGATCGCGCTGGGTCACCCGCTCGGGGCCACCGGGGCGATGATCCTGGGCACTCTGCTCGACGAGCTG
>SXGS01294558.1_pt1 | contig 16469 bp, 14 predicted proteins | sample 3174681 | NCBI WGS metagenome assembly SXGS01 (sample SAMN11356861, study PRJNA531348) | freshwater metagenome | isolation source: freshwater sample F1-80 | place: China: Fuxian Lake, Yuxi | collected 2017-12-25 | reverse complement strand
ATGGCGCAACGTCTCCTGTCGCGTTCGCTCACGTCGAAGGAGCAGTCGATTGTGAAGCGAACGCTCGCCGACATGCGCGCCTTCTACGAGAAGCAGCCCGAGGCTGCGAAGGAGTTCCTCGCCGTCGGCGAATCGAAGCCTTCCGACAAAGTCCCGGTGACGCAACTCGCCGCGATGACGATGGTGGCGAACCAGTTGATGAACCTCGACGAGGTGTTAAACAAATGAACCGAAGTGGGACAATGGAATGGGGGCAAAGGAATGTTTTCTTTCATTCCCTTGTCCTCATTCCGCTGTCTGATTCCCCACAAATCCCATGAGCCTGCTCCAAGAATTTCAAACTCTCGAAACCCGCCGCCAGTTCTTCAGCCGTGGCAAGAACGCCCTCGGCTACGCTGCGCTCGCCTCTCTACTCGGCCCCACGATGAAGCTCTGGGGCAATGACGCGGGGCCGGCCAGCGCCACGTTGCCGCATTTTCCGGCGAAGGTGAAAAACATCATCTACCTGCACATGGTCGGCGGGCCGTCGCAGATGGATCTCTTCGACTACAAGCCGGTGATGAAGGACTGGTACGACAAGGATCTCCCTGACTCGATCCGCCAGGGCCAGCGCCTTACCACGATGACCTCGGGGCAGAAGCGCTTTCCGATCGCGCCGACGAAGTGGGAGTTCAAGCCCGCCGGGAAGTGTGGCTTGATGATGAACACCGAGTTGTTGCCCTTCACCTCGAAGTGCGTCGATGACATGGCGTTCATTCGCTCGATGCACACCGAGGCCATCAATCACGAGCCGGCCATCTGCCACATGCAGACCGGCAGCATGGTCGGCGGCCGGCCCTGCATCGGGTCGTGGGTCAGCTACGGACTTGGTTCGCTGAACGAAAATCTCCCGACCTTCGTCGTGCTCGTCGCCGAGCCGACGAACAAGGAACAAATCCAGGCCATCAGCGCGCGGCTGTGGTCGAGCGGTTTCCTCAGCGGCGAACACGCGGGCGTGTCCTTCCGCAGCCAGGGCGATCCGATTCTCTTTCTCACCAATCCGCCCGGCGTGCCAGGCGACTTGCGCCGCCGTCAGCTCGACGGCCTTAACGCGTTGAACCAGATCAACTACAAGAAGGTCGGCGATCCCGAGACGCACACGCGCATTCAGCAGTACGAGATGGCCTTCCGCATGCAGACCAGCGTGCCGGAACTCACCGACTTGAGCGGGGAATCGGAGGCGACGCTCCAGCTCTACGGCGACGCGGTGAAGAAGGCGGGTTCGTTCACGTCCTCCTGTCTGCTCGCGCGCCGACTCGTGGAGCGCGGCACACGCTTCGTGCAGGTGTATCTCAACAATTGGGACCATCACTCGAACGCCGGTGGCCGTCTTCCCAGCCAGTGCAAGGACATCGATCAGGCGACCTACGCGCTCATCCAGGATTTGAAGTCGCGCGGTCTCTTCGACAGCACGCTCATCGTCTGGGGCGGTGAATTCGGGCGCACGATCTACAGCCAGGGCGGTCTCTCGAAGGAAAACTACGGACGCGATCATCATCCGCGTTGCTTCACGATGTGGCTGGCTGGCGGCGGCATCAAAGGCGGCACCGTCTATGGCCAGACCGACGATTTCAGCTACAACATCGTCGAGAACCCGGTTCACGTCCGCGATCTGCACGCGACGATCCTGCATCAACTCGGCATCGATCACCGGAAGTTCACCGTGAAGTGGCAAGGCTCCGACATGAAGCTCACCGGGGTGGATGCGGAAGCGCAGGTGGTGAAGGACATCTTGGCGTGACCGAAGCCATTCAACCGCCCGAAGTCGATTGAAGATTGCTGCCCGCATTCCCTTCGGGAATTCTCCCGTCATGCTTCGGCCTCGAAAGAAATACACGGTTCACGACCTGCAACTGCTCAAAGGCAAACGCGTCCTCACGCACATCCACGTGAAGTCACCCGAGGAAGCCGCCGCCGCCGAGGCTGCCGGCGTGGATGTGATGAGTTGCAGCTTCGATTCCCCGGAAGCCCAGGCGCGATTGCCGATACTCGTTGCCGCCGCTCCGAACAGCTTCCTCTCCTGCGCCACGCCGCACGGGCTGGCGACGCTGGAGGAGGCCATTCGCGTCGCCTTTCGCGCGCTCGAACTCGGCGCCAGCTCCGTCTATTGCTCGGCCAGCCCGTTCATCATCGAGGCGATGGCGCGCGAGCGCATTCCCGTCGTCGGGCATCTCGGAATGGTTCCGCGCCATGTCACTTGGACGAACTACCGCGCGATCGGAAAGACGGAGGAGGAGGCGCTGCAACTCCATCAGCAGATGAAGACGCTCGAAAGCGCCGGCGCCTACGCGGCGGAGTTGGAGTGCGTCCCGCATCAGCTCGGTCGCTGGCTCAGTTCGCAGACGAAGATGCTCCTGATGTCCCTTGGTTCGGGCAGCGGCTGTGACACGCAGTTCCTGTTCTCCGACGACATCCTGGGTGACTACGACGAACGTTTGCCGCGACACGCCAAGGCATACCGGAACTTCCTCGAAGAACATCGCCGCCTCCAGCGCGAGCGCATCGCGGCGTTCGGCGAATACATTGCGGACGTAAAGGAAGGACGCTTCCCGGAACGCAGCCATCTCGTGGAGATGGACGAAGCAGTTTTGCAGAAGGTCATTCGCGCAACCGGCGGCAAGTAGTCGCCACTTTCGATCGTAGGCCGGGAATCCTCACGGCTTGTCACTCGTCACACCCGTCGGTAGCGTGCGCTTATGAACGTCACTGATTCCGGGCCGGGGCTTGAACCGGGCCGCCCGTCGCGAGATTCCGCCAGCGCGGAGGTCGTGATCGCCGTGCGTGGCCTAACGAAGGTCTTCAAGGACTTTTGGGGCCGGCCCAAGGCGCGCGCCGTCGATGGCGTCGATTTCGAGGTGCGCAAGGGCGAGGTGTTCGGTCTGCTCGGCCCGAACGGCTCTGGCAAATCCACCACGGTGAAGATGCTCCTCGGCCTGCTTTATCCCACGAAGGGCCACATCGAAGTCTTCGGAAAATCGCCGCGCCATGTCGCCACGAAGTCCCGCATCGGCTACCTGCCCGAGGAATCCTATCTCTACCGCTACCTCAACTCGCACGAGACGCTCGATTTCTTCGGGAACCTCTTTCATCTCCCGCCCGGCCAGCGCCGCGAGCGCGGCGAACAGTTGCTCGACATGGTCGGCCTCACGCAGACCCGCACCCGCACGGTCGGTGAATTCTCCAAGGGCATGCAACGCCGCATAGGCCTGGCCCAGGCGCTGATCAACGATCCCGATCTCGTCATCCTCGATGAACCCACGGCCGGGCTCGATCCGATTGGCTGCCGCGAGGTGAAGGACCTCATCCTCGCCCTCGCGCGCCGCGGGAAGACGGTGATTCTCAGCAGCCATTTGCTTTCCGACGTGGAAGACGTCTGCGACCGCGTCGTCATTTACTACGGCGGCAAGGTGCAGGCCATCGGCGAACTCAAGGACCTGCTGGCAAATCGCGACGCGGTGCGCATCACCACGCCGCCGTTGCCCCGCGAGAAGATGCAGCAGGTGCTGGAACTCATCCGCGCCGACGTCGCTGCGGACAAGGTGCGGATCGACAACCCGACACAGAACCTCGAGAGCTACTTCCTCGACATTGTGGCGAAGGCAAAGCAGGCCGCCGCCGAAACTTCCGGGGCGCAATCCGGCGGCCGTGTCGCCGCTTACCTGCAAGGAAGCGCGAGTGCGACCCCCGCGACGGACAAGGTGCTGGAACGTCTCACCGCGCCGGTCGCAACGAAGCCGGCCGATCAGATTGCTGCTGCGCCTGCTCCCGCCGTGAACCAAGCGAAGCTCGATGCGCTGGCGAAGCCAGAACGCGCCGGGTCGGAGACTGGCGCTCCGGGTTCCGCTGCGACGCCCGCTCCCGGCCCCGTGCAGGAGCAGAAGCCCGTCGATCTTTCCAAGGCCAACGACAAGCTGTCGTCGTTGCTGAACAAGCCCAAGCAGTAATCCACGCCTGATGCAACGACTCCTCGCCATCACCGCGCTCACCTGGAGGGCCGCGTTCCGCTTCCGTCTTTTCTGGGTGCTGGGCGTGCTGCTGCTCGCCTCGGTCATCCTCCTGCCGCTCCTCATCAAGGACGACGGCACCGCGCGGGGGTTCATCCAGATCATGCTCACCTACACCTTGAGCGTGATCACCGGGTTGCTCGGCTTCTCCACGCTCTGGCTTGCCTGCGGGACGCTCGCGCGGGACATCGAGGATTGCTCGATGCAGATGGTCGCGGTGAACCCAATCGCGCGCTGGCAAATCTGGCTGGGCAAGTGGCTCGGCATCCTCGCGCTCAATGCCTGTCTGCTCGCCGTCTCCGGCGGGGCCGTCTTCGGCCTTCTGCACTGGCGGCTGTGGCGCATGGAACAGGCCCGCGATGTCGCGAAGGAACGGAAGGACGATCGTCTCGCGGCCTACATCGATTCGCAGATCGCCATCCTGCGGAACGAAATTTTCGTCGCGCGCGCGAGCATCAAGGAACCGCCGCCGGACATTGAGAGCGAAGTCGTCCGTCAGGTGGAACGCGTGCCTAACCGGAACTCGCTCTCGCCAGAGCAACTCGCCGAAGTCACCTCCCAGATGCGCGAACGTGTCAACGCCTTGCAACAGGTCGTCGGGCCGAATCATCGCCGGGAATGGGCGATCGACTTCGGCCTCAAGCGCCATCTCATCGGGAACCAGCCGATGTTTCTCCGGATCAAATTCTACGCCGCGCAGACCAACGCCACCGGGCTTTACGAGGGCAACTGGACGATCGGTCCCTACGCCAACCCGATCGGTCGCAGCTACCCCGAGAGCCTCGCCGCCAGCACGTATCACGAGATCCAGATCGACGGCGGTAGCAAGCTGCTCGATGAACAGGGCCGGCTCATCGTGAACTTCGTCAACCGCAACAACAGCGCCTTGATCTTCCCGCTCGATGGCGGCCTGGAGGTGCTCTATCGCGAAGGCGGCTTCGCCCTGAACTACACGCGCGGCCTCGCCATCCTCTGGTGCTGGCTCGCCTTGCTCGCCACGGTCGGCCTTTCCGCCGGCAGCCTGTTGTCGTTCCCTGTCGCCGCGTTTTGCTCCATCGGACTGCTCGTCGTCGCGCTCTCCAGCGGTTCGCTCGCCTCCACAGTGCAGGAGGGCACGATCATGGCGTCGGATCATGAGACCGGACCGGGTGCCGGCACCTGGATCGACATGGTCATCATCCCGTTCTTCAAGGGCATCCTCGAAGTTGTGAATCTCGTCGAAGCCTTCTCGCCTGTGGACGCCCTCAGCACCGGGCGCAGCATCACCTGGGGCCAGCTCGCGCAGGCCTTCGGGCAGATCGTCCTGCTCATGGGTGGCATCTTCGCGGCGCTGGGCATCTGGTGTTTCACCCGGCGCGAACTCGCCACGGCACAAGGCAACTCCTGACATGCACGGCAAGGCCTACAAACTTTCCCTCCTCGCCCTAGCGCTCGTGCTGCTCGTCACGGCGGGCTTCCAGCAACAACGTCTGAACCGCCAGCGCTCGGCGCTCGGCCTCACCCGCGTCGCGCCGCTGGAAAACGCCCCGCCGGTGCTCGCGTTCACGACCGTCGCGCTTGGCGGCTTCCGCGGCATCATTGCGAACCTGCTGTGGATTCGCGCCAATGACATGCAGCAGGAGGATCGTTACTTCGAGCAGGTGCAGCTCGCCGACTGGATCACCAAGCTCGAACCCACCTTTGTCCAGGTCTGGCTCGTGCAGGCGTGGAACATGGCCTATAACATCTCCGTCAAGTTCCGCGACCCGTACGATCGCTGGCGTTGGGTCCAGAGCGGCATCGAACTGCTGCGCGATCAGGGCATCCGCTACAACCCGAAGGAAGCCCTCCTCTACCGCGAGCTCGCGTGGTTCTACCAACACAAGATCGGCCAGAACCTCGACGACGCCCATCTCATCTACAAATACGAGGTCGCCAACGAGATGACCCGCGCCCTCGGCGGTCCGAAGCCGAACTACGACGAGCTTTCCAATCCGCAGACACCTGAAGCCCGCGCCCGCGCGACGTATCTGCGCGAAAAGCTCCGCATGGACCCCGCGATGATGAAGCGGGCGGATGAGCTTTACGGCCCGCTCGAATGGCGGCTGCCCGAAGCCACGGCGATTTATTGGGCGATGGTTGGTCTCGAGAATTCCAACGACAAGGAACTCACGACCCTGCGCCGCGTGATCTTCCAATGCCTCCACATGATCGTCATGCGCGGGCGCATTCTTGCGCAGGCCGCCGACGGCACCTACGCCTACGGCCCCGACCTCTCCAAGATCAGCCTGGCACACGATGGCTATACCCGGATGCTCGCCGAGGAAAAGGAGAAGCCCATCGTTGTCGAGCGCGCGCACAAGAACTTCCTTCGCGAAGCCGTTTACCTGCTTTACACCCACAACCAGCTCACAGCCGCCGAGCAGTGGATGAAGGTCTTGAGGGAGAAATATCCGGACGCGATGCCTCCGCAGGTCACCGTCGAGCAGTACGCCCTCACGCGAATGACCGAGTCGCTCACCGACTTGAACCACAACCGCACCAAGGCGGTCATCGAAGGCATCCTTTCACAGCACTTTGAGAATCTCGCCATCGACAACGACGACCGCGCCGACGGCCTGCTGCTCATGGCCCGCCGCATCTGGCAGTTCTACACCTCGTCCATCACGCAACGTCCACAGGCGCTCAAGCTCGATCCCATCGAACAGATGTACACGCGCATCCGCGATCGCATCATCAATCCGGCCACCGGCGTCCGACCCGAGTACGCCGCGCGCATCCGCACCAAGCTGAATCTTCCCGCGCCCGCTGCGCCTCCGACGAATGCCCCGCCCGCTGTCGCTCCGAAGCCGGCGAAATGACGCGCGCCTCGTGAACGCCCGCCCGCTCTTCGCACCCTCGAACGGCCGCCGTCTGCTCGCCATCCTCGGCGGGGTGATGCTCGCGGTGTCGTTTCCGAAGTTGAGCATCGCCGGCCTGGCTTGGGTGGCTCCCGGTATTTTCCTCGCCGCCGCGCTCGGAACCGACGGCCGCACAGCGTTCACGATCGGATTCCTCGGCGGGCTCGCCCACCATCTGATCTCGCTGTCGTGGCTGCTAAACATCCCGGTGATGAAGCTCGCGCCAATCACCGGCTGGATCGCCCTGAGCGCCTACTGCGCACTCTACCAGGCACTGTGGGTCTGGCTGTGCTGGCGTGTTTTCCCGGGAAGTTTCTCCAACCCCGCTGCCGTGAATGCGCCCGCACTCGGCGGGTTGCTCGACCGGTTCCTCGCCCCCGGGTGGTTCGCGCGCGCGGGCTGGACGTTCACTTGCGCCGCACTGTGGGTCGCGGGCGAGATGGTGCAGGCGCGCTTTCTCAGCGGTTTCCCCTGGAACTTCCTTGGCACCTCGCAATTCAAGATGCTGCCGGTCATCCAGGTCGCCTCTGCGACCGGTGTGTATGGCGTCTCGTTCCTCGTCGCGTGGTTTGCAGTAGCGCTGCTGTGCGCGTTCGTCGTGGTGCTCCGCCAGTCGCAAAGCCCGCGCCGTTGTCTTGGCGAATTGATCCTGCCGTTCGCCGCGATCTTCGCCGTCGTGGCATTGGGCTTTCCGCGATTGACCCAATCGCTCGTGCCGAAGAAGCACCTCACCGCCGCGCTCATCCAGCCCAGCATCCCGCAGCGGATGATCTGGTCACCGGAAGAAAACGCGAAACGATTCGAGCAACTCCTGGAGCTGTCGAACCGCGCGTTGACGAACCGTTCCGTGCGCGGCGAACGTGCGACGCTGCTCGTCTGGCCGGAAGCTGCTGTGCCCGGCTACGTGCGCTTCGACACCAATCTGCATCACGCGATCACCAACCTCATCGCGCGTCACGGAGTGTGGATGATCCTCGGGGCGGACGACGCTGCGCCGCGGCGCGACTCGGACGATCCGTTCGCGCACGACAATTTCAACGCGAGCTTCCTTCTCTCTCCCGACGGCGAGTTTCGCGCATCGTATCGCAAGCGTCGTCTTGTGATGTTTGGTGAGTACCTGCCCTTCGCCCGCTGGCTGCCGTTCCTCGAACGCTGGACCGGCATGGGAAGCTTCACTCCCGGCGACGGCCCGGTTCCGTTTCGCGCGATCGATCCGGCGTTCAAAACCTCGGTGCTCATCTGCTTTGAAGACACCTTCCCGCACGCTGTGCGCGACGACGTCGGGGATGACACCGACTTCCTCCTGAACCTGACGAATAACGGCTGGTTCGGGGAAAGCGCCGCGCAATGGCAACACGCTGCCAATGCGGTCTTCCGCGCGGTCGAGAACGGCCTGCCGCTGGTGCGTTGCGCGAACAACGGACTGACGTGCGTTGTTTCCGCGCGGGGCCACGTCAGCCACACTTTCTTTCCGGGGACGACCGACGCCTACGGCCCGGGCTTCAAGATCGTGGAAGTTCCGTTGCTCGACGGCGCGCGGCACGAAGCCACGACGTACCGCCGGCATGGAGATGTGTTCGGGTGGGCCTGCGTTGTGTGGTCCGCGCTCGCAGTGGGATTCGCGCTGCGCCGACGGGAAACGAAATTGGAGTAGCCTGACTGAACCGACGGAGTAACGCCGCCCCGGCCGGCTACTGGTCGAGGCAGTCGAGCACCGTCTTGAGATGAAGCAGCTTGAGCCCGACGTTCTCGTCCGCGAGTTCCGGTTCCTCGGCGTGATCGGCCATCAGGGCCTCAATGGCCGCTCCGAGCAACGGCATCTGATTGTAGGTGGCCATCAAGTTTTGCAGGCCGGACATGTGATCCATCTCGGAGCCGGCTTCCATCTCCTCAAGGAAGCGAATGTTGGCGGCCTCGGAAGTTTCGAGGTCTTCCATCGTCACCTGCTTGAGCTTCTTGTTTTCGGAGGAGACGATCTCCCAGACAATCAGCCCGATGAGCATCAACTGGCCCCGAGACTCTTCGTCGATCAAGGTCTCCTCGACCGCCATGAGGTAGGCCACGATAAACGGTTGCTGCTTGGCCATCGCGTCGAGCAGTCGGTGTCCTTCCTCCTCGGTGGCGTCGTTGACGCGCTTCCAGGTGCGATCGATGATCTTGCCGGAGATGGTGTTCATGGAGTGGGTGGAGGAATCTATTCGGCCTTTTGAAGAAACCACGAATACGTGCCGGTCATGGTGACGACACCGTGAACATCGGACACTTCGACCGCAATCGACGCCAAAGCCCGGCCCCGACTGGTCAACTCGTTGAGCGAGCCGGGCTCCGCCGAATCCGAGAAGCGCGCGGCGGCGCGCAGCGCGCCGTTCGCCGGCTTGCGATACTTCACGTCGGATGTCCGCAGAACGGCCATCGTCCGGCTGCCGGCCTCGCCAAGCTGATTGATCAGGAACTCGGCGCTACAGGCTTCAGCGAGTGCAAACTGGGCACTCGCGTGGATGGAACCAAGGTGATTGAGCAACAGAGGCGCTTCCGCCATCTCGATCAAGTGCCCGGAGCCGGCCGGGGCCAGCTCCATTCCGAGTGCTTTGTTCATCGCGAGGTCTGTGACGTGCATGGCTGATCCAATCACCAATCGCACAAAGGCGCGGCCGAAGCGGCCATCGCACAAAATCGGCCGGGGACCAGTTCACCCGCGCGGGCCGGGCTTGCGTGATTTCTGGAATTGCTTGAGGGCATCGGGATTTTTTTCGAAGTAGCTCGCGAGATCCGCCAGCGTCTCGACGGTCGAGGGGCTGAGGTGATGCTCGATGCCCTCGATGTCCCGCTGCTGCGTCTCCGCGTCGAGCCCGAGCACGGAGAAGAACCGGGCCAGTGTCTCGTGGCGTTGCTGGATGCGCCGGGCGACGGCGCGGCCCTTGTCGGTAAGCACCAGGCCGCGGTACTTCACATAGTTCAGGTAGCCGAGTTCATCGAGTTTCTGGACCATGCTGGTCACCGAGGCTTGCTTGACCTTGAGCGTGCCGGCGATGTCCACGACGCGCGCATAGCCCTTCTCCTCGATGAGTTCGTGGATGCGCTCGAGATAATCCTCGGCGGTCTGGCTGGGCGCAGAATCGGGCATGTGCTGGCCGCGATAATTCACAACGCCCCGCACGGTGGCAAGCGCGGGTGCGGAGTGGGTGCGCTGTGGGAATGGAACCGGCGGTCAGCTTCCCGTCGTCCAGTGCCGGTAATCAAGTTCAGGAAAGAGCGTGTCGAGCGACTCGACGTGCGCGAGCCATCGCTCATCGACGCGCGTGGTCGTGAGCTGCTCGTGCAGCGCGATGAAGCGCAGGAGATGATCCTTCACCCGCTTGCGGGCGTAGCCGGGGCTGGTGCCGGTGCGGAGGATGAACGGCCAGTCGCTCGCCTGCGCGAGCAACAGTTCCCGCCCTGCCTGGCGCAGTGCGCGGTGCTGGAGTTCGGTGGGCTTTGGAAATTGGTTCGCCAGCTCGGTCATGCGTTCCTGCGCGACTTGCAAGTGCGGGTAGATCCATTCGTTGGATTCGTTGAGCCAGACTTTCCAGTAGCCTTCCTCGCCCCAGCTCGACGCGCTGGGCTGGCAAACCTGCTGGGTGGGCTGGCGGCGGAGGTGTTCCATCGGCGTCGTTAGCGTGAACACGCTCTGATCGTAGTATGCCTTGCGCACGAAGTAATCGAGGAACTCCGGGCCTTCATACCACCAGTGACCGAACAGCTCGGCATCGTAGGGTGAGAGCACGAGTGGCGGGCGATCCATGATGCCCGCAAGCTTTTCCATCTGCTGAATCCGAGTTTCGAGGAAGTGCTGGGCGTGCTGGGCGGCCTGTTCGAGCGCGGCGGTGCGATCATAGATCCGCTTCTCGTGGTCGGGTCCGGTGATGGCGTGATACTTGATGCCGGTGAAGCTGCGGGTGCCTTCGACGGGCATCGCGGATTTCACGTAGTCGTAGTCGAGGTCGAATCCGATGTCGCGGTAGAAGTCCCGATAGCGCACGTCGCCAGGATAGCCTTCGTGCTTGCTCCAGACCTGCCGGGCGGATTCGAGATCGCGCCCGAACGCCGCCACGCCGTGGGGCGTGAAGACCGGGGAGAACACGCCGTAGCGGGCGCGCGGCCGGGCGTGCAGGATGCCGTGGGTGTCGAGGATGAACCAGCGGATGCCCGCGTCACGCAGCACGAGATCGATCTCCTGCGCGTAGGCGCATTCCGGGAGCCAGATGCCGGATGGCGCACGGCCGAAGCAGGCTTCGTGATGATCGCGCGCGGCAAAAATCTGCGCGCGCAACGACGCCGGATGATTCGTCAGCAGCGGCAGGAGTGCGTGCGTGGCGGCGCAGGTGATGATCTCCAGCTTGCCCGCATCCTGGAATTTCCGGAACGCCGCGACCAGATCGCGGCCGTGGCTGAAGTAGGTTTCGCGCAGCAAGCGGAACCGGTCGTGGTACATCTGCGCCAGCGGCTGGTAGCCGCGATCCCAAGTCGTGCGGAGAATTTCGCGCTCGGACAGTTCGATGAGTCCGTCGAGATGGCGCACAAAACGATCGCGCAGAAGTTCGTCGCGGAACATCGCGCAGAGCGTGGGCGAAAGTGACAGCGTGAGGCGCGTGTCCATCCCGTCGCGCAGCCAGCCGTCCATGATCTGGACGAGCGGCAGGTAGGTTTCGACGATGGCCTCGAATAGCCAGTTCTCTTCGAGGAACCGATCGTGTTCCGGGTGGCGCACGAACGGCAGGTGCGCGTGAAGCACGAGGGCGAGGTAGCCGCGGGTCGGGTTCATGGGGCGCGCAGGCCGGGTGGCAGTTTAGGAGACGTGGGCGGGCGAAGGGGTCTTGAGCGCCGCATCTTGTGGATGCGCATGAACCTCGCCGTGGTAGTTCGTGCGCCGGCTGAAGGCCAGCGCCGCGCTGCGGCTGTCCGTGCCATCCGCCGACGTCGCCACGGCTGGGAGCTGATACTGGCCGTCGGGCAGCGCGAAGCGGAAGCTGAACGTGCCGTCAGGACGAAGTTGAATCTTGCGTCCGCCAATCGTGACGGCCGCATCAGCTTCAGTCGCTCCGTAGATGATGAGCTCGGCGTTGACGTTGAACCAAAAACCTTTTCGTCGCTCGCCGCTGCCGCCCAGCGGACTGGACAAACTCGAGAGGCTGCCGAGGGCGCTGTTCCATGAACTGGTCTCGCCCAGCCCGGCGGCGGCTTGCGAGGAAAGTTCCTGCAAGAATTGGCGGCGGATCAGCTCGGTGATTTCGAGCGAGCCCATCCACACGCGGCGCACGGCGTCCATGGAGATGACTTGTGCCAATGCCTGCTCCTGCGCGGGTGTCCAACGGCCGGCCCCTGCCGCGGCGGGCGAATCTGGCAGGCCGGGCGTCCCGCTGGCGCGAAGCTGGAGGATCGCTTCCATCAGCGGGACGTTTTCCTTCACGGCGGCTTTGACGAGACGCACGAGTTCTTCGAGGCGCAGGTCCACGGGCAGGGTCTCGAACCAAACGGAGAGATCCTCCGACATCGTGTCCGGCGGTGTCATGGTGTGCGCGGAGACGGCGACGCGCACCCATTGATCGTTTGGACGGTAGTATCCAAGTTCGCCGACGAACCGTGTGCCGGCTTCGCCGACGTGCGCGAACCAACTGCGGGATTCGGGATGCAGATGGATCTCGCGATGCGGCTGGCCCTTGGCCTCGCCTTTGTAAACGCGGAGCACGAGATGCCGGTCGGCGGAGCGGGCGTTGTAAACCTTGAGCTGTTCGCGGGTCAGATCCCAATGTGCGTGGAGCCATTGAGGATCGCGCGCCGAGAGAAAGAGGCGCTGCGTGCCGTAGGCTTCGGGCAGATCATCCTGTTCGCCGGGGGCTTCAGCGTGCGTGCGCCCCAGCGCATAGCGCGAACCCGGGCCGCTCGACTGGGCGGGGGACGGCTCATCGCCTTCGAGTAAAATCGGTGGGATGACAATCGGCGCAGGGGACTTCAATGCTTTGGCCGCCTGCGGCTTGGCCTTCGCGGGAGCCGTTTTTGCGGATGCTTTCGTGGCGGCCACAGCTTTGGCTGGGGCGGCGGGCTTCTTCGCTGCGGGAGTCTTTGCCTTCGTGGCTGCCGGACTCGCGGGGCTCTTGCCCGTGGACTTCTTCGGAGGGTTTCGTTTCATAGGGTGCCGGCGCAGGGAATAAGCACCGGAGACTCGACGGGCGGCACTCTCCGCCAAGCCGCATCGCCCGCGCAACCGCAAAAGTCTTCCGCCGACGTGTCGGGGCGTGAAAAGAAATCGGTCAAGACATGAACGGAAGCCATGTGACAACCCACCGAATAGAGCGCCGAGCACGGCCCGGCTTGAGCGCGCCTTGCCTTTCCTCCCGCAGCGTCTGATACTCTGGGCGTGAACGCGACGATTACCCAGCTCACCGATCAGTTGATCGTCTCCTACGCGAAGACCGGCGGCATCAATCATCTCGACGGCAAGAACCTGCCGTCCAAGAGCGCCATCGCAGGCATCACCATCGATCTCCTGCGATTGCTCTTCCCTGGATTCTTCGACGACCGCACGATCCACTCCTCCGAACTCAAGGTGGAGATGGTGTCGTTGATGGACTCCGTCGCGGAACGGCTGGAGGATGAAATATACAAGAGCCTCGAATACGCGACTCCTGACGGCGTGAATCGCGATGAACTCCGCCCGCTCGCGCATGAGACGACCCTTTGCCTGCTCGGCAGCCTGCCGCGCGTGCGGGAGTTGTTGAAGACGGACGTGGATGCGGCGTTCAACGGCGACCCGGCGGCCTTGAGTCATGAGGAGATCATCGTGGCGTATCCGTTTGTCGAAACCATCGCGGTGCAACGCATCGCCCACGAACTTTACCAGCGGAAAGTTGCGCTGATCCCGCGCATCATGGCCGAGTGGGCGCACGCGCGAACGGGCATGGATTTACATCCGGGCGCGACGATCGGCTCGCACTTCTTCGTGGATCACTGCACGGGCACGGTCATCGGCGAGACGTGCATCATCGGCAACCATGTGAAGGTCTATCACGGCGTGACGCTCGGGGCGAAGTCCACCAGCGACGTCGGCAACCTGCGCGGCAAGAAGCGGCATCCGACGATCGAAGATCGCGTGACCATCTATCCCGGCGCGACAATTCTGGGTGGCGAAACGGTCATCGGCGAGGGCAGCACCATTGGCGGCAATGTGTTCCTGACCACCAGCGTGCCGCCCAACTCGCTCGTCGTGTTCGAGGGCGTAACGATGAGGGTGATGAACAAGCGCGAGCGCGAGGCAGTGGTGGTGGATTTCCAGATTTAGGCAGCACGATGGAGTCCTGGTGGCGCGTCGCTGCTGCGACGCCTTCCTTTGGCCCGGGAAATACCCGCCTCGGAAAGGCTGCAACGAATCCGCCGGCGGAATGAACTGAGGATCGATCCCGGCCGCAACTTCGCGGGTGGCCTCCGGGCCGAGTCGCAACTCTGCCCTGCCGTTCGTTGAATTGTTCGGGTTTCGTTGAGAGCGAATCGCGGGCGTGGCGGGAATCCAGGCCCGGAGAATCTGCGTGCGCCACCATTCGGGATGATTACGATGCGCCCCATGCCGTCACCGTATGAACAGTTGATCGAAGCGACGATTGCGCACATCGAGTCCTTGAAGGAACACGGCGTGCGGCACCTGGAGGTTTCTCCCGGCACGCTGGCTGCGCTGCGCACGGCCGCGCCGGTTCAGGGTTCGCAGACTCCGGCACACACGGCGGCAGCCGCGACACCCTTGATGTCCGCCGCTCGCCCCGCCGCTTCAACAAGCAATACAGTGAGCGCGGCAGCACCGGTTCCCGCCATCGCGCCAGCAGCGCGGGTGGTGAAGCTCGATCCTGCGGCGAAGGCTGCGGGGATGCAGAGCCTTCGCGAACGCGCGCTGGCTTGCATCAAGTGCGCCCATCTCGCAAGCGTGCGGACTTCGGTAGTCTTCGGTGTTGGCGACGTAAACGCGCAGTTGATGTTCGTCGGCGAAGCACCGGGCGCGGATGAAGACAAGCAGGGCGAGCCCTTCGTTGGGGCCGCAGGACAGTTGCTCACGCGCATCATCCAGACGATGGGCCTGAGTCGCGAGACGGTGTACATCGGAAACATTCTCAAGTGCCGGCCGGACACGCCGGGGCAGGATTCCGGCAATCGCAAGCCGACTTCTGACGAGATGGCGACGTGCATCCCGTATCTGCACGAGCAGATTGATCTCATCCAGCCGCGCGTGCTCGTGGCGTTGGGCGGGACCGCCGTCGAAGGACTGCTCGGCAAGACGGAGGGCATCACGCGCTTGCGTGGCAAGTGGCAGACATATCGCGGTATTCCGCTGATGCCGACCTTTCATCCGTCCTACCTGCTGCGCAACCAGGCGCTCGCCGAAAAGCGCCGGGTGTGGGAGGACATGCTCGCGGTGATGGAACATCTCGGCATGGCGATCAGCGAGAAGCAGCGCGGGTATTTCCTCAAAGGCTGACGCATGAAGTCTCCGGCGAAATCGTGGGCCGCCATCGCCGGAGCGGTCGTGGTGATCCTCGTGCTCGGCGGCTGGCTGCTGCACGTGCAGGCGAAGCGCAGCGTCTCGCGGCTCAAGGAGCGGCTGACGGCCGAGGGCGCGACGTTCGACCTGAAGAAGCTTGTGCCGCCACCGGTGCCGATTGCGGAGAATGGCGCGGCCGAGTTTCTGGGCGCTCAAGTGTTGTTCGTGGCGGAGGATCACAAGGTCCATCCCACGCCGATGAGCATTGTCGCCCCGGGCCGCGCGCGATGCATTTGGATGGAGTCCAACGCACCGACCTCCGAGGTGGCAGACTTGTGGCCTGGTTTGCGGAAGGAAGTTGCCGCCAATCGCGACGCGCTCGGGAAGCTGAGAGCCGCGCTGGAGCGTCCACGGTTCGAGTTTCCGGTGAATTACAGCGGAGGCTTCATGAACATGGGGTTCACACATCTCGTGCCGCTCAAGTCCGCTGTGCGACGGCTCTCCGCCGCTGTGATGATGGACCTGCGCGATGGGAATCTCGACGAGGCGTGGCTGAACTTGCGTTCTCAGTCAGCCGTCTCCGTGCGGTGGCATGACGAGCCGGTGTTGATCTCTGATCTGGTGCGGGCAGCAATCGTTTCGATTGCTGCGGCGACAACGTGGTCCGCGCTTCAGCATCCGGACTGGAGCGAGGCGCGGCTCGCGGAGTTGCAACGGCTGTGGGAGTTCGTGCCGACGAACGCGGCATCCGGGCGCGCGTTGGCGATGGAGCGGGTGATGATGGGCCATGAATACGAGATCATGCGCGAGGATCCGGGCCGACTCCGAGATTCGCTGGCTGCATTTGGGAAAGCGGCATCGAAAGGGCTTATCGATGACTTTTTCTAGGTTGGCGAAAAAGTTCTGGAGAGCCCGCGCGAGGGACTGGAAATGTTCTTGAACGTGGGGCCGCGGCGCTGGGCATGGCGTCCGTGGAACAGTTATTACGACGAGGGTTGGGCCATTGAGACCGTTGAATTGTATCTGAAGACCAGCCGCGCGATCGAT
>SXGS01425052.1_pt1 | contig 16470 bp, 13 predicted proteins | sample 3174681 | NCBI WGS metagenome assembly SXGS01 (sample SAMN11356861, study PRJNA531348) | freshwater metagenome | isolation source: freshwater sample F1-80 | place: China: Fuxian Lake, Yuxi | collected 2017-12-25 | reverse complement strand
GAGCCGTTGCAATCACAGCCTCTGTCAGTTCTGCATTCATCGTCTCGTCCCTGAGACCTGGATGTTTCTCCCAAACCCTTTCGCGGTCTATAACTCAGCAAGCCAAACTGCCGGTAGATCAATTTCAACTGGCTGCCTTATGGTACGGCCGCCCTCTCGATCCCCAAGTGAGCAAGCCATGAACTCAACGCGAGCATGAACACTCGAAGCGACGCCATCCGCAGCGTCTACCAATTCACGAACTTCTGGAGTACCTGGCTTGGCCAAATAGCATTTCAGAAGGTAGCAAGTATCGAGGTCAATCATCCGTCGCGATCCGCCGACACGATGTCTGTCGAATCCACGTCAATCTTTGGTCGCGGGATGGACCGAAATCCGGTGGCATCGAAACAACCGGCTCTGAATCTCCGATCCCTGTCATTCGGTTCGGATTCTGGTTTGACGGGCCTCTCATCACGGTCTGAAAATCTCGTTCACTTGAAGTCGCTGATTTGCCGGCGACAACGTTGAAGAGCGGAGATCATCATGAGCCGTTGTTGTTGGCGACTTGCGCTGGTGTTGTGGTCGGGGTTACTGGTTCAGACGGTTGAAGCTCAGCCGTTCGGCATGAGTACCGCCCCACGAGCACTGTGCGTCACCGATCCGTATGGGATTCCATTTCATAGTTGGTACGGTTCGCCGATCGCCTACAACTCGTACTTCTCCATGCCATTTGGCGGCGCGTACTCCTCATTGGGTTACAGCGGAACCACCAACGGTTTTTTCTGGGGCGGCGTTCCAGCGGTTGCATCGGCCACAACTCCCGAATGGGTGGTCCAACGCACGTCCGTATTTCCGCTCGGCACCTACAGCCCCTGGCTGGCGTCTCCGAGGCCCTTGTCGTCACCCCGGTTGCCCGGCATCGGCAAACAGAATCGGCCGGCAATCTCCAACGAGACCACCCGCCAGGGCAATGATCCTCATTCCTCCCAAGACTCGCCCATTCAACAAGTCAGCGGTGAATTGCCACCGCCCGACGAACTCGACCAACGAGTCTTCGCCGAAGGGGATCGCCTGCTTCATGACGGAGAATATGCCAGAGCCTATTTACGATATTTGAGTTTCCAGCGTGAAGCGGGTGATCGTGGAGCGGTTTACTTCCGCCAAGCGTTCGCACTCGTTGCGATGGGACGCTACTCGCACGCCGTCGCCAAATTGAAACGAGGCTTGCAGGTTGAACCCGATTTTCCAAGTCGTGTGACCGCGTTTGACGAAGCCTTTGGAATCGACAACACGGATCAGCGCAAAGAAATTCTCAAACAGGCCGCTCGCTGGACGAATGCCGGTCCACGCGATCCCGACAGGCTCTTTCTCATGGGCGTTCTGCTGCATTTCGAGAACGATCCCAAGTCCAGCGAATTGTTCGACACGGCCTGGAAGCTGACTGACCACCGACAGCACTTGCAAGCGTTTCGATAGCAAAGCCGGGCTCGGATGAAAGCAAACTCTGCCCTTGAATCGGCGCGCCGGGTTCTGCACGATGCTTCGGATTCCGCTTTGATATCGTGAGGTGAGCGATGCGTGATCTGGCGTGTGCGGGACCGAGCAGCCGGCGTGAGTTCTTGCGATTGGGGATGACCGGGTTTGCCGGGCTGTCGTTGCCGGCACTGTATCGGCTGCGGGCTAAAGCTGAGGAAAAGACTCGCGAGCGGACGGCTCTCGTGGTGGTCTGGCTGCATGGAGGTGCGAGTCACATCGAGACGTACGATCCAAAACCGCTCGCGCCCAGCGAGTATCGCGGGCCGTATTCGCCGATCGACACGAGCGTTCCCGGTTTGCAGTACTGCGAACTGCTCCCTCGACAGGCGGCGATCGCGAACAAATGCGTGGTGTTGAAGTCGCTGGTTCACACGGGGACTTGTCATGACGACGGGCCACAGCAAATTTTCACGGGGCATCCGTTGCAGGGGCGGCGGCTGGCTCCCGATCACCCGGACTTGCTGACGATCGCCAACTACGTCCGCCGCGACGCGAAGCGGACGATCCCGAATTACGTCGGTGCAACACCGATTCCGTATCTCGGTCCAGCATATCTCGGCCCGGCGTATGGACCGTTCGCGGTGACGGGCGATCCGAATTCGCCGAAGTTCGAGGTGCCGAACATCGGATTGAAGGAGCAGGCTCAGGAGCGGCTCGGTGTGCGGATCGACTTGCGGCGGCGGATCGACAATTTCCGGCGCGACCTCGACAAGGTCGGCAACATGGCAGCGCTCGACACGTTCGAGTCACAAGCCTGGAACTTGCTGACGAGTCCCAATACCGCTCGCGCGTTCGACCTATCGAAAGAGTCCGACGCCTGCCGCGATCGCTACGGCCGCAATGCGTGGGGACAGCAATGCCTGTTGGCTCGGCGATTGGTTGAAGCGGGGGTCGAATTGATCGGCGTGACGCTGGCGGGAGAACTCTGTGGCCGAGTCAACAACTGGGACGATCACGCCGTCAATCATCACGTCTTCGAGGGGATGAAGTACCGTACGCCGTTCTTCGATCAAGCCGTCACCGCGTTGATCGAAGAGATTCACGAACGGAGCCTCGACCGCCGCACGCTGATCGTCATCGGCGGTGACTTCGGCCGCACTCCGAAGATCAACTACGCGGCCAGCACCGGCGGCGGAGTGGCCAGCGGTCCCGCCGGCACGATGCAGCCTGGCCGCGATCACTGGCCCAGCGCGATGTCGTTCGTCTTCAGCGGCGGCGGCATCACCCCCGGCCAAGTGATCGGCTCGACGGACATTCGCGGCGAACACGCTGTCGATCGCCGAGTCGGCGTCCAAGACTTCGTCGCCACGCTGTATCACCACTTGGGCATCGACGCCAACAACATCTCGCTCCAAGACTTCTCCGGCCGCCCGATCCCGATCCTCCAAAACGGCCGAGCTATCCCGGAGTTGATCGGCTCAATGGTATGACGAAGCGAACGAATTCAGCGAACTTCCTCATCCATGCCCCGGCTTTGCCATCCGTGCTTCTGCACTGAATGGAAAGTCTCGACGAAGTCGACACGCAAAGGAAACTGTGTCGGAGAGCGGCAGGGCGCTAGCCACCGGTATCCGCTGCCTCCCGATGATTTGGCGTGTTGATTCTTCCACACACACCGGCGGCTAGCGCCGTGCCGCTCAGTAGCTTACCCGTGATGCAGCTCCAAAAAGATTTCTTCCAGATTCAGATCCTCAACGCTCACCTCCGCCAACCATTCGCGAGCCAACCGCTCCGGCAAGTCCGCCTGAAAGCCGCGCAGGCTGAAGACCGCGGTCTTTCCGTTCGCCTCGCAATGCAGCAGTCCGGGCAACGTCCGCAGACTGTCTGGCAATCCGGTCGGCACACTCACTCGCAGCCGCTTCACCGTCTCTTTCAGTGACGACAGTTCGTCGTCGTAAACAATCCGCCCTTCTTTCAAGACGGCGACGCGATCAGCCACCCGCTCCAAGTCGGAGGTGATGTGCGTTGAGAACAGCACGGTGCCGGATCTTCATCCAGGGATAAAGACTGACTTCCTGCGGCACATACGCCAGCCGTTGTGACAACCTTGTTACCCCTGATGGCTCCGTTCGTGACTACCATCCGACCGATGTGATTCGCGAGCAGTGTGCTCGATGCAATCGGTCGTTCGAGGGTAGGGACAAGGAGTCGATCATGAGCCAAATGAAGACGTGGAAGCGGTGCTTTGTTGTGCTGAGCGTGCTTGGAATCGGCGGGGCGTTTGCCGGGAGCGAGATCGGTGCGTGGCAGTTGCCTGGTCTTCCTCAAGCGGCGAGACCTGCGAAGGTCCGTATCGTCAGAGGGTTCGTCAATGTTGAGCCGTCGCAAGCCGCACTCAAGATTGCTGCGGATCTGGAGCCGCTCGTCGTCGCGGCGCTGTCCGACGATGCGTCAAAATCGGACGCAGCGACTCGCGATCTTCGTCGACACGGTCGGAAAGCGTTGGAGTACGTCTTGTCTCGAACTGACCCGGCAAACTTGCCGCGCTGGAAGATGCTGGCGGATGCGGTCGCGGCGCAGCGCGATAGCCATTTTTCTGGGTTGTATTGGCACACCGATTTGGAAGCGGCTCAAGAGGTCGCGAAGCGCGAGAACAAACCGATCCTGTCGCTGCGGTTGCTGGGGAAGCTGACCGACGAGCTGAGCTGCGCGAACAGCCGCTTCTTCCGCACCACGCTGTACCCGCATCAGGCGGTGCGGACGATGTTGGCCGAGCGGTTCGTGTTGCATTGGCAGGCGGTGCGAGCGGTGCCGATCATCACGATTGATTTCGGCGACGGACGTTCGATCAAGCGGACGATTACCGGCAACAGTCTGCATCTGGTGCTGGACGCTCGCGGCCGGCCGGTCGATGTCCTGCCGGGGCTTTATGGAGCGGGGTTCTTCGCGCGAGTACTTCAGCAGTCGGAGACTCTTGCCAAACGGGCCGTGGATCTCGACGACGATCAATTCACCTACGAGCTGTCGCAGTTTCATCAGCAACAATTGAGTGATCAGGAGACACGTTGGTCGGAAGACTGGAAGCAGCTCGCGGCGGAGAGTGTTCCGAATATAGACGCCGAGTTCGATGATGCGACGTGGGTAAACCTCACCGAGCGATATCAACGAGAGGTGGCCCTTGATCGAGCGACATCAGTAGCGGTTCGTTCGAAGCGTCCCGCAGAAGTGGCCGCGCTGATCGCCGTGACGAAATCGGGAACTGAGATTGGGGCGATGGCGCTGATTCAGAACTTGATTCCGTTGATCGGCCTAGACAGCGTCAAGAATGAGTACCGCCTGCATCGGCAGATTCATCAATGGCTGGCGAACGACCCGATGACTGCTTCTGATGTCTTAGTGACGCGGATTTACGACGAGTTGTTCCTCAGCCCGCTGAACGATCCGTGGTATGGTTTGTCGAAGCCCGACGTGTATTCCGCTGTCGAAAACGATGGATGCCAGAATGTCATCACCACGACCCAAAACATTGGTCATCGAAGATGATGCCGCGATCCGTCGCGGAGTCGTCGACGCCTTGCGAGCCGCCGGTCATCTGCCGACCGAAGCGGCTCGCGGGGACGACGGTCTGCGATCCGCGCTCAACGGCGAGTTCGATCTCGTGCTGCTGGACCTCGTGCTCCCCGGCGGTTCGGGCTGGGACATCCTGCGGGCGATCCGAGCCGCTCGGCCCGACCTACCGGTCATCGTGCTGACTGCGTGCGGTGCCGAGGACGATCGTGTCTCCGGCTTGCAACTCGGAGCCGATGATTACGTCGTCAAGCCGTTCAGCCTGCGCGAACTGCTCGCGCGCGTGGCGACAGTGCTGCGTCGAGTCGCCGCCTCGCCTCAATCGGGACGCACGATTGCCTTCGCTGGCGGAGAAGTCGACACGACGTCGGGACGAGTAACCTTCGACGACGGTCGCTCTGCCGAGCTGTCCGAGAAAGAGATCGAGATCATCCGCTACCTCGCTCGCCGCGCGGGTCGAGCGGTCTCTCGCGACGAACTCCTGCTACGAGTCTGGGGCTTCGATCCCAAAGGCACTCAGACTCGAACCGTGGATATGCACATCACTCGACTGCGCGAGAAGCTCGGCGACGACCCGTCGAATCCCCGCGTACTGCGAACGATGTGGGGGCAAGGCTACTGCTTCCTCGCACCGGGGGGCGAAGCATGAGACGAACTTGGACAAGTAGGTTGGGACTCCGTCCCGACCGATTGCTCCGAATCCCGCTCGATTGGTCGGGACGGAGTCCCAACCTACGCACATGGCTGATCTTTGGCGTCTGCGTGCTGGCGGCGACGATCACGGTCGCGTGGCTTAGTCGTCAGACACTGCAAGCCGAACGCTCGGAACGGCACGCTCGGCAGCAAGCGGATCTGGAGAACCGCATCCGTGTCGCGCTGTGGCGGATGGATTCGATCGCCGTGCCGCTGGTGGCGATTGAAAGCACACGACCCACATTGGCCGATCCCAGCCAAGATGGCCCGGCACTCGCACCGCAGTTGTTAAAGGGTTATGCACAACGCTCGGCCGATGGTCGCTGGACGTTGCGTCGCAATGCGCTCGCGAAAACGGTTGAGCCACTCGCGGAGGATTCGGAGTTGCTTGCTCATGACGGCTGGTGGAATGCGCTGCCGGCTCCGGAAGCTCGATCGCTGGAGTTACGCGTGGCCGACGCTGGCAGCGTCGGTTCCGATGCCGGCAGCATCCTCGATCCGAATTCCAACTTGATTGTCTGGCCGAGCAACTTTGCAGCCATGACGAACAACACGTTCGCGGGCAACACGTCGCAACGTGTTGGCGATCGAAACACGCTCAACGCCAACCAATTCGAATCGCAATCTCGGAGCCAGTTGAAGCAGCAAGTCTTTGACGTGGCGAACCTCGGCCAACAAGCCGGGCTCCCGCAAGGCTTCGGATCGCAGGGCGTGCCGCAGTCCGCCAATCGCCCGCAGCGAACAACGCCGACACCGATTCCCAATGTGGAATATCGAGCATCAGGCGCGATGCTCCCCTTATGGGTCGGTGACGAGTTGCTGCTGGCTCGCCGCGTGAAGTCGGAACCGGACAAGAGCGAATCGATCGAAGCCTGCTGGCTCGACTGGCCGGCTTGGGACAAAGTCCTTCGCGAGCAGATCAACGACCTCTTGCCGGGCGCGACGCTTCAACTGGTGAAGGTCTCGAACTCCACCGACGGCGATCGCGAGTTGGTCGCGCTCCCCGTGCGGCTCGAACCCGGCACGTTGAGCGTAGCGGGATTCGACGACGATTCGTGGCCCGCCGCGCTGATCGTGGCGTGGGTGATGCTCGCGCTGACAGCGGCGGCGGTCGGCTGGCTGCTGTGGCAGACACTGAAACTCAGCGAGCGACGAGCGGCCTTCGTCTCCGCCGTGACTCACGAATTGCGAACGCCTCTGACGACATTCCGGCTCTACACCGAGATGCTGACCGACGGTCTCGTGCAAGATCGCGATCAACAACAGAGCTACTTCCGCACGCTGCATCGCGAAGCCAATCGTTTGATGCACATGGTCGAAAATGTGCTGGCCTACGCGCGGCTGGAGAAAGGCCGTCCGACCAATCGGACTGAAGAGTTATCGCTCGGCGATTTGCTGGATCGTTGCTCGCCCCGCTTGTCGCAGCGCGTGTCCGAATCGCCGTTGCGGCTGGAGCTGACTCTCTCCGAACAGGTTCGCGGCACGCGTCTGACCACGAATGCGCTGGCGGTCGAGCAGGTGCTGTTCAATCTGATCGACAATGCCTGCAAGTACGCCGCTGACGCGACCGACCCGCGGATCACCCTCGAAGCGGAAGCGACCGACACGGAAATCACGATCCGAGTCCGCGACTTCGGCCCCGGATTGTCGCCGAACGCTCGACGACAGCTCTTCGAGCCTTTCGGCAAATCGTCCGCTCAAGCGGCCGAGACCGCTCCGGGAATCGGCCTCGGCCTGAGCCTCGCTCGTCGCCTCGCCCGCGATCTCGGTGGCGACTTGCGGTGCGACCCACTTGATTCGGTAGGGCTTGTCTTCCGACTGACATTGCCTGCGTCCAGTGAGCCGCAAGGCGCTAGCCGCGGGTTGTCTTCATCGACCCGCGGCTAGCGCCTTGCGGCTCACGAATTCATTTTCAACACGAATTGCGGAGAGCCTGAGGTTCTTTGTCAGCCTGTCAGCGACGCTCAACGCGACTTCTCAGCCTTTCCCCCAACCTCCTCGAACGACGTCCAGGCGAAGCGGCGGCCTTTGAAGAAATGGACGGGGTTCAGTTCGTCGTCTCCCGTCGAAATGCCACCCGGTTTCTGGCTGTTGTCTTGGACTTCGACGCCGACGAAGAGCACTCCCGGAGTTCCCTCGCGTGTGATGAAGAGGAACGTCGCGGTCTCTTTCGGATCGAAGGACTCGGTCTTGCTGTCGTAGTGCAGGAGCAACCCGTCCGCGGGTGTCCCTTCGGCCTGAAGCGTTTCCAACGTGACGTCGGCAGACTGCATCTTCCAACGATCCTTGCCGAGTTCCCAAGCGCGCAGGCCGATCGGTCGCAGGGCGAAGTAGTGTTTCCCATCACTCGGCGAGACGTACTCGGTGCCGAACATGTCGTACCCTTCGCGAGCCGCCCAGGCGGTGATGTCATCGAGCTGCGCGTCGAGGTTCTTTCCGTTCCGCCACTTCTCCGGCACGCCGGCGAGTCGGCCTGTATCGAGGTCGATGAAGATCCGTTTCGCATTAGGGGCGAAAACCGATTCGAGCAACCAATTGCTGTGGCCACTTCCCGTCTTGAAGTGAGTGCTCAGATTCGGAGGCTTCACGGCTTCCACCACGAGGTCCGGCAGTTTCACTTGCGAGTACGCCGCGTCTTTGAGGTGCTCGGACCAATGCTGTTCCCACCAATCGGACCATTTCCTCGCTGACCGCCAGAAAAGGTCACGCTTCCTCCCTTGCTGCGAGTCATTGAAATGGAGTGATATGAACGTGAGTTGCTCCTCATCAAACTCTTGTTCGGTCATTTTTTGCAGTGCCGTGAAGATCTCACGGGCAGGCGAACTGAGTCCGTATTCATTCTCTTGATTCTCCTGCTTCACATCGTGTTGCTGCATGAACTTCACGATGTCCTGACCGGTGGATCGAAATCCGAAACCACCGTTATCTCGCCCAAGCGTCTTCGGAATGCTGCGGATCAACGCCGGGACGGCGCGCTTATCTCCGATGGCTCGCAGCACAAAACCGAGATTCCTGAGCATCATCGCGCTCTCGGTCGCATCCAGTTCTTCGATCAACACAGGAACCGCCGCCGGTCCCAGATTGACGATTTCAAGAAGCGTGCGGCACCACGGATCCTCACCGGCCCGTTGTCCTTCCAGGCGATCGAGCAGCTTGCCGATGGGAGTTGCACCGCGCTGACGCGTGGCGTGATCAGTGCCAGAAAGCGCGCTGCGTTGAACCGTCATCTTCAGCAAAACGTCCTTCTGATCGGAATCCGGTTTGTTGAATTCAACAGAGTCCGAAAGAAGATCGCCCAACATCGCCACAAGAAGAAATTCGACTTTACGATTCTTCTCGGACGCGACAACACGCAACTGGAACGCACCCTCTTGATCCGATTTCGTCTCCGCCACCGGAGCCGCTGGTTCACCATTCTCAAGTCGAATAAGATGCACCTCCGCGTTCGCGACGGGCTTTCGCTTGTTGTCGATGCACTTCCCGCGAATCACGACCTTGCGCATTGCGGCCGTCTCGTCGGTCTCTTTTGCTGCGGGCTTCGCATCACTGACTGGCTTTTGAGTTCGCCCCGGGTTGCGGCCTGATCGCCGTCATCCGCACCGTCACACGCCCGGTCTGGCATGGGAAGAGTTCGACGGTTTGGGCGGTTTTGAACCGACCCCCATTCTCGTCGGGTCGTTTTGCTGCCTCGAATTTGTCGTGGAGCACATAGAAGTCGTGACCGGTCGGATGCGGTGGGGGAACATTGGCGGGCAGATTTTTGATGGTCGCCGTGCCACGAGCATTCGTTTTGGCGCTGAAGCGTTTGTTTTCTGCTGGAAGTTTTGGAGCCTCGCCGGTCTGAAACTGCGTTTGCATTGCCTTCAGCGAATCGCTGCCGCTGCCCAGAGTATTCGAGCCACTGTGAAACCAACTTTGGCCCGGCCAGAAGGAAACTTCCGCATCAGCGATCGGCTGACCATTTTCATCCACCACAGTCACTTCGCAGTCCGCCGTAGTCTCCATAGGAACGACAGGCTCAATGCCAGGAGCCAACGTGCGGAAGAGTTGCGGATAGACAATTCCCATTGAACCGCCGTGGTAATTTGTCGCGAAGTCATGTTCTTTCGCGTAGGCGTTCACCTCATCAAGGGTCGGTGATCGGGACACCCACCCATCGCACAACGCGATCAATTGCAGATTCTCGTGGGCTGGCACGGACTCCAAAACGAATGTGCCATCTTCAGAGATCGCCGTTTCCATCTGCCAATTCCAGTTGTTCCACGCGTCCGAACCACTCCCGACAATCTGCGCGACAACGCGACCATTCGTCACTGGTCGCGGGACCATGTCGGGCAATCGACTCGCGACACGGATTCCAGGTCGCAACTTCGGATTCAACGAGATCGGCGCTTCGAGCGACTTCAAGTCGATCAGCTCGCTGAACCAGGCCGAGCCCTCTTTTGGAACGTGAACGAGCCGCAGCCAGCGCATCGCATTCTCGCTCGTCAAATCGACGCGGCGAATCGTCAGCACTCCCTCTTTCTGCGATTGTTCTCTCATCGCTAACCAATCGGCACGCGAGGCCGAATAGTGGCTCAAGATCGGAATCACATCGCGCACGAGTTCGTCATCGTTCTTTCGACGAGGAAGAACTTCGACCGTGGCCGCTTCCACCAGGACCACACGAGCGGGATCGCCAACCTTGACGTACTGCGACCAAACTGGATGTCGTGGATGATCGATCGACATGGCAATGCTCTGGATCGTCGGTAGTCCCTCTTTTCCAAAGAAGATTGCTTGAGTCTTGAATGACTCCTTGGCGATGACGACTCGTGCCATCCCTTCCGCATCGGTCACGGTCTCCGGACACCATTTGCTTTCGAGCATTGAACTGAACCACGAATGGACCACTCCCCAAGGCGTCACCTTGGCACCCGCGACCGGCTCGCCCTTGGTGTTCACGATTTGAAATCGAAACTCGAACTGATCCTCCGCCGTCGGCGGCTTGGCCTTTTTCACCTTCGGCGGCGTGTCGTCGGATCGGCTCGCTGCGGGCTTCTTATCGGAATCGTTCACGACATCCGCAGCAGCCGGCGGCGGCTTGGTTTCCGATTTCGCTTGCGGTTCATCGACCGCTCGCACACCGCCGACTACCAAGCACATCGCTCCGAGCAACGCCGCTGTCAGCACCACTGTCCGTCGTTTGGTCTGAGTCATCGTGTCCCTCCCTGGTTTGAGCAATCCGGTAATCCGTTCTTCCAACGTCCAACGCGATCCCAGCAGTCCGAGCGCCGGTACGAAGCGGCCTCGCGACGAGCAGCGTTCCGTCAGGTCGAGCAACGTCTGCGCGTAGCTCGTCGCGTCACCGTGCCGCAGCACGAAGTTGTCGCAGACCTCTTCACGCGACCGAGCGATCAACCGATTGAGCCACAGCACTCCCGGATGCCACCACCACAGGACCGCCGCCAATCGCTGAGCCACATTGACCCACGGATCGCGCCGCGCGACGTGAGCACACTCATGAATCAACACCTCACGCAGCCGAGTCGCTGCTCCCACCTGCAACAGCTCACGAGGCACCACAACCACCGGCCGCCAAAGCCCCAACACCATCGGCATCGGGATCACCTCCGACACGGCAATGCGCGGAAGACCCCGCAGGCTCAACGCGGCACTGACCTCGCCGGCCAAGCTCTCACACACTCCTGAATCCACTTCCTCACTGAGCGATAACGAACGAACAAGCGTCCGCAATCGCCAACGCTGCCACGCCCAATACGAGGCCGACAAAATCGTCCCCGTCATCCACACGACCCCGAGCAAACTCGGCCACGAAATCCGTCGATCACTCATCGAGGCCGCTGCGGAACTCGTGAACTCATCTGCCGCGATCACAACGGGCGACATTGGAACGTCGACCATAACCGGCGTCGGCTCCAAATCGGCCGACACATCAGCATCCGTCACGACCACGTCGCTCGGTGTGAAGACTGGTTGCCATTTGTCCGATGTCGCGCCAGGCGAGTCTGCTCGCGGCGACTCCGCAACGGATTCCGCCGATGAACTCCACCACCAAGCGGTCTGCGGCAGAACCAAAGTCATCAGCGGAGCGCTCAACACCAGGACGAGTCCAAGCAACCCGACCGCGTGCCGTCGCGCGGCGTTGCGGCGCGAGAACAACATCAGCAGCACCGCGACGAAGCTGACCGCCGTCACTTGTCCCGCGAAAACCAAACCGAATTGTTGAATGGCGTTCATGCTTACTTTCCTCGCGCCTTGGTGATGAGCTGCCGAATCCGCTCCGCCTCGCTCTTCGAGAGCGTGCCGCCGTTGAGCAACGTCAGCACCAGTCCTTCCGGCGAGCCATCAAAGACCGTCTCGATCAACCGCTGCACGCTCGACTGCTGCGACTCCTCGCGCGAGACCGTCGGCGAGTACAGAAAGCCGCCGTCCCCTTCGCTGTGCGTCAGCCAGCCCTTCTCTTCAAGCCGCACGATCTGCGTATGCACCGTGTTCCGCGAGATCCCGCGCCGCTCATTGAGCAGCTTCCAGACATCCGCCACCGAGCACTCTTCGCGCTCCCAGATGACGTTCATGATCTCCCACTGCGTCTCCGACAACGCCGGAAGTTCCCCTGCCTCTGACATGCTGACCTCCCTTGAACCGCAATGCCGATCCGCGCCTGGACGCGGTTGCCTACATCTGTCGGCAGAAATTACCTACATGCGTAGGCATACGTCAAGCGTCCCTGCGTGCTCCTGCTGCTCACGCTGTGAGCGTTATTGATTCATTCGTTTTCGCGTTCGACGACACTCAAGCGAGTGATGATCGATTGCGAAGAAATCGCGGACGCCGTGTAACGCTGCAGTATTGTGAGCGTGTAGTCTGGTAGGAAACGATGATGACGCTCACCCCAACAACCCGTGCAAGCTTGCTGCTGCGGTTGCGTGATCCCCGCGATCACGACGCCTGGGTGGAGTTTGTGTCGCTCTACGAGCCGGTGATTTACCGTGTCTTGCGGAGAACTGGGTTGCAGGATGCTGACGCCCTCGAAGTTCTGCAGGAGCTGTTTCTGGCGGTGAACAGGAACATTGGACGCTGGGAGCACGGAGCGGAACACGGGTCGTTTCGGGGATGGTTGCGGCGAGTGACTCGGAACCTGGTTGTCTCCTGGGTGCGGCGGCAGAAGCGGCAAGTGACAACCTCGTCCGTTGATCTCGATGCGTTGCTGGAATCGCCACCCGCCGTCGATGGCCCCGAAACGGATGAGTTTGATCGGGAAGTGCGGCGAGCGTTGTTTCACTTGGCGTCGGAACGGGTCCGGGCCGAATTGCGACCGCAGACGTGGCAGGCGTTTTGGGATGTCGCAGTTTCAGGAGCTTCCGTCGCGGAGGCCGCTGGCAAACTGGGGATGACAGCCGGAGCGGTGCGGGTCGCCAAGTGTCGCATCATCGCGCGGCTTCGCGAGGTCGTCGCGGAAATGGAGCAGGGAACATGAACGGCCTGTGTTCGAACGAACGGTTGGAACTCGCGCTGATGGGGAAGCTCGATGCCGACGAGGAATCGTTGTTGCATCTCCATCTGGACGAGTGCGAGTTGTGTGCGGCGGAAATGGAGCGGCTCGCCGGAGGCGAACAAGCGAGCCGTGAGATCGCGTCGATGCTTACGCCCGATGTTCTCGATGACGCTTTGCCGCTGCGCGAGGAGTGCTCGACGGCCGATTTCGTCGTCGAGCACCTCGAACCATCCGATGATCCGGCGGTGTTGGGGCGACTGGGTGGTTATGACGTGCTCGACGTCATCGGCCGCGGCGGCATGGGCGTTGTGCTCAAGGGGTTCGACCGCGAACTCAAACGATTTGTGGCGATCAAGGCTTTGGCTCCGCACCTCGCCCACAGCGCGTTGGCAAGGAAGCGGTTTGCCCGCGAGGCTCAAGCGGCAGCGGCGGTCGTCAACCTGCACGTTATTGCCATTCATCAGGTGCAGCCCAACGGGCTACTTCCGTTTCTGGTCATGCCGCTGCTGACCGGTGAATCGCTCGCGCAACGGCTGAAGGCACGAGGGAATTTGGAGCTAAAAGAAGTTCTCCGCATCGGGATGCAGGCGGCCGAAGGACTCGCGGCGGCTCACGGGCAGGGGCTGATCCATCGCGATGTCAAACCGGCAAACATCCTGCTCGAAAAAGGAGTGGAACGGGCAGTGCTGACCGACTTCGGTTTGGCACGGGCCGCAGATGATGTGTCGATGACACGCCAAGGAATCATCGCGGGGACTCCCGAATACATGTCGCCGGAGCAGGCTCGCGGTGAGGCGCTCGATGGCCGCTCGGACCTGTTCAGTCTGGGCTGCGTGCTGTACGAGATGGCGACCGGCGTGTCGCCGTTTCGCACCGATTCGACGATGGCCACGTTGCGACGGATCGTCGATGAGCAACCCGCGGCGATGGCGTCGCTCGTTCCCGAACTGCCGCCGTGGTTCAGTCACATCGTCGAGCAATTGCTGTCGAAAGATCCGGCTCAGCGCTTTGCGTCTGCCAGCGAAGTCAGCCAATTGCTGGAGCAATGCCTGTCGCATCTTCAGCAACCCACGTCGGTGTCTCTACCAGCGTCCCTGGTGCCTCACGCCGCTGGCCGTCGTTCGATGTCTAACCAACATCCCATCCGACAGGCATCTCGAACTCACAATTCTTTGGAGCACAACATGACCATTGAACAACCTCCTTCCGAGCGAACTTCATCACGCAGGAACGCATTGATGATCTGCGGCTGCCTGTTGGGCCTTGTCTCAGGAGTGGCGCTGGCAGCCGGCGGCAACATGTGCGAGTCGATTCTCTATGTGCTCACGTTCCGACCCACTGAAGGTGCTCCCCCGGAACATCCGCTGGCTGATCTCGGCACGCAGTTGGTGCGTCTGAGTTGGGCTCCGCTGGGAGTCGCCGCTGGCATGGTGCTGACGCTCGCGGGACTTCAGCAGGCGAAGCGCCGTTCCGGCAGATCGAAGTTCGTGAGTCTTTTTCTGCTGGTGACGGCGATCACTGCCGGCTTCGCTGCTTTCGAAATGAAGAACAGCGTGCGGCAAACTCTGACGGCGATGGTCGTAGCCTCGTACCCGCAAACTCACAACGCCGACGAAGAGGCACCGGAACGGCCCGTACCTGTGGCCACGCGAGGTTGGCTGCTGCTCGCGCTGGCTCAAGCGACGCTGACAGCAGCGGCGATTGCTCAAGTGATGTCGCACAGGCCGCCCTCACGTCAATCACCGAACCGATCGAACGAAGACCTCGCCGCGATGGTACTCGTCGGCCTGTTTGGAGTGATCGTCTCGTGGTCATGGTTCTCATACGGCCTGGCGATCGAACGCATTGGAGATCAAACAGCGATCAAAGCCGACGAACTCGTTGGGGCTTTCAATCATGTGCTGTCATCGACCGACTGGGGAGCCTTGGCACTGATGGCCTCAATGGCCGTGCTGGCCATCACCACCGTCATGAGCAGTTCGCGCCAACTGATAAGTTCCGAAAGCAGCAGTCCGACGTGATTCGCCATAGCGTTTGGACTGCGGCAGCCTGCTGCCGCTTTGCTTCTCAGCAGCCTGCTGCTGAGAGGTCAGGTTCATGGCAAACAAAACTCATCGCAAACAAAGCCCGTCCAACAGCAGGCTGTTGGACGGAAAGCGGCAGCAGGCTGCCGCAGTCCAAATCCAGACTGGCCACTTCGGGTGTAAGAATTCGGAGACTTGTGGATGATTCTTCTTGGGAGAAGAAGATGCCTGAGTTTCCGGAAACCTGCCACAGCCTCATTGCTCGGGTCAAAGACCCGGCGGATGGGGCGGCGTGGGCGGAGTTTCTGGGGATTTATCAGCCCGTCGTCTTGCGAATGGCTCGACGGCGGGGCTTACAGGACGCTGCTGCTCAGGACGTGATGCAGCAGGTGTTTCTGTCGATCTCCAAGTCGATCGAGGGCTGGGTTCCTGGTGACTTGCAGCCGCCGTTTCGAGCTTGGTTGACGACGGTTGCTCGCAACGCGATCACCAAGGCATTAGTTCGGCGACCTCGCGACGCGGCGACCGGTTCGACCTCGATCGTGGAACTGCTGGAGGCTCAGCCCGATCCGCAGGCAACCACCGCCGAGATTCTGGAAGAGGCTCGGAAGGAACTCATCCGCTGGGCCGCCGAGCAGATTCGTTCCGAGTTCAGCGAAGCAACTTGGAACGTCTTTTGGCAGACAGCGATCGAAGGCGTGCCGATCGCTGAAGTGGCGAAATCAACGGGACGATCCGCTGGGGCGGTGTATGTCGCGCGGTATCGAGTGATCGCCCGGTTGAAGGAAAAAGTTTTGGAGGTCTCGCAGCTTTGGGACTTGCAGGAGAACGAATCATGACCATGCAGAGTCCGCAAACGTGCTTGTCAGACGAGGTGCTGTGGCAGTTGTCGCACGACGAACTTTCTCCCGCAGCACTGAAGGACGTGGAAGACCATGTCAGCGATTGCGAACGCTGCCGACAGCTTCTGGAAGTCCCGCAGTCCGATTCACAGTGGCAGGATGAAATCGTCCCAATCCTCCGCGCTCCGTTGGTAGCAGGCACATTCCATGTGCCGTCCGCTTCCGGCCACGGCACATGGAATGTGCCTGCTAGTGCCGCAGATCGGAATTGATTTTCCATCAGAGAACGAGTTTGGCCAGTGTAGTTTTTGAGGGCCGAGGTTGCCGTCGGTGTGGTGGGCAGAATGGGGGCGGAGAACGAGGCGCGGTCGGTCGGCCGGTGTAGGTC
>SXGS01055564.1_pt1 | contig 16474 bp, 14 predicted proteins | sample 3174681 | NCBI WGS metagenome assembly SXGS01 (sample SAMN11356861, study PRJNA531348) | freshwater metagenome | isolation source: freshwater sample F1-80 | place: China: Fuxian Lake, Yuxi | collected 2017-12-25 | reverse complement strand
GTAGCGGGCAAAGTATTTCAGGCTTGTGGCGTCGCGTTGCCTCCCGTGCTTCGGCCGTCGGCCTAACGCCGCTTTACTCAACGGTCACCGATTTCGTGTCACTAGGCCGTTTTGCTTCTTGTAACTTGTTGCAAATACACTGCTTCCGTAGGCGAGGTGTCGAAGATCAGTCACATTGCGTTCCTCGCTCATCATTGCGAAGCGTTCGAAGGCGGGACCAGGATATTCGAAGGGCCTACGCCCAACAAAGTGAATGTCGCTTTGAGTACGGTGAGGTTCGCGTGCATGCCATCGGAATGCGAGTGCGCAGAGCGTCATGAATGAGAAGCATACTTCTGTAAAGGGCCGCCCTGATGGGAAGCGTCCAGGCTTCCCCACGACGAACAGATTCAGCGGCCCGTCGGAAGCGGCGGGAACCGCGCCGGACCACCGCTGAGTGTCGGAAAACTGCCCGCGTCGAGCGGCAGAGCGAAGCGTCACCATGCGCCTGGATCTGGCTTTTAGGGGATGGTTCCGGCAACAAAACGGCTTCCACCCGCGCATCCACAACGTGCTGCGCACCTGCATGGAGGCAAACCCGGAGTCCGACAGCCGAAGAAGTTGAAAAAGCACTACATCGCGCATTTCGCAATGACGGCCCGGGAGGCCTGTCCTATTTCCGGTTGAAGAGCCTGCGAAGGCTTTCGACCGCACCTTTCACTGTGCCCGGCATGAGCTTAGCGACATTGGGCCTGATTCTCGGCGCCTCAATGGTGCCGCTGACTTCGACGGGAAGCGCAGTCTGGCTTACATCCTCACGCTTCGTAAGCCGGCTCATCACATCCGCGAGATTGCTCTTCATGCGAACCTCAAGCGAGAACTGAAGGCTCTGATCAAATCCGATTGTCCCGTGTCCGGTGAAACCGAGCGACGGAGATTCAAGGCCGATGGAATCGAACTCGATCCTGGCCGCAGCGATTTTCATTTCGCCAGATAATGTACTGAAAGCGGTGGAACCGTCGGCCGGCTTCTCTTCTGAAATCTTGGGCTGGAGCAACGCCGATGCCAAGCTCGTCGCGCGCTGAATGGAGGATGAGAAATCGAGCGCCGCGAACTTCCCCTGGGCGATCGAGAATTTGGCTGTTCCGTTCAGCGAGTTACGGATTGCCGCGGCGTCGCCACCGCTGAACTGGAGTGAATACGGGGATATTTCAAGTATGCCGCTCACCTTGTCGTTCGACTCGGTCAGGCTGTTCAGGAATTCGTTGATCTCGACGTTACGGACCCTCCCCGTGCTGGAACCGGATGTGGCCGATCCACCTACTCGGAGGTCGAGCCCGCCACTCCACTCGCCGCTTCCGAGTTTCAGGCTCGCACCAGCCACTCGTACATGGTAGGCTGGGGCGGAAGTCAGACGCTGAACGGAGAAGGTGAGCGGCGCCTGGCCGGAGAGCGGCATCACGTGGGCCTTGTCCTTTCCGATGAGAAGATCGGCGAAGGTCAGTTTCGCGGGACCGCTAAGCGTTCCGTGAGCGTCTCCCTTGACGTCCGCATCGAGCGACACCCGGGCTTTGGCGCCGGGAGCGGCAAACAGTTTGCCGAACTCGCGCTCCCGCACAGCCGCTGGAATTTCGTCCGGAACGACGGTCACGAACAGTTTGCCTTCGAGAGGCAGAGACGCAGGTCCGAACGGTCCGATGTGCCCCCGAAGGGAAAGATTCGATCCGCCGCCGAACAAGCGGGTGGCCGCTTCGATCCTGCAACTGTCGCCGTCGAAATCGAGAAGGCGCAAATTGAGGCCCGATAGTTTCATGCCGCCTGGAAGTTCGATTTCCGCTTCACGGATTGCCAGTTCTTCGATTGCGAGATGACTGGGGCTCGCGCCGCCCCCGCTCTCCGTTTTCGCCGCTCCGCTCGCCGGAGCGGAAGTGGATTTTAGCAGCTTTTCCAAATTGGTGACTCCGGCGGAAGAGCGTTCAATCGCGATTCGCGGCCGCACCACGGCTATCGAGCTGATAAGCAACGAGTTCCGAAAAAGCGGCAGGAGTTCGAGTTGGGCGGAGAGGCTCTCCGCTTCGAGCAGATTCTTGCCGCGGAACCCGGGCGGGTTTCCGACCGATATGCCCCTCAACAGAATCGCCGGGTGCAACCGGAATAATTGCTCAAGATCCAGTTCGGCTCCAGCAACAGCGACGGGAACACCAAGCCTCGCTTCGATGGTGCGAACGAGCGAATCCTTGCCCGAACCCGCAACGAGCGCGCGCGCGGCCAGACCTATGCCTGCGACCGACGCAAGAAGTATTGCAACGACTAGAGCGAGCCATGTCAGGATCTTCTTCATTCAAACTATCGTACTCCGACAGCCCGTGAGTTGATCAAGCAAACCGAAGCTTTAGCCTCATATGCCGATCTCTCCAGGCAAGGCCATCGTCGCATTGAATTGCCCGAATATTTGTCAGATCTACGACGTCGGTCCGGATTATTTGTGATGGAGTTCTTTGAAGGGTCGCCGCTCACTGGCCGCTTCACTCTGATCCGGCGCGCGGCTGCGCCGTGCAGATCTGCGCCGTACTCGACGCGGCGCACAAGAAGAACATCACGACATCACGATCTGAAGCCGGTCAGTGTTGTGATGAACGCATCGGGCCCGAAGTTGTTCGATTTCGGACGTTTCGCGCCAATTCCTTTTTGAGCACGGTTCCCACTTTGCTACGATAAAATTTCCCATGCTTCGATTTGAAACTGCCGGCGAGTCGCACGGAGAGTGTCTCATTGCCACGTTGACAGGACTACCCGCAGGGGTACCGGTGTCGGTCGATGCCGTCAACCACGAACTTTGGCGGCGTCAGCAAGGCTTCGGACGCGGCGGCCGCATGAAGATCGAGACCGACCAGGCTGAACTTGTCGCGGGTGTGCGGCACTCGCACACCATCGGCGCCCCGGTCGGCATCATTATTCGCAACAAGGACTGGGCGAATTGGACTGAAACCCTGCCTGTGGAAGATTTCATCGGATCGGAGGAGAGGAAGCGTCCCGTCACCCGTCCCCGGCCTGGCCACGCCGATCTTGCCGGTGCGATCAAGTACAATTTTCACGATTCGCGCTACATCCTGGAGCGGGCGAGCGCACGGGAAACGGCGGCCCGTGTGGCCGTCGGTGCGCTTGCGAAAGCGCTGCTCAAGGCCTTCGATATCGAAGTGCTAAGCCACGTGGTTGCCGTCGGCTCCGTATCTCTTGGCAGGACCGCTTCATGGGAAGAGATCAAGGCCGTGTGCACCAGGACCGAGGTGCTGCTTGGATGCGTTGATGCGGAGACGGAGCAGCGCATGAAGGCCGAAGTGGACGAAGTTTACCGCACCGGCGATACGGTGGGCGGTGTGTTCGAGGTGGTAGCCAGAGGTCTGCCACCGGGACTCGGATCGCATGCGACCTGGGACTCGCGGATCGACGGACGCCTCGCTCAAGCCATCGTTTCCATGCAGGCCGTCAAAGGCGTCGAGGTGGGTTACGCACAGGAGGGCGCGGCGAGCTTCGGGTCCAAGGTCCAGGACACGATTCATTACGACCGCGAGCAACAACACTTCACACGAGGAAACAATCGCGCCGGCGGCGTTGAAGGCGGAATGACGAACGGGCAGGATATGGTCGTTCGCGGCTTTCTGAAGCCGATTTCGACACTCCGGCGGCCGCTCGAATCCGTGGATATAACCACGCACGAGCGCGCTGACGCCGCTTATGAACGCTCGGATGTGTGCGTAGTTCCGGCGGCAGGCGTGATTGGCGAGGCCATGACCGCCATCGTGATCGCACAGGCATTTCTTGAGAAATTTGGCGGGGATTCCCTCGGCGAAACCCGCCGGAATTTCGATGGTTACATCAGCCAGGTAAGGACGTTTTAATCGCATATGGTTTATCCGATCGTCAAGTACGGCGACCCGGTTCTTGAGCGGAGAGCCGCCATCGTCACCGAATTCGATACGCCCGAATTGCACCAGTTCCTCGACGACATGTTCGAATCCATGTACGCCGCGAAGGGCGTGGGCCTGGCCGCGCCGCAGATCGGCGTCTCGCGCCGCATCGCCGTCATCGATTGTTCCGTAGGCGAAGTGCCGGCTGACAAGATCGTTCTGATTAACCCGGAGATCCTCAAAGTCGAGGGCAAGCAGAAGGGCGAGGAAGGATGCCTTAGCATCCCCGGCTTCCGCGAAGAAGTCCGCCGCGGCAAGCGCGTCACCGTGCGGGCACATAACGCGATAGGCGAGGTGTTTGAAATGACAGGCGAGGACCTGCTTGCGCGCGCCATTCAGCACGAGACCGACCACTTGTCCGGCAGACTCTACATCACACACATCAGCACGCTGAAGCGGGAACTGATCCGCCAAAAGGTGCGAAAGCTCGCCAAGGCCGGCGACTGGACCTGATCTCGGGCACAATGAACCTGGTCTACCTTGGCACTCCCCAGTTCGCCGTGCCCACACTTGAAGCGATTCTCGATGCGGGACACTGCGTTCTGACGGTAGTTACGCAACCGGACCGCCCCAAGGGACGGGAGCGGAACTTTTCCTGCGGGCCGGTAAAGGAATGCGCCATGCGGCACGGACTGGCGGTGTACCAGCCAGAGCGCGTCCGCCGTCCCGAGGCGCAGAAGCATCTGCGCGATTTGAAGCCGGACGTGATGGTGGTCGTAGGTTACGGGCAGATCATCCCGCAATCGGTAATCGACATCGCCCCCATGGGGATCATTAACGTGCACGCGTCCCTGTTGCCGAAGTACCGGGGCGCGGCGCCCGTTCAGTGGGCGATTGCTCGTGGCGAAATGATAACCGGAGTCACCACGATGCGAATCGACGCGGGCCTTGATACCGGAGATATCTTGCTGCAGTCGGAAACCGCCATCGGGCCCGCCGAAACCGCACCTGAGCTTTCCGAACGTCTGGCGGCGATGGGCGCGGACCTTTTGGTGCGCACTTTGGAAACGGGTCCCGCGGCGCGGCCGCAGAATTCGAGCGAGGCGACGCTTGCGCCAATTCTGAAGAAGGACGACGGGCAAATCGACTGGACGCGAAGCGCCCACGAGATCCACAACCAGGTCCGCGGGTTACTCCCCTGGCCCGGCGCGCATACGACGTTCCGGGGCAAAGGAATGCAGGTGTGGAAGGCTTGCGTCCGCGAAGTTCCGAAGTCGCGCACGCCGGGGACCATTTGGCGCGACGGCGCCGTGCTCGCCGCTTGCGGTGGATCGTCTTCACTCGAACTTCTCGAAGTACAACTAGAAGGAAAGAAGCGGATGCCGGCCGAGCTTTTTGCCAACGGACAGCGCTTCGCCGACAATGAGACTCTGGGAGGGTTACGCGCTTGAACCTGCCGCTTGGATACCGCTACGCAGCGACTTACGCCGGAATTCGAAAGGACGACCGTCCGGACCTTGGTCTCATTGTCTCCTCGCCGGCAGCCAACGCCGCCGGTGTGTTCACCCAGAACCGCGTGCAGGCATCGCCCGTCAAGCTGTCACGCAGGCATCTTTCGATATCGCATGGCAAGGCGTCCGCAATTCTCGTTAACGCGGGCAATGCGAACTGCGCCACGCGCACGGGCGACGCTGTCGCGCTGGCGGCGTGCCGCGCAGCCGCGAAACGATTGGCCGTTCCCGTTTCTCATATCTTGCCGAACTCGACCGGGGTGATTGGCGTCGAGCTCGATCCGGCCCGGATTGTCGATGCCCTGCCGGCTTTGATCTCGTCGCTTAGCGAGACGCGATTTCACGATGTTGCCAACGCCATTCTGACAACGGATCTGGTGCCGAAGACGGCATTCGCGGAATTGACCCTTGACCGTGGGATGGTGCGGATCGCGGGTATGACCAAGGGGTCTGGGATGATTCAGCCGCTAATGGCCACCACGCTCGGCTTCGTCGTGACTGACGCCGATCTGGGCGCCACAACCTTGCGCGCGGTCTTGCGGCGTGCCACGGAACGCAGCTACAACCGCATCTCGGTCGATGGCGACACGTCTACGAACGATACGGTGCTGCTGCTCGCGAACGGCGCGAGCGGCGTCAGGCCGCTGGCCAGGGAGGCGCCACTCTTCGAAGAAGCCGTCTCGACGGTAATGGAGGAATTGGCGAAGATGATCGTGCGCGACGGGGAAGGCGCGAGCAAGTTCGTGACGATCGGCGTATCGGGAGCAAAGGACAACGCATCCGCCGCGCGCATCGCACGCGCGATCGCGAACTCGCCACTCGTGAAGACGGCGATCTGCGGAGCGGACCCGAACTGGGGGCGCATCATCTCCGCCGCCGGCAATGCCGGAATCGAGTTTGACCCGGCTAAGGTGGATATCGACATGCAAGGACTCGCCGTCTGCCGGGGCGGAGTCGCGGCGCATTTCTCCGAAGCCGATCTCAAGAGCCAATTGGAGAGTCCCGAATGTGTGATTTCGCTCAGGCTCCGCGGCAAGGGTACCGGCGAGGCGCAATTTTGGACCTGCGACCTGACGGAGGGCTACATCCGCATTAACGCAAGTTACCGGACGTAACGCTTGTGACCGCGCGGCCACTTTGGTATTGGTGCCTTCTCGGCTCGCTCACGATGTCCCTCGGTTGGGGCTTGCGTGGCTCCATCGGCGGCGGCTCGCTCGGCGCAATGATCCCCGGAGCAATGATCGGTCTGGTCCTGTGCCTGCTGCTGGGCCGGGTAACGGATTCCGGCCGCATAGCGGCCTTCGCCGCCATTGGTGTTGGCTTTGGTGGACAGGAAACCTACGGCCAGACCGTTGGCCTCAGTCTCCATCCCGAAACGTTTTGGTGGGCCATTCTGGGATTCACTATCAAGGGCTCCGCGTGGGGGATGCTCGGTGGCAGTTTTATAGGCATCGCCTTACAGCAGGGGCGGTACAGCAAGCGGCGGCTCATCGCCGGCTTCGCCATCATGGCGCTCGGCACGTGGATTGGCTGGCGGTTTCTGAACCACCCGAAGCTAATCTATTTCTCGAATAGCATCGACAGGCCGCGCGAAGAACTCTGGGCCGGACTGTGGCTTGGCGGATTGCTCATGCTCGCATGGTTGCGCGCGCGGGTTCCTTCCCTGTTCGCGCTTTACGGCGCGGCAGGCGGCGGCATCGGCTTCGGTTTTGGCGCGTCGCTTCAGCCATGGGGGAGAACTGTCTGGCCGTCCATGTCTCTCGGCTGGTGGAAAAGCATGGAACTGACGTTTGGCGCTCTACTCGGACTCTCCCTGGTCCTTTGTTCATGGCGTCTGCGTCATGAACTCGCAGCCGCGGAAGCCAATCCGGCGCGCGGCACAACGCTCACGCGCGCCTTTGCCGCCGCGGCTGTAGCGATTGCTCTCGCCATTACCGCCGGCAGGTATCTGCCGGTACGATTCGATTACACTTTGGCCGGAGGAGTCCTCGCGAGCCTGGTGCTGTTCTCGGAGTCTATCGCATGGCACACCGCCATAACGGCCACATCAGCAGCCTTCGCCTGGGACTTCCTCAGGTACCAGAGCTTCGCCCCGCGCCCGATCGCATGGGCCGCCGTCGCCGCAACTACTATCGCCGTCGCGATGATCGTGGCGCGCCGGCCCCGCGTACACAGCATGTTTTACCTGCTCACGTGGACGGCGGTCGCGAGCGCGTTCCGTTATTTGTTGCCGCCAACAACGGCGGGCCGTGAGCCGGTCACGATGCTCATCGTATTTGTACTATTTGCCCTCGCCATTACTTTAATGGCGGAGGGCGGAAAGCGGCCGCTCCTGAAGGCGAGTGCAAGGCAAGGCGAATGAACCTCACTACCCGTTCTCAAATGCTCACGAAGAATGACCGCAAACCGAACGAACGGTCATCTGACGCACTCGGACGGCCATCGAGTCGAGAGCAAACAAGCTGAACACCTGGTACACTGTCCGCAAATCGCCATACGGTCATGCGTTCCGCGTGCCGCCCATCCCCTCCTTCATGATCCTTCATGAGACTCCGCATGCCCGGGAGGTGAGGACCCATGCTAAGATCGCGATTGAACGTGAAGGCGCTATTCCCTCTAATAACATTCCTGGCCGGCACAACGCTTCCGGCCGAGGATCTCTCGAAGCAAGCCGCCCAGGTGCTTCACGAGAACTGTCTCGGCTGCCACGGCGAAGCCCTGAAAATGTCCCATCTCGATCTCCGTTCACGGGAGTCGATTCTCATCGGGGGGGATGGAGGACCCGCGCTGATACCGGGCAAGCCATCCGAAAGCAGGCTACTCCGGTTCGTTTCGGGGATTCAGCAACCATCGATGCCCCCTGGCAAGCCGCTGCCTGCCGCAAAAGTCGAGATCCTCCGGCGTTGGATTGAGAGTGGCGCGCGGCTCGAGGAATCCGCGCCGGCCCGCCCGGATGAAAGAGCCGCGATCGCTGCTCTTGAAGACCGGCCCATCACCGCCGAAGAGCGCCGCTACTGGGCTTTCCAGCCTCCGGCGCGCCCCGCTGCTCCCACAGTCAGGCGCGCGGATTGGGCGCGCAATCCCATCGATGCCTTTTTGCTCGCTGCCCTCGAGGCCAAGGGCCTTCAACCGTCGCCTCCCGCCGACCGCCGCACCCTTGTTCGCCGCGCCTATCTTGATTTGACCGGCCTGCCTCCCGACCCCGCGGCCATCGATGAATTCGTCAAGGACAGTTCCGCCGATGCGTGGCCGAGCCTTGTAAACCGGCTTCTCGATTCGCCGCATTACGGCGAGCGCTGGGGCCGCCACTGGCTAGACCTCGTCCGCTACGCCGACTCCGGCGGGTATGAGATCGACCGCGACCGTCCCAACATCTGGCGATATCGCGACTATGTGATTCGCGCCTTCAACCAGGACAAGCCCTACGACGAGTTCATCCGCGAGCAGATTGCCGGCGACGAGATCGACCCAGGCTCTCACGACGCGCTCATTGCGACCGGTTTCCTCCGCAACGGCCTTGAGGCGAACATGAAAACCGAGCAGACCCGCATGGACGAGCTCGACGATCTGATCTCGACAAGCACCGGCGCATTCCTCGGCATGACCGCCGGATGCGCCCGCTGCCACAATCACAAGTTCGATCCCATCCCGCAGAAAGATTACTACCGGATGCAGGCCGTCTTTTTTTCCACCCAACATGAGGACCTTCCTCTGGTGGGTGAAGTCGAGGTCGCGAGCCACAAAGCAGAGCAGAAACGCATCGACGGTCTGGAAGCCCCGTTAAAGAAGGAGCGGACCGCGCTCCAAGAGCCCTACAGAAACGCACTGCTCGCGAAGAAGAAGGCCCGGCTCCCGGAGTACATCCAGGTTGCCCTGCGTACACCGGAGGAAATGCGAACCGAAGGGCAGAGACTCAACGCCTCGCAAGTCGAGAAGACGCTTCGTATCCCGGAACCGGAGATCCTCGCCGCATTGCCGCCCTCCGATGCCGCCCGCGACGCCGCACTGCGTGATCAGATCGCCCGCCTGGAGCAGGAACGCCCCGCCCCGTTTCCCGCCGCGATGGGGATCGCAGAAAAGGCCCCCCGCGCTGAGCCGGCCTACTTTCTTCATCGCGGCAGCCCCGGCAGCAAGGGATCGCTTATGACGCCAGGCGTTTTGTCGGCCGCCTCAAGAGCGGAGGTGGCGTTCCCGGAACCTACGGATGGCACGAAATCCAGCATGCGGCGCGCCACGTTCGCGGCCTGGGTCGCTTCGACGGACAATCCGCTTACCTCCCGCGTTATGGTCAACCGGATTTGGCAGCACCACTTTGGTGAAGGTATTGTTCCCACCCCAAGCAATTTCGGAAAGAGCGGTCTCACTCCAACTCATCCCGAACTGCTCGACTGGCTGGCCGTGGAATTCATGCGGCAGCGCTGGAGCGTAAAGGCCGTGCACCGCCTGATACTTACTTCGAACGCCTGGCAGATGGCGAGCGACGATATTCAGGCCAGCGCCGCGATTGACCCCTCGAACCGCCTGCTGTGGCGCATGCCGCGCCGGCGCCTGGAAGGAGAGCTCATTCGCGACTCCATCCTGGCCGTCGCCGGGACCCTGGACCGGAAGACCGGCGGTCCGCCGATTCATCCCTACATCGATCCGGCCCTTTGGCAATCGAGCACGGGGCGCACTTGGCCCGGCAAACCGGATAGCGATCCCGAGACCTGGAGGCGGAGTGTTTACGTCAGCCACAAGCGCACCATTCCGCTGCCGATGCTCGAAGTCTTCGACAAGCCGGACGCGGCCGGTTCCTGCGCTCGCCGCAATCGCTCGACCATTGCGCCTCAGGCCCTGATGCTGATGAACAACTCCTCGGTCGGCCTGCATGCCCGTTATTTCGCGCAACGCCTGGAGCGCGAAGCGGCTGGAGTTGACGCCCGCGTTGATCGCGCCTACCGTCTTGCCCTTGGCCGCTCACCCTCCGCGTCCGAACGATCCGAGTCCCTTGATTTTATACGTTCCAGTCCCTACGGACTGGTCGATTTCTGTCAGGCCCTGTTCAACCTGAACGAATTCGTGTATATCCCGTAACTCATACCATGACCCAGAGATTCTATTCGCGGCGCGACATGTTGTGGAGATGCGGAGCGGGTATTGGCGGCGTGGCCTTAGCCGATCTGCTCAGCAGCACCAGCGTCAAGGGAGCCACGCCTACTGGCGCAATAGACCCGTCCGACCTTTCGCCCCGCGCGCCTCACTTCGCAGCCAAGGCGAAAGCCGTGATTTCCGTCTTCTGTTACGGCGGGGTCAGTCACGTCGACACGTTTGATCCGAAACCGGAGCTCGCCCGACGCCAGGGCGAAGCACTGAACGGTAAGGGCGAAGTGGTGGTGTCCCAGGGTTCCCCCGGGGCGCTCATGGGCTCGCCGTGGGCGTTCAAAAGACACGGCGAGTGCGGAATGGAGATTTCGTCCCTGTTCCCCCATGTGGCGAGACACGCCGACGAACTCGCGCTTATCCGCTCGATGAAGGCTGTCAGCCCCGACCATGCGCCGGCTCTATTCCAGATGAATACCGGCAGCATCCTGGCCGGTTCGCCGAGCATGGGGTCGTGGGTCACCTACGGTCTTGGCACGGAAAACCGCAATCTTCCCGCGTTCGTGGTCTTCTCCGATTGGCGCGGCGGCCCGATCGGAGGCGCTCCGAACTGGGGTTGCGGTTACATGCCTGCGGCCCTTCAGGGCACTCCGTTCCGTTCGTCCGGCGATCCTATTGTCGATCTTCGTCCGCCGAAGGAAGTCTCGCCCGAGCGTCGGCGCCGCTGGCTCGACCTCATCGGGAAACTAAACGATGAGCACCTCCGGCGCAACCCGAACGACTCCGAGCTGTCCGCGCGGATCGCCTCCTACGAACTCGCCTACCGCATGCAGTCGCATGCGCCGGAGGCGGTCGATGTCGCGAATGAATCCAGGGCGACGAGGACCCTTTACGGCCTCGACGACAAACTCACCGCGTATTTCGGCGGGCAATGCCTCATGGCACGGCGTCTGGTGGAGCGCGGAGTGCGGTTCGTGCAAATCTACTCCGGTGGCGGAAATTTCGCTGAGAGTTGGGACGCGCACTTCGATCTCAAGGGCAACCACGATATGCACGCCGGGGAGACGGACCGCCCCATTGCGGCCCTGCTCGAAGATCTGAAACAGCGCGGTCTGTTCGATTCCACGCTCGTCATCTGGCACGGAGAATTCGGCCGCATGCCGATTTCACAACGCATGGACGGGCGTGACCACAACCCCTACGGCTTTTCAATCTGGATGGCCGGGGGCGGGATCAGGGGCGGCAAGGTTGTTGGGACCACCGACGAATTCGGTTATCGCGCCGAGGAAAACGTGAAGACCGTCAACGATCTTCACGCCACCATGCTTCACCTGCTGGGACTCGATCACGAGCGTCTGACCTACTATCACAACGGCCGCCAGATGCGCTTGACGGATGTAGCGGGCAGCGTGATCCGCGAGATCGTCTAAGAGAGAGCACCGCTCCGGAGCCGTTGGACGATGACCAGGACGTCATCTTGAACATCCAATTCGGGACCATTCAGTTGCATCGTGCTGCCGAGCCGCCGCTGCGCCAGTGACCTGTGAGGTGGGCCGCGAGGATTGCGATCATTTCATTGCCTGTTCGCCGCCACGATCAGACGTTGACGCAGCCTGGGATCGTTCCGCGCCCGATCAAAGTATGGCGCCCCGGCGATGCCGCGCACAATCTGACTTCGCGATCACGCCGTGAAATGAAAGCCGACGTCGCATGCGACGCGTGCCAGCACGCTGAAGCTTCACTTCGATTCGCAATCAAAAATAGAGCTTGAGCGCGAACTGGATCTGCCGCGAGGTGCGCTGGAAGGTGAGCGGAGCGCCGGCCGAACGAATGGTGCCCGCACCAGCCACCCCCACTGTTGCATTCGGATTGTTAAATTGCGGCGTGTTCGAGAGGTTGAAGAACTCCGCCCGGAACTGCACGCGGCGCGCCAGATCTTCTGAGAATGGAAAATCCTTTTGAACAGCGAGAAATCAAGCTGCCTGGTTCCCGGGCCGCGCAGGATATTGCGCCCGCCGTTTCCGAACAACTGCGGCCCCGGTGGAACAGCCCCTGCAGCCCCCCGCCACTGGAACGCGCAACTGCCCGAAACCCTTGTTCATCACGAACGCGGCAAAGCTCGACACGAACTGTATCTTCCCCGCATAGGCCAGCCCCGCGCCAAGCGCCACCATGTTCGATTCGGCGATTCCGCAGAAGAAGAACCGGTCCGGAAATTCCTTGGCGAAGAAATGGGTGTTCGTCGATTTCGACAGGTCGGCGTCGCACACGACTATGTCTGGATTCGTGCGCGCGATCAACGCCAGCGTCTTTCCGAACGCCTCGCGCGTGGCCGCGCCCAACTTGAGCTCGAACTTCGTGGTTGCCGTCATTACTGAAGCTCCTGCATCGCCAGACGAAACTCGTCCCGAGGGCGAATCCGTCGATGACTTCCTCGCGGCTGTTCGGGAGTGGCGAGGTCATACGAAGAATGATCGGGCGGCATGAGTCAGGTTGTCCTCGACACGGATGTCATCTCCTTCATCTTCAAGAGCGATAGCCGAGCCGAGCGATTCTTGCCGCGCACTCAGCGGGGGCAGATCATTTCCTTCATGACCGAGGCCGAACTGGAGCAATGGACTCTTCAATCTCGATGGGGGAGTCTGAGAGTTGCGCGGTTTCGAGAGTTCATGATTCGTTTCGTGGTGATACCGTCTTCACGGGATCTGGTTGTTAAATGGGCGGAAGTGATGGTGAGCGCGCGTTCGGCAGGACGCCGGATTGAAGCCGCCGACGGTTGGATCGCCGCGACCGCGCTCCTCTATGAGGCGCCACTGTTGACTCACAATCCAAGGGATTATACGGGCGTACCTGGTCTCAGAATCGTCACTGGCCTGTAGAAACGACTGGGGCGACTAGCCACGAACTTGCTTTGCTTGCTTTCGGTGGCATTCGAGAGTCAGGCGCACTTGGCTACGGCTTCGCGCGCCGCCGCTACGACACCTTGGACCATCAGGCCGTACGTATCAGGTACTCAACCGTCTCCCGGGATTCCTTGGCAACGGCTCCGCGTCAGCGAGGACTCTCGCGGTGCCTAGGACCCTCTCCCAGTCTTCGCAATGATATTTAGCCGATTGCCAGTGGCCGCCACCCGGAAGCCTAGTGTTCTTGGTCACAACGAACGCGTCCAGACTAACTGGCCCCAAACCGGGCAGGTTCCTGTGAGACGTCCGCTTGGCAGCTTCGACAACACATTTGGTGCGCGCCGGTGACCATTTGCCACTCGGATCCCCGAAGAGATACCGGTATGCCCACGAATATGTACATACAAGCGCATTCCCGTTCAACGCGGCGGCAATGAGCCTGTCAAGCAGACGTTTGGCGCGGTTGTCGGCTTTACCGAAGCCCGACAAAGCCACGCCATTCGCATCCGACGTGGCTAGTTGAAGAGTCTTGGAAATCAACTCAGCTTTATTGCGGCTCACTTCCGGAATGACCATCTGTCCTTCGCGGAGCGTGGCATCGGAATCGACGTACAGCGGAAGCCCGATTCTCTTCGGACGTACGCCAGGAACCTTGCCATCCGCGGCGGCCGCCATAACCGCCGCGATGGCGGCGTCGTTCTGGTCGTGCGTTGGCAGATCTGGCAGTCCGCGGACGCCAAGAACTTCAAGAATGCGCTTTCGCGCCAGCCTGCCTTCAGGAGTGGACTTCTTAGGAAGGCTACCACTGAAGATCGTCCAGATGTGCCCCGGATATACTTCGAAAACCCCGCGCACCAGTTTGGGAGGGTCAATACACATGCATTTCCGTTTCAATGCCTGGAACAAATCGAGCGAGGAACGAATGAAACCCGAAAAGGGCAAGCCTGCCGTCGGACGTGTGTCTGGGGTCTTGCCTACGGCAGCGCTCTTCTTCTCACAAGCGCGGAGAGCGGAGCCTTTTGCGGCGAGGCCTTGGGGACCGTCAAGCATCGCGATCCGCGCCTTCCCCAACTCCTCGGCGATAACAATGACGTCTAACTCCGCAGGGGCGGCATCCCACCACCATGCCCAGAACGAAGCCATGAGTTTGCCGTTCTTGCCGCGCGTCAAGCCGCAGACATCCACATTCCGGCAACCTTTGGAGTAGCGATCCGTCAGATCGGCGCCGAGGTAAGGCGGAACGCAGCCCTTGAGGGTAGACTTCAAAGCGAAACCCAACTCCCGCCCGTCAAGCCCGCTTGCGCGCAACTGCCTTCCGAGCTGCGGCGGCCACATCCCGAGCGACCAACCCGTACTTGTCGAGCAACTCCTCGGGCGCGGCGGACTCCGCGTACGTATTCTGAATCCCCACGAACTCCATCACGCAGGGGTGCGTCTCCGCCACCACCTGCGCCACACGCACGCCCAATCCGCCATCCACCAAATGCTCCTCCGCCACGACGATTGCGCCAGTCTCGGCCGCCGCTCGCGCAATGGCCTCCCGGTCGATCGGCTTCACCGTGTGGATGTCGATCACACGCGTCGAAATGCCTTCGCTTTCGAGCGTCTCGGCCGCGCGTATCGCCTCCGCGACAAGCAGGCCCGTGCCGATAATCGTCACCTCGGAGCCGTCAATCACCTTGATCGCCTTGCCGATCTCGAACCTCTGGTCCGCGCTGTATATGACGGGCGCTTTCATCCGGCCCGCGCGGATAAACACCGGCCCCACATGCGCCGTTGCCAGATGCATCAGCGCCGTCATCGACACCTCATCCGCCGGCGAAAGCACGATGAATCCAGGCAGCGAGCAGGCGAGCGCAATCTCCTCGATGCTCATCTGCGACGGTCCGTCTTCGCCGATCGAAATTCCGCTATGTGTTCCCACCACCTTCACGTTCAGGTTCGGATACGCTACCGTGACGCGCAACTGCTCGAAGCCTTTGTTCATCACGAACGCGGAGAAACTCGACACGAACGGTATTTTCCCAGCGTAGGCAAGCCCCGCGCCAATCGCCACCATGTTCGATTCCGCGATCCCGCACGAGAAGAACCGGTCCGGAAATTCCTTGGCGAAGAAATGCGTATTCGTCGATTTCGACAAATCGGCGTCGCAAACCACCACGTCGGGATTCGTGCGGGCAATCAGCGCCAGCGTCTTACCGAATGCCTCGCGCGTGGCTGCGCCCAGCTTGAGTTCGAACTTCGTGGTTGTCGTCATTACTGAAGCTCCTGCATCGCCAGACGAAATTCGTCCGGCGTCGGCGCCATGCCGTGGAACTTGGGATTGTTCTCCATGAACGAAACGCCCTTCCCCTTGACGGTGTTGGCGATCAGCACGGTTGGAACCGCTTTGGTTGCCTCCGCCTCGGCAAAAGCCGCCAGAAGCGCGGGAATACTATGGCCGTCGACGGCGATCACGTGCCATCCGAAAGCCCGCCACTTGTCCGCCAGCGGTTCGACGTCCATTATATCTTTCACGAATCCATCCAGTTGAATGTGGTTGTAATCCACGATGACCACGATGTTATCCATCTTGTGGAACGCGCCAAACATGGCCGCTTCCCAGACCTGCCCTTCCTGAATTTCGCCATCGCCGAGCATAACGAACGTTCGCGAGGGGCTGCCGTTCAGACGCGCCGCGAGGCCCATACCGAGGGCAAGCGAGACGCCTTCGCCCAGCGAACCCGTCGATGCGTCGAGAGATGGTATGAAACGGACGTCCGGATGGCCCTGGTAGATGGACCCCATTTTCCGTAGAGTGTTGAGTTGATCCTTGGGCGTGTAGCCGCGTTCCGCGAGGATGGCGTAAAGCACCGGACAGGCGTGACCCTTGGAAAGAATGAAGCGATCGCGATCCTTCCACGAAGGGTTTGTCGGATCGTGACGCATCACTTGAAAATAAAGTGAGATCAACGTCTCGACGGCTGAAAGCGACCCGCCCGGATGGCCGGATTTCGCTTCGTAGATCATCTCGATAATCTGCCGGCGCACCCGCCGGCAGATTACCTGTAACTCTTCGAGAGATTTCGTTTCTGGCATGAATTCTTCAATTTAG
>SXGS01398191.1_pt1 | contig 16484 bp, 9 predicted proteins | sample 3174681 | NCBI WGS metagenome assembly SXGS01 (sample SAMN11356861, study PRJNA531348) | freshwater metagenome | isolation source: freshwater sample F1-80 | place: China: Fuxian Lake, Yuxi | collected 2017-12-25 | reverse complement strand
TTAAACGACGAAATGGCTAGGACCAAAAGCCATACCTTGCACACAAAATGGCGCTGTCCAACTAAGTTCGAAGTTCTACTGGTCTCTTAATTGTCTGCGAATTCGCATTTTTGGAGATTCATGATGATTCGATTGCGTAGGTCGGCATTTACATTAGTTGAATTGTTAGTGGTCATCGCGATCATCGGCGTATTAGTTGGCCTGTTGCTGCCGGCGGTTCAGTCGGCACGCGAGGCGGCTCGACGGATGCAATGTTCCAACAATCTCAAGCAGATTGGATTGGCCATGCATCTGTATCACGATGCCTATCGGACGCTCCCCGTAGGTGCCTGGGGATGTTGCTGGGGAACGTGGCAGGCGAGCGTACTGGGATTTGTCGAGCAAAGAGCACTTGGGGATATGTATATCTGGGGTGTCGACGCCGAACGCTATGGTGGCACGCTCAATCTACGAGTCACGACAAAGCGTTTGCCGACATTTACTTGCCCCAGCGATACGCCATGGACAGGTACTCGCAACAGTGGAATTACTTCGCACAATTACCTGGCCAACTTTGGCAATACGGGTTACCTATGGCCAACGGAAGCGAATGGCCAGAACATTGAACGCGTGGTTATCAATAATATGTTTGGCCTCGTCTATGGTGGAGCTCCATTCGAGCGAACGGGACACAGTTTTGTTTCGTTTCAGCGGCCAGGAGCTGCGCGAGCCTATGCCTTCGGCACGTTCACCGATGGGCTGAGCAATACTCTAATGTTGTCCGAAGGCATCCAAGGCCCCGAGGACGCCACGCGCCGCGATCTGCGTAGTTTTTCGTGGTTTGGCAACGGTTCGAATTTCAATACCTACTTGACTCCCAACTCCAGCCAACCAGACGTGATGGCCGATGCCGGTCAGTGTGTTACAGCTCCCAATGTCCCGCCGTGCACAGGTTCGACATCGGCACGTCCAATCACTTTTGCCGCGCGCAGCCGACACACTGGCGGTGTCCAAGCCGCCATGGCAGATGGTTCAGTTTCCTTTTTCTCCAATAACATTGACTGGGCCACTTGGCAGGCGCTGGGAACGACTCGCGGCGGAGAGGTCGTAAACGTTCCATAGCTTTCTACAAAATTGAACGGCGGCCCGATCGTTGTTTGATTTTTTGGTCCGCCGCGATTTCAGGACGACCTCGCTGGGAGATGATTTCTTATGTCGAGCATGCAGTTGATCATGCGCCAGTATGCAGTCAAAGTTGGAATTCGTGCCTCGCTGTGCCTTGGGTTATTGTCTGTGTATGGCTGCGGTGGTCCCGATGATCCAACACTTCCCATCTCGGGCAAAGTTACGCTGAATGGAAAACCTGTTGAACATGGCGACATTGAATTTGCCGCGAAGGGCAGCAACGGTCTGCGTCGCGGGGCGATGATTGTCAAAGGCAACTACAAGACTGCTCCCATGCAGGGATTGGTGCCCGGCGAATACGTTGTTCGCATTTTTTCGGTTGCTGGAAATCCCCATGAGGTTATGCCCGACATTATGCCAGGAGAAGAAGACTTAGGTTCAGCAGCCAAACGCGATCTGATACCACCGGAATACAACATGCGCAGTAAACAACTAATCAACGTAACCGCAGAAGGACCCAACGAATTCAATTATGACATCGTGACCAAGAAGTAAATCCATCACGATTCCCGTGGTGGCAGCGAATAAGGGGTTATCGGTAAAAAATCATGACTAAGTTCGAGTTAAGAAAAATAATTTATGTGCTCGTAGTTGCCTGCGCAATCGCCGGAGTATTTGGAAACGTCGCAACAGCGAATCAGGCGGCGCGCCCGAATATTCTGTTCATCATTTTCGATGACTGGAACGGCAGTACGCATGCCGGTGCCTATGGGTGCGACTGGATTAAGACCCCGAACTTTGATCGTGTCGCGCGCGAAGGCGTGTTGTTCAAGAATGCGTTCACTTCCAATCCGAAATGCAGTCCTTGTCGGGCGAGCATTCTCACGGGACGCAACACTTGGCAACTTAAGGAAGCGGTCAGTCACGGCGGACTGTTTCCGACGGGATTTGAGGTCTATCCCGATCTGCTCGAAGCGGCTGGGTATGCCGTTGGTTTGACTGGCAAGGGATGGGGGCCGGGCGACTTTCGAGCTTGCGGTCGGACTCGAAATCCAGCCGGCCCCAGTTTCGATACATTGACACAACCAGTGCCTGCGAGCGGAATTCAGAACAACGACTACGCTGGAAATTTTGACACTTTTCTGAAGCAGTGCCCAGACGACAAACCGTTTTGTTTCTGGATGGGATTCACTGTGCCGCACCGAGCCTATGAATACAAATCGGGTGAGAAGTTTGGCAAGAAGTTGGCCGATGTAAAAGTCCCCGCCTACCTTCCCGATACCGAAATCGTGCGACGCGATTTGTTGGACTACGCCGTGGAAGTCGAATGGGGTGACCAACAAATTGGACGAGCCCTATCGGTTCTGGAACGATTTGGGCGCATGGAAAACACGCTGGTTGTGGTCACTTCTGATCACGGCATGCCATTTCCATTCGTGAAAGGCCAGATTCATGAAGATGCCTTCCATTTACCGCTCGCGATGCGCTGGGGCAGCCAAATTCGTCCCGGACGCGTCGTGGAAGATTTTGTCAATGTTCGCGATTTGGCTCCAACTTATATGGAAATCGCCGGATTGAGTCCGCATGCTCAGATGACTGGCCAAAGTCTGAAAGCTATTTTGAAGTCGGAGAAATCCGGATGGATCGAAAATCGCAAGGTCATGCTGGCGGGCAAGGAGCGACACGACCTTGGTCGACCATTCGATTTGGGATATCCTGTGCGCGCGATCCGAACCCCTGAATATTTGTTCGTCCACAACTTTCATCCTGAACGATGGCCCGCCGGCAACCCGGAGACAGATTTCGGAAACTGCGACCCTAGTCCAACCAAGGAAGTTGTCAAAGCGTTGGGTGGACATTTTTACGATCTGTCGTTCGGCAAGCGTCTGCCTGACGAACTGTACCGCATTCAGGACGATCCCGAATGTGTGCGCAACTTGGCTAATGATCTTGCCTACCAAGACACCGTGAGCCAATTGCAAAAGCAATTGATGAGTCTGCTCCGAGAGGAAGGCGATCCTCGAGCACTTGGCCAGGCCGAGATATTTGATACCTATCAATACCTCGGAGGTCGCGGTAAGGGTTACGAAACTTGGCTCAGCCAACAAGAAACCACCGTCCTGAAGGCGCTCGACGAGAAACTTCAGCGCGGCGAACAAAAGACGGGCGGCAAAAAAAAGAAGGCCAAAGCGAACGACTGAAATCTCACTTGCGATGGTTCGATGTTTTTGCAGCCCTACTGCAGACTCCGATTGATGGCCGCTACGAGGCCCAATAGCGAAGCTTTGGTAATCGATTTGTGCTGACCAACACCGAACAATTCTTTACCGTCAGGTGCGCGAATCAAGATGTAGGCTGCGGCCATGGAATCGCTGCCGGCTTCCATTGCGTGCTCGTGATAGTCTTGAATATCGCAGGCTATGCCAAACGCTTCGGTGATCGCATGAACAAACGCGTCCAGTGGACCAGAGCCTTGCCCTTCCACTTCGGCCTTGTGTTCTTTATATGTTACCGAAAAACGATATCGTTCCTGTTCGTCGTTCTCGCATTCGAGCGGCAGGTGGGAATGATAGGTCAGCGTGTCGGGCGGTCGAATGTATGTTTCCAAGAATTTTGCTGCAATCTCCTTGGAGGGCATCTCCCGACCGGTGGCATCGGTGATCTTTTGGATAATTTGGCTGAACGCGATTTGCAATCGGCGTGGCAATTGGAACCCCAGTTCGCTTTCGATCAGGAAGGCAACGCCCCCTTTGCCCGATTGCGAATTGACGCGAATCACCGGATCGTATTGGCGACCGATATCGGCCGGGTCAATCGTCAAGTAAGGCACTTCAAACCGTTCCTGGCCGGTCTCTTTCATCGCCGCGAATCCCTTTTTGATCGCGTCCTGGTGTGATCCCGAAAACGCCGTAAAGACTAAATCGCCGGCATAGGGCATGCGTTCATGAACCTTCAACTCTGTGCAGAACTCGGCAATGCGCCGAATTTCCTTGAGGTTCGAAAAATCCAATCCCGATTCGATTCCTTGGGTCGTCATGTTCAAGGCCATTGTGACGATATCGAGATTTCCAGTTCGTTCGCCGTTGCCAAACAGAGTTCCCTCGACACGCTCGGCACCCGCCATCAAACCCAGTTCCGAGGCTGCAATGCCCGTCCCACGATCGTTGTGGGTATGCAGCGAGATCCACGTTGCATCTCGATAACTGAAATTGCGGCAAAATAGCTCGATTTGATCGGCGTAGACGTTGGGCGTGGCAAGTTCAACCGTCGAAGGCAGATTGATGATGGACTTGTTGGTTGCCGTCGGTTGCCACACATCGCAAACGGCCTCGCAAATCTCGACGGCATAGTCGATTTCTGTTCCCGTGAAACTCTCCGGTGAGTATTGGAATCGAATACTGCCAGGAGGTTCAAGTTTGGCGAGGTCGTGAATCCAAGTTGCGCCATCGACGGCGAGCTGAATAATCTCAGCCTTCGATGCGTTAAATACCACTCGCCTCTGTAAAGTCGACGTCGAGTTATAGAGATGCACGATGGCTGACTTGGCCCCATGGATGGCTTCGAACGTACGTTCGATCAGACTCTTGCGCGCCTGAACCAAGACTTGGATTGTCACATCATCGGGAATGAGATTCTCGTCGATTAATTCCCGTACAAATGCAAAGTCTGTTTCCGAAGCAGCCGGAAAACCCACCTCGATTTCCTTGAACCCAATCCTCAGCAGCAAACGAAACATATCGAGTTTCTTCGCTGGGCCCATAGGATTGATTAGCGCTTGATTGCCATCGCGCAGATCCACCGAACACCAGATCGGCGCTTGAGTGATCGTGCGGCTGGGCCATTTTCGATCTAGTAAATCAATTGGAGGGAATGGGAGGTACTTGGCCATGATGCATCGAAATTGAATAGCTATAAAAAAACCCTGAAACTCGACCAGCGAGGCTCAGGGTTAGGAAGGTCAGTTGTGGCTAGAACAAGCCTGGTATCGACCCGCTCCCTTCACTCGCTACGTGAGGCAGGAAGAAGAAGGAGCGGCAGTAGGTCGAGGTCTTTCAGGCTCATTTCGGTCGTAGATCCGTATCGAGAATTTATTTAGGCCCATTGAATAGCAGACTATCGAGAAAACCGGATTACGTCAAGTCGCAAGAGTAGGACGATTGTCCTCAATCGTTTTTTGAGGATTGTGAACTCTCTGCGGTATTTGAAGCTGCGAATCCTTTTGAGCAGTTCCTGAGCAAATGTTGGGCTGAGCAATGTCGGGTTTGGGCAATACTGAGCAATTGAGGACAATTTCTCTACTCTGCAATTCCCTTGCGCCTATTGACTTCGTCAAGCAGACGATTGCGGAGTTGTTCGAGATCGGACAGGGGAAGGCGAGCCTTAATGATGCGAAGAATCTCCCAGGATGGTGGCTCTTTTTCAAACTGCCGTACGAACTTGAGCTCTTCGAGCTTGCGGAGCGTTGCGCCCAGCGAACGAAATCGTTTTACTTCATCGTCGAAGTCAGGAAAAAAGGCTTGCCATAACGGTAATAACCGGCTCTGCTGGACGATGCAACGCTCATTTTGTACGTCGCGCTCTTCGTATTCGCGCAGTTCGTCGCGGAGTAGCACGCACAACAGAGTTGCCTCGAAATTTAAAGGCGTTCGGCGAATTAACTTTGGCAAAACTGGATATTCCTCGGGCAGTTCATCGTCCATCCATTGCCGCAGATAGGCCATCGTTTCCACTTCATCGACCACCAGCGCCAAACCAAGCTTTGCAAAGTACTCCGTCAGCGGCGTTTCACATCTGAGGATCTGCTCCCAAAGATCATCGCCGTCATCGCGGTAGACGACTCCTTGCATTAAGCGAATCGCCGCCAGGCTCCACTGGGCAGGCTGCGGAAATTTGATACTCGCGTTTGTAGTCGATTGAGGATCGTCTAAGGACTGGTTACTCATCTTGGCTTTCTGCCGACTTCGCGATGCGCAGCTCGCGGTTGGAATTGGATATGTGGTACGCGTACGCGTAGGAATTGCTGGTCGCCATGTGTCATTTTCACGGTGACAGTTTCATCGCGCCCGTTGTCGAACGAATGATGATCGTCGTGCGCGATCTGGATGTACCCCAAGACATCCACGATGCCTCCTGTAGCCGGATATTCACCGAGCAGTCGCCCAAGCGTACAGTCGCCCGTCAATGTGGCTTCGCGAATATGGCTGCGCAATTGCCGAAAATCCAGGCGGTGCATGCGAGCAAAAGCCGCAGTCATCTGAGCTGCTTGTTCAATATCGACGACCTGTTCCTCGATGGCGTGGTTTTCAAAAGTCGCTTCAGGTTCCCAAAACGGACGCGCCAGAGGCGAACGTATGTCCGTTTGGGCCTCGACGGTCGTTTCCAGTGAGGTCGGTGGATCATTGCGCAACTGCAAAGCCGCCTGTCGGATTTCATAGAGCACTTTGGCCAACCTTAACCGATGGCTTGCGGCGCGGGCATCGAGCAGGCGGCGCAATGTCGATGACAGCCTCGCAGTAGTACGCATGACCTTGTCCGCTTCGGCCAGCAGCGATGGTACCATGGCACTCAAACGGGTCAGGGATTCGGACTGGTCAGCCAGCGCCTCCAAACGTTCGATTTCTTCTATGTTGCGACGCAAAGCCCGTTGCTGGACCGGAGAAAGTAAGAAGCGGACGAATGCGAAGAAGCTCTGACCCTCATCCCGCTGCTTCAGCGTGTCTTCCGCGTCGAGCGCAAATCCTAGGATGGTTCCACGCGAGTCGTTGCCGGACGACTGCATTTGTTGAACCTCTCGGGCGATCTCCTGAAAACGCTCCTCGACCGCTCGAAAATCCGCTTGTAATTCGCGCAGCAGTCCCATCGCGGTCTGGAATCGTTCGCGGATCTGGGATTCGCGATAGACTTGCACCGACTTGCCCGACTCTATCGCCGCGATTTCTTGGTCGATTTCCGATCTTTGTGATCGCAGGTAGGTCAATCGTCGTTCGGGATCGGCTGACGATCCGCGGACGATATCTTCCAGCGAATCGATCACCAATCGCAAACGGCCCTCAGTGCCGACCATGTTTCTGCGTCGAGCCAAACTGGAATCGACCAGCAGGATTGCCTCCTCAGCATGCGCGGCCAATTGAAACTGTGGCTCGCTGGATGAAGCATGCACGAATCGTTTCAACCAACCAGCTTCGATCCACTGAGTGATGTAGCGTTCCGCAGGTCCCTTGAGCACATCCGGTTCCAATTCGTGAACTTCGTCTTGGTAGGTAACCAGCCGAATACGAAGTTCGTTAAGGCCCAGCGAAATTGCCTCTGGGGATTTGAACACTCGCTGCAGAAAATCGACAACCCATGGCGCATTGTCCGATCGCAACAATTTGGCTGTGGGTGAAGCATCAAAAAACGCACGCATTTCTTCGCGTCGCATTAATTGCGAGCTGCGAACCAACGTAGGCATTGAACTGTCCAAGTCTTTTGCAAAATAGCTTGTAGAGCATTCGCCACGCATCACGGTACTCGGGCGCTGGTATAGAACCACTCCATGGTGACACGTTTCGCCGCGGAAGCAAGATTCAGCCAGGAAACAACTCCTCCGAAACGCCAAAAGGACATCCGGAGCTGGCCAGTTGCCGAGATAACATAATATGCTGTCAAAGCGTATCGACCTAAGGATCGGCGCAGAAATAATTGTCGCCTTTCGCTCCGCGAAAGTGCGTCCTTTCGCGGAGCGAAAGGCGACAATTCGGACATTTATTTCTGCGCCGGTCCTAAACCGCCTGCCACAAATCAGCGCGGGGCAAGTGCCAGCGGCTTAGCTTGTATCAAAGCTCGCGTCATGGCGTGCCGTCAAGCTTTTCGCCAAGAGCTTCTTGTAAGGATTTGCTGCCTGGAATATCCTCGGGCCAACGAGTCCAAATGGCTGTGCGCTGGAGAACTTTCTCGCGCATTCTCTTGATTTCCTCTTCGCGCCGTTTTTCAGATAGCTGTTTGCTGATTTCCGACTGAGCATCCTCGAACGAGACCGTAAAGGCGGGTTTGCGTTCCAGCACTTCGACGATATGCAGCCCAATTTCGTCTTCGATGATGGGGCTCAATTTCGCCAGATCGTAGGTGAAAATTGCTTGATCAATCTTGGTCGACTTGAGACTGCCTTGAGTCGTCCACTCGTAGATTCCACCTGCTGCGGCCGTGAATCCCTGGGATCTTTGGCTAGCAACAACATCAAATCTTTTGCCGCCATAGTAGACTTCGGCAAACATTTCGTTGATGAGTTGTTCAGTGGCTTGCCGCGATGGATTCTTGTCGAATCGCGCGGTCAATTGCCGCCATCGCGCGGTCGCCGGTCGTTTCCACTGGCCCAGATGTTCTTGATAATACTTCCATAGCTCGTCGCGCTCGATATCGTATTTTTGCGGCACTTCGCCTTCCAACTGACGAGCCAAGACGTGCTCGATGAACTGATTCTGCAGCACAGCGAGCGACGAGTTCTTTTCGCGTAACTTGCTTTCGAGCGCCGCCAGATCTGTAACCTTGTATCGCTTGAGTTCGGTTTCCACTTGCTTCTCATGGAAGATCTTGCTCGCCCGGCTGAGCACCGTGTTGCGAGCTTCCTTTTGGTCTTTCAGCGGGGACCGGCCGGTGACATCGTGGAGATATTTTTGATAAAGAGCTTTGGTTTCGACGTATCGAGGCAAAGTTTGGCGAATCAGCCTAGCACGCAGTTCTTCCTCCTGAGCAGGCGTTACTTTCGACCTAATTTGCTCCAGAGTAGGTTCGACATACAGGGCCATGTCTCCAGCAAGAATTCGTTCCTCACCTACTACGCAGATTAATTCACCTGCTTTAAACAAACTTGCAGGTGCATCGATGGCCGTTGGTTCAGCCAATGCTAGGGTGTTCGCTGAAATCAACTGAGCTGTTGGAATGGGCCCATTCACGTTTCCTGTGGGAGGTGGGCTTGGGAGCGTTGCGTTCATCGGTGCGCCAAATGCTGGCGCGATCATAGGTCCGGGTCCGAGTAACTGGCCGACTGGCGGCAACTTAGGGATTGTGTACACCGGTCTTAGGATTTGTGAATTCGCCGGCGATGCCGGTACCGGCTGGATTTCGGGGCTGGTCGCTGCAGCACCGAATGCGACCCTTTGGGGACCTGACGCGTTGGGTGGAATCAGCGAGCTCACGCGAGACCGGAAACCCGGCGGCGAAACTGTCGAGCTAGATGGCACGTTGGGTCCAGGATTTTGCGCTTGCACTCTATCATCGAACACTAATAAAACCACCCAACAAACCAGCGCCGCTTTGCGCCATCTTGGTATCCGCAGTCGCTCATTGCTGGCAAATAGACCGTACTTTTTATTTGCCCAGGTCGCGTGCTCGTTTTGGCCAGACTTGCAAGACGTTTTCATGATAGCAACTCCAGAATCGCCCATGGGCAATTGCGGCATAAACGAACATAAAGTGACCGTCGATCGAAAAACCCTTTCCGCTACAAAACAGTTAAGAGTTTGATCGCCGCACGTCAAGAGAAACTGGGGTGCGACGCTACTGCGATTTGAGCCATCTTGAGGTGAATCCAACATCGAGTGAATTCGGCAAAGCGAGCGGGACTTCTACCAACAGGCCGGTCGGATTCAACCAGCAATTCCCGGTGAGTAGAAAACGTTGGGAATTCTGGGCTGGGCTATTGCATGCGCATCGCGAAGAGCCATGTATTGGTAACGTCTCAAGGCATCTCGCTCAATTTCGACCAAGATTTATCCGCTCGAGCACGGAATTCTGCAGATAGGGCAGCCACCGCATCGGCGTCGAGCCATTCGACGTTGTCGCCCGAAGTAAACGCTCGTTGGGTCGTGAGCTTCGCCCAGAGTTCGACTAGTTCTGGATCATCGGGCAGCGGTTCGGGCAATTGCCAGAGCCTGCCGGTAAACGCAAGGTGACCAGCCGGATGAAACGCGACCGACAAGGCGTCGTCGTCGTGCTCAAGTGGCGGCGACAGGGGTAGACATGTGGCCACGTCCCATAACCGTGCGGTGTGGTCGCGGCTGCCGCATGTCAGCAGTCGCGTGCCGTCCCGTGAGAATGCGGCGCCCGTTACTATTCCTTCGTGGCGCATCGGTTCACCAAATGGTATTCCGGAGGGGACTTCCCACAGCCGCACGGTGGCATCGAAGCCGCCGGTAACGGCAAGTCGACCGTCTGGGCTGAAAGACGCCACAAAAACTTGGCCGCGGTGGCGTAATGGCGGCCCGATTGGCTGGCCATCGTCCGCGTTCCAAATCTGCGCGGTTTCATCGTTGCTAGCGCTGATAACCAAGCGTCCGTCAGGACTCATGGCCACGCACCGTACTCTGTTACCGTGCTGAACTGCCCAGAGCAACTTACCGCTCCGCGCGTCCCAGAGCCCGAGGTCGCCAGAACCCATACCTGCCACAACTCGATCACCACTGGGACTGACGCTGAGCGAACCGACCCCTACCGATCGGCGTTTGATTCCTTCAAACTCACAGACCACTTGCCCCGTATCACCATTCCATGATCGAATCACGCCTTTGTCATCGGCCGTCAATACGAATTGGCCATCGGGACTGAATGTGGCTGCATCCACTTCAGTCAGCTCTCCCTTGGCGCTTCGATGATCCATGGCTCGGCCATGACGTTTTCCGTTCGTAGCGTTCCAGAGCTTAGCCGTTCCGTCATCGCTCGCCGTCAAAATCACTTCACCGTCCGTACGGAAAGCTACCTGACTGACTCTTCGCTCGTGGCGCATGGTTCTGCCCAACAACGTGCCGTTTGCGCTGCTGCGCAGCTTCACATAATTCTCGACTCCGCCGGTGATAAACTTCGTGCCGTCACCACTAAATGCGACCGAAGTGACCGAACGTTCACCGAAAGTCGGAGACATCAAATCCGGATTAGGAATGTCCCATAGTACCGCGGTACGCAATGCTCGATTGGTTAGCAACTGCCGTCTCCCCGGACGAAACGTCAAATTGCCAATATGCCTGTCAAGCCGCAGCAGTTCGCAAAATTGGACTTGACTGGCTAGGCTCCAGATCCGCACGATGCCCGAGTCCCAGGCTGCTGCAATCGTTTGGCCATCCAACGCGACTGCAATCGCTGTCACTTGACCGGACTGTTTCGGCCAATCGGGCAGGCGGTGTCCGTTGACTATGTCCCAATCTGATATCGAGCCCGAGGAGTCGCCAGCCAGCATCCGTTTACCGTCCGGTGTGAACGCGATCCGGTGGATTCTGCGCGACACGACTCTAACTTCACGAACTGGCTTTTTGGCGGAATGAGGGTTCGGGCCGTCGGTGATCATCCACAACCGCATTCGGCCATCGCTCCCTACAGTCGCAATTTGGCTGCTATTTGGTCGGAAAACGACTTGCTCGACAGCGGTAGGATGCTCGAGTTCGGCAAGTGATACGCCGTCCGAGACGCGCCAGATCCGTGTCTTGGACGGTCCGTTTCCGCGGCTGCCCGTAGCCAACAATTTTCCATCGGGGCTGAACGCGGCGCAGACGATGTTCTCGTCGTGCGGCATACCGACCGAAGGCTCTGTTGATACCGTCTCGTCGGACGAGAGACGCCGCACTGTAATGGATCTCGCGGTTGTCAGATCTGCAATGTGCGCTGAGTAATCGTCGGCGACGGAGACGTCGAGCACGCTACCGCCCGACAGTTCTCGAATCGACAACATCGAGCCCGACTCGACGTCCCAGAGTTGCGCTTTGGTCCGAACGCTCGTAGTCCAGAGCCGCTTCCCGTCCGCGCTAAATGCCATTCGCCCAAGGGACGCATTCAGCGCAAAGGCCGCATGAGGCTGCAATACGTAATGCCGAGCGGCGTCCATATTCGTTAGTATCACCCGACGCAACGCAGCATCGTCGTGTGGAGCGTGTTGAAGGGCTCTCGAAAACCAGAGCATGCCTTCCCCATGCTCGTGATCTTTGGACAAAGCGAAGCCTCGGTCGAACGCCAACTGCGCAGTGCGGTGATTCGCCTGGACGCGCTGACGATTCGCCTCGGTGCGTTCCTGCTCGGCTTGGACGCGCTGGTGATCGGCTTCGAATCGCTGACGATCGGCGGCGATGCGTTCACCATCGGCGCGCAGGCGTTCGCCGTTGACACGAACGGCGGCGATAGTGGAAATCACGGTAATCAGCAGCAGTGACACCAGCCCGCCGAAAGCAACCGCTCGATTGCGACGCCCCCAACGTGCAAGTCGACCTGCGATCGACTCCCTGGCTACTGAAACCCGTTCATCGGCCAACCAATGCTCGATGTCGCTTGCAAGGTCACTAGCAGATACGTAGCGGTCTTCAGGCTTGAGAGCTAGGGCTTTGAGGCAGATGGCTTCCAACGGTCTAGGAATGGACCGATTCCAGTCCCTTGGTCGAGCGAAGTCCCCAGCGATCACGCGTCGAAGTGTTTCGTGAATACTGGAATCGGCAAATCGCCTGCGACCGGTAAGTAAAGCATGCAGCGTTGCACCTAAGCTGTACATGTCGGCTGCAGGACCGATCGTCTGCGATTCGCCGCGTGCCTGCTCGGGACTCATGTATGCGGGGGTACCGATCAGCGCCCCGTCGGACAGTGTAAGTTCAACCGACCAGTTGGCAGTGGAAGTCGCTGGAGATTCGAGATCTTCGGCGAGCGTGTCTGTAGGCTCGTCGCTGCGGGTCGGTTCAATTTCGGGCTGCGTTGGCAAAGGCTCGGGCAGGTAGGTCACTTTTGCCAGCCCCCAATCGACGACCAGTGTCTCACCGAAAGGACCAAGCAAGATGTTCTGCGGCTTGATATCGCGATGTATGACTCCTCGGCTGTGAGCGTAGGCGATGGTATCGCAGACACTCAGAAAGCGCAGCAGCAATTCTTGAAACTCGATGGAATCGAAGTGCGGTCGATGGTGTGCGCGTGTGTGAAAGTCTTCGATAGCCTTATGAAAACTCTCGCCGCGCACCAGCCGCATCGCGTAGTAAGGTCGCTCGTCGGAATCTTTGCCCTTTCCGTAGACGGGTACAACTCCGGGGTGTTCCAGTCGACCTGTAATCTCCGCTTCGCGCAAAAACCTCTCGCGAACGTCGTCGATTTCCGCTAGTGCAGGTTGAATCTCCTTGATCGCCACTTCGCGGTTTAACTCGGTATCCACGGCGCGCATAACTTGACCGATGCTACCTCGCGCCAACAACGAGAAGACTTGAAATCGTCCTCTCCCTTCTCGCTGGACAGGGCATTGCGACGTGTGCTCCGCGTCGAGGAACTCATCCAGTTGAAATTGCTCGTCGAGCTGAGTTTGCCACTGCGGAAATCGCGACGTGAACTCGCTTGCTGTTGGCATTTCTCCGAGCTCACACCGCGTCGAATACTCGGTGTAGATCAAGTCCATCGCCTGCTCAGGGTCTGCGGCTAGCTCCGGATGATTCGCTAACAACTCCTCGCAGCGAATACTTTCGCCAGCTCTTAAGCGGCGTTCCAAGGACTTGCACAACTGCTGAACGAGGTCTCCGCTTGACCCAGAAACTGGAAGAACAGAAGAATTCAGCGAACTGTTACTTGGCTCAAGCATTGCAGAATTGGAATCCTTGTGCGTAGACTTATGACTCCACCATACACATTCAACATCGAAGTTGCAATCGCATGGAAATCGAGTACGAATCGTCTCCGTCAGACATCGACTTCGCGGAATTGCTCGCCCAAGTTCGCCGAGGCGACGAGTCCGCTGCCAACCGACTCGTCCAGCGATATGAACGCGCCGTGCTGCGGAGTGTCCGCAGTCGGCTGGGAAAGAGCATGCGAGGCGCGCTGGATTCGATGGACATTATGCAGTCCGTGCATAAAAGTCTGCTGGTTGGACTTCGCAATGAGAAGTACCAATTCTCGACACCGCAGCAGTTGATTGGATTAGCGGTCACCATGGTTCAAAGCAAAATAGCTCGGCACTGGCGTAAAATCAAGAAAATGCCCCGCAACAAACTCGAAGCTAATGCCGCCGAACAGGATTCACCGGTGGAGCGACTTGCCAGCCAAGATCCAACAGCCTCGCTGGTGGTTTCTGCTGACGAATTACTTCAACAATTCCTTGCGCAGCTTGACGAGCTAGATCAACAGTTAGTTCGCTTAAAGCTGGCCGGTAACAGTTCAGTCGATGCTGCCAAGTTCCTCAATTGCAAACCCGCGTTCATCCGAATGCGTTGGGTACGACTCCGACGCAGGTTACGCCAGCACGGATATTCGCTCGACGACCCCGATGGTCCGGCCCGATGATTTCTACCTCGTTACTCCAGCAGTGTTGCGTTCTTGTACCACAACACTGCCGCTCCGTTGCTTGCACTCAAAAGAAACTACGCCTTGTCGATCTCCACGTCCTCTACACCTAGGTATTCGATGTCGTACAGAGCCTCGGGGTAATCGACCGTAATCGTGCCAGCCGTTTGCGCGGTCTTCTTGTGGTGCACCTTGGGCTTCGCGGATACTTCGGGCTTGGAGGCATACGTGACGTTGAGGCGATCGACATTGCCGCCGCCGTCGATGAACAAGCGGCCGCCGGTGTCCTGCAGAGTGGGATGGACGGTGACGTTGAATGTATCCGCGCCGACGTTGCCGTAGAGTGCGAACAGCACGTCGCGGTTGAACTCCGTGACGTTGACCTTGTTATTCCCTGAGCCCAGGTTGACCCGGAGACGCTCGATCGTGTCGAAATTCAAGCCGCCGAAGAAGTTCCGGCTGACCGTCGAGCGCGTGATGTTAAGTGGGAACAAACCACCCAGGGCAAAGAGTTCCTCGTGCAGGATCACATTGTCCACGCCCTGTTGGCCGTTTACTATAACCGGGCCGTTGATGAACGACAGATTTTGGGAGGTGGGGCTCAGGTGGATCGTGTCGCCGCCTGCGCCGGCGTTGATCACGATCTGAGTGCCGGAAGAGCTGCTGTTGATGTTGATCGTGTTGTTGCCGGTGCCCGCATTCAAATTCAGCGATTCCATATCGTGGTAGACGAGCAGGAAATTCGGTTTGCTTACTTGGCTAGCCGTCACGGTGTAAATGTCGTTGCCAAGATCGTCCTGGTCGTTGATGATCAGGGAGTCATTGCCGTCGCCACCTCGTAACACTGGTTCGACGCCAATCGAATCGACATCGCCGTTGCCCACATGAAAGATGTCCATGCCGCCCAGGCCATCGATTTCGGAATATTCGGCAAGACTAGTAAGGGATCCGGCACCCAGCGTCATTATGTCGCCGGTGACGGAGATTGTGTCGTTACCGTTCGTACCAGCCAGAAACGCTCGGTCGTTTAGCCCCGCACCGCCGACGAATGTAACGGAAGATGCGAGGTTGCCGGCAGTCAACGTATCGTTGCCGGCGTTGCCGTGGATCGTGACCGACGTTCCGGCAGCGGTGGCGGAGATGTTCATCGAGTTGGCTGCGGCGCTGAGCGAGACCATCAAATTCTCGATTTTCGCAAAGTCGATGCCTGCGGATCCAGCCCGCGTCAGGCTCGAGCTGCCAAGTTCGTAAGGTGCGGCATTGCCCGATAGCGTATCGTGCACGGAAAGGTTGTCGAGTTCAGCGGCAACTCCGGAGCCACCGTCAACCGACAGGAGACTGCGTAAGTTGCCAAGGGTTTGAGCGACCGGACTAACGCGGATAGTGTCCGTGCCGCCCTCGCCGAAGATCTGCATGGCAGCAGCGGACAGCGGTGTAGATTCGACATCGATCTGGTCATTGCCCGGGCCTGCGTAGACCGACACCTGATTGAAACGCGGCGCCGCCACCACGGAGATAGTATTGGCCCCAGCTCCCGTATGGAGTTCGGTTCGTTCGATCTGATCGTAGATCACGTTGGGTGGCATGTCGCTGGGGTTGCCGCCGAGCTTGGTGAGGCGTCCAACCAAGACGTTGCCCTGGTTGAGGTTGATGGTGAAGCTGCCCGCCATGTCGTTCTTGTCGTCGAACACGTAGACTCGATCGTCATCTTCGGGAAAGGCCTGGTTGGGCACATGGCTCGGGGGATAACCGTCGCCGCCGTGAATCACCACGTCACCGAGCACTGGGTCGACATCTTGTGAAACTCCTGCAATCATAAAGATGTCGTTGCCGTCATGCCCGTAGAGTTCGAGATCGGTGTTGGCGCCGAGCGATTCGACATTTATCGCGTCGTTACCGATACTGCCTTCGAGACGGACTTGTTCAACGAGATTGGAATAGGTCACGTCGCCGAAATCGTTTGCGGAAACCGATCCGGTAATGAACAGGTAGCCGCGACCTGCAGGGGCGGGGGCGTCGCTGTCGTCGAGGATAAGCAGGTCCGCGCCGCCCGCGCCCTCGAAAAAGACGCTGCCCTTAATTGTGCCGACGTTTCCGTTACCGAGGGTTAGAGTGTC
>SXGS01373531.1_pt1 | contig 16487 bp, 10 predicted proteins | sample 3174681 | NCBI WGS metagenome assembly SXGS01 (sample SAMN11356861, study PRJNA531348) | freshwater metagenome | isolation source: freshwater sample F1-80 | place: China: Fuxian Lake, Yuxi | collected 2017-12-25 | reverse complement strand
GTGCCGGGTCGCCGCCGTCGACGGGCGCCGCGCCGTCGACGGGCGCGGGGATCTCGTCGACCTGGGCGATCTCGCCGGCCTGGGCGTCGCCGCCGGGCCGGAGCTGGGCGGTCGAGCGCCGCGCGCTCCAGGCGGCCTGGAGCCGGGCCGGCCAGGACAGCCCGTCCATGAGCCACGCGACGATCAGGGCGATGAGCGGCCACTGGATGATCTTGACGCTGCGCCCGAAGGAGAGGCCCTCGGGCAGCTCCAGCTTGCCGTCGGTCAAGAGCGGGCCGAGCAGCTCGCGGGGGTATCGGTCGAAGTCCTTGCTCAAGAACAAGACGATGAGGATGGCGCAGAGCCCCAGGGTCCGGGGCAGAAAGGGCCGCAGGCGCAGCTGCGCCCAGAAGGCGCCGTCGCTCAAGGCCAGGGCGGCCCCGACGCCGATGGCCGCGGTGGAAGGGAAGAGGATGAGGCCGTGGGCGCTGCCGAGCCACAGCGCCGCCACCAGCGAGGCGATGAACCAGTGCGCGATCAGGCCCAGCGCGTCGGTCTGGGCGTGGGCCGCCGGGGTGTCCTCGGGCTGCGCGCCCCCTTCGGCTTGAAGGTCGCTGGTCTGGAGGTCCTCGGCGCGCTCGCCCTTGCGAAGGAGATAGACCAGGGTCAGGGGGAGGAGCGCCGTCCAGGGGTAGGCGCCGAAGCCTATCTGGTTGATCCAGAAGTTGAAGTCGACGTGCGAGGGCATCGCGCCGGGGGTCAGCGTCGGGAAGTGGAGGAGGGAGGAGAGGGCCGCAGAGCCCTGGGGGGTGGGGGCCAGGAGCGGCACGCCCTCGGCGGGGGCGCCAGCGTCGAAGAGGGCGCCGAGGGCCAGCGCGGCGGCCAGCGGGGCCGCGAGGGCGAGCGCGCCGGCGGTGGACATCAGGGGGGCCAGGGCGCGGCTGCGGCGGGCCAGGAGGGCGGCGGAGGCGATCAGGGCGGCAGGGGCGAGGGCGGCGAGCCAGGCGAGCCCTTCGGTGGGGGCGGCCTGTGCGAGGGGGTCGGCGGGGGCGAGCGCGGCGCTGAAGCCGGCGATCGCGCCGCCGCCGATCACCAGCGCGGCGAGGGCCGTCGCGGCGAGGTCCACCGGCGAGATCGGGCTGGGGGAGGGGGAGGCGGCGCGCTGTCCGAGGGCGGCAGAGGTGAGGATCGCCAGCGGCAGCCACAGGCCCCAGAGGCCGAAGGTGAGGACGTCGACGACGAGGACGACCCCGAGGGCGGTCGGCAGGGCGAGGCCGCGGTCGTCGGGGCGCGTCATGATCGCGCCGAGGGTGGCGACGGTGGCCATCAGCGCCCCGGCGAAGGGGGCCTGTCCTCCGGCCAGGGTGGTGCCGGAGAGGAAGACGGCGGGGCAGGCCAGGGCGGCCCCCGCCGCGATCAGCGCCCGCATGCCGCCGAAGATCCCGCGGAGCCACAGGAAGAGGGCGCTGGCGCCGGCCAGCAGGGAGAGCGACATCGGCAGCCGCATCCCCCACTCGGCTCCGCCGGTCAGGGTCTGGCCGGCGGCGATGAGCCACAGGGGCAGGAGGGGGCGCGGGGTGCTCTGGCCGCCGAGGGTGGGGTGGAACCAGCGCCCGGCCTCGCGCATCTCGCGGGCCATCTCGGCCCAGCCGGTCTCCCAGGGCTCCCAGAGGCCGAAGGCCCGCTGGGCGATGAACATGCAGGGCAGGCCGACGAGCAGGATCAGGCCGACGCCGAGCGGGCCGGAGATGGGGTCGCGGGAGAGGGTCGAGGGAGGGGTTGCGGATCGGTCGGTCGCTTCGGTCGCCGCGTCCGTCTCAGTCATCGCGCTCAAGGCCCACTCCCGTCGTCGCCGAGCCGGACCCGCGCCAGCCCCCGTCAAGCGGACGCATCATCCAACAGCAGGGACCTGCGCGCAACCTCAATTGCGCCAGAAGGCCGGGATGAGCAGGACGAGCAGGGCGTAGAACTCCAGCCGCCCCAGGAGCATGCACAGGCTCAGGACGACCTTGCCGCTGTCGGGGATGAAGGCGAAGTTCTCGATCGCGCCGACGCGGGCCAGGCCGGGGCCGACGTTGAAGAGCGTCGCGGCCACGCTCGTCGTGGCCGTGACGAGGTCCAGCCCCAGCGCCGCCATGTAGAGGCTGGCCAGCCAGAAGATGACGGTGCCGAGGATGATGAAGGCCAGCGTCCCGTGGACGACGTCGTCGTTGATGGCGCGATCGTTGATGCGCACCTTGGTGACGACCGCGGGCCTGAAGACCTTGAGCAGCTCGCGGTGGACGGCCTTGCCCATGACCAGGAAGCGGAAGACCTTCAGCCCGCCGGCCGTCGACCCCGCCATGCCCCCGACGAACATCAGCGCCACGAGCAGCAGGCCCGCCACCGGCGGGTAGCGGTTGAAGTCGTCGGTCGAGAAGCCCGTCGTCGTCACCACCGAGACGACCTGGAAGGCGGCGCACCGCAGGCTGTCCAGCACGCCCTCGTGGCTCTGCACCATGAACTGGCTCGGGTCCCCTGTCTTGTAGATCGCCGCGGTCACGATGGCCGTCGAGACGCCGACGATCGTCAGGTAGAGGCGCAGCTCGTGGTCCAGCAGGGCCTCGCGCCATTGTCGGCGCAAGACCATGAAGTGCAAGGTGAAGTTCATCCCGGCCAGGAGCATGAAGAGGGTCAGCACCCACTCGACCCTTGGCGAGCGGAAGCCCGCGACCGACTCGGCCAGCGTCGAGAAGCCGCCCGTGGCCATCGTCCCGAAGGCGTGGACGAAGGCCGCGTGCCAGTCCATCTGGGCGAAGGGGCTCAGGCCCTTGGCCTTGACCTCCGCCGCGCTCGGCCCGATCAGGTAGAGGATGACCGCCAGCACCACCGTCAACCCCAGGTAGATCCACCACAGCGCGATGCTGGTCTCCTGGATGCGGGGCAGCAGCCCCTCGGTGATGGGGCCGGGCACCTCGGTCTTGAAGAGCCGCTTGCCGCCGACGCCCAGCTTGGGCAGGATCGCCACGAAGAGCACGATGATCCCCATCCCGCCGAGCCAGTGCGTCATCCCTCGCCACCAGTGCAGCGCCCGGGAGATCCCCTCGATGTTCGTCAGCACCGTCGACCCCGTGGTCGTAAAGCCGCTGACGGCCTCGAAGTAGGCGTCGACGGGGTTGGGCAGCGCCCCGTCGATCATGTAGGGGACCCCGCCGAAGACGCCCAGCAGCGCCCAGGCCGCCGCCACGATCAGCAGCGCCTCGCGGCGCGAGATCGTCCCCTCGTGATCCCGGCCCCAGGTCCACATCCCCACGCCCGAGAGCAAGGTGATCAACACCGAGACCACGAAGGCCACCGTCGTCGAGATCGGATCGCACGCGATCGCCCACGGGATCGACGTGGCCATCGCCGCCGACAGGACCATCAGGAGGATGCCGATCAGGCGGCTGACGCGTCGCAGGTTCATGGCGCCTCCCCCCTAGGTCGAAAACCAGCCGCCGTCGCTGCGCTTGAAGAAGCCCTCGACCTGCTCGCGCATGTTGGCGGTCGAAAAGACGATCACCCTGTCCCCGGGCTCGATCACGTCGTTGCCCCGTGGCACGAAGGCGCCCTTGTTGCTCATCACCGCGCAGATGCTGGCCCCGCGCGGGAAGCCGATGTCCTTGATCGGTCGACCGACCACCCTGGCCTGGGGCGGGGCGACGAACTCCAGAAACTCCCCGCGCCCATCCAGCATCGGCCGCACGCCCAGGATCTGGCCCGCCCTGACGTGCGTCAGGACCTGCTGCGCCGCCGCAAGGCGAGGGCTCAACGTGATGTCAATCCCCAGCCGCGCGCACACCACCGCGTAATCCGGCTTGTGCAGCAGCGTCACCACCCGCCGGGCGTTCATGTCCCGCGCCAGCAGCGAGGCCATCAGGTTCAGCTCGTCGGCCTTGCTGCAGGCGATGAAGACGTCCGCCGTCCCCACCCCGTACTCCTCCAGCAGGTGCTGGTCCGTGCCCGCCCCGTGCAGCACCGTGACCCCCTCGCCGAGGCGCTCGGCCAGCTCCTCGCACCTCGCCCTGGACTCCTCGATGAAGAAGATCTCCACCCCCTCTCGCGACAGCGACCACGCCAGGTGCTCGCCCAGCTCCGAGCCCCCCACGATGAAGACCTTGGGCGTCTTGCGCGTCCTGGCCTGGCTGAAGTGACGCTCCAGCGCCGGGATCTGCTCGACCCGGCCGATCGCCATGACCAGATCGCCGGGCCGGATCACGTCGTCGCCGGAGGGGATGATCAGCTCCCCGTCCCGGTCGATGGCCGCGATGAGCGTGTTGGCCGGCAAGTCCAGCTCCCGCAGCGGCTTGTGCAGCGCCGCGCAGCGGCTGGCCACCTGCAGCTCCACCATCTCGATGCGGTCGTTGGCGAAGTCCTCGATCGCCACCGCCCCCGAGTGGCGCACCAGCTTGTGGATCTCCACCGCCACGAGCACCTCCGGGTTGATCACCACGTCGATGCTTTCGAACATGTTCTTGTGGATCGGCCGGTGGTCGTCGAAGTAGACCTGGTTGCTCACCCGCGCGATCACCTTGCGCGCCCCCATCCGCTTGGCCTGCAGCGACGAGAGCAGGTTGATCTCGTCGTTGTCCGTCACCGCGATGAAGAGGTCGGCCTTGTGCACCTCGGCCTGCTGAAGCACCCGCGGGCTGGCCCCGTGGCCGCACAACACCCGCGCGTCGTACTGCTCCTCGGCCACCGCCAGCGACGCCTCGCTCTTGTCGATCAAGACAAGCCCGTGCCCCTCCTCCTCAAGCACACGCGCGATGTGCTTGCCGACCTCCCCCATCCCTACGATCACGATATTGAGCTTCATCCGCCGCCCCTGCCCCGCTGCCTGTCGGTGCCCCCGACCGCCCCAAGCCGGCGCAGCATACGCCTCGCGCGCGCGCAATCAAGACCTCCCCTCATCTGAGGTGTCACATGGAGGCTTCGACGGGCCTCACCCCACGGCCACCGATCCCGTCAGAGACCCTCACAGCCTCTCGACCCATTTGCTGCAGTGAAAATTACACATTTATAATGTGTAATTAGTATGTTAAGGTGGCAAAAATCATGAGCAGGCGGGGAGTGTTCCTGGCACAGTTGATTCAAGCGCTTCCCGCCCTGGGCGTGGCCTGGTATCTGCCTCTTCGAACAGCGCAGTCAGGGCTCGCGGCGGCCCTCTCCTGGCAGGGGAGCGTCCTCGGGCTCCTCGGCATTGACCGGCAGATCCCCCCGATCACCACCGGACAACCCGACCGTTTCTGGGGGCGCTGGTTTGTCTCCCCCACCGGCGCAGAACCAGGGGCACAGGCTCCCATCAAAGGCGTCGGTGTGGTGGAGCCACAGCCTGACGCGCGCCTGGGCGGCCGTGCACCCGTAGGCTCGCTCCAGGTAGTGATCCAGCTCGACGAACTCCACCTGCGACGCCCGACGCCACAGCACATTGCGCAAGTGGGCCACCGGCGCCCTGTCATGGAGGGTGATGATCCCACCCTCGATCACGGCCTTGTCCAGCGCTGCGCCGAGCCGGATCGGATCGCGCAGGTCCTCCACGGACCGCCATGGGTCGGAGTCTCCGACCCCCGAATGCCACAGGACGTGGACCAGCCCCAGCCGAGCCAGCTCATCGTCCGTCGCCTTGATGTGCACCCCTCGCCAGTGCTTCCCGACATAGGGCGCGCCGCCGGGCAACCTGACAAAGTGCATCGGCGCAGGGCTCTTCCCCGAAGCTCGCTCATCCAGGATCTCCCCCCAGGCCTCCAGCAACGCCGGCCAGTCGCGCACCAGGACACGGCGACGAGAGTTCGGGGAGGTGCCCCCGAAGAGGCGACCGTGGAGCGCCTTGAAGTCCTCGGTCGAGCGGGCCAGCAGCGCCACATCCACCACGGCCTGGTTGACCAGGAGGTTGCGCCCGATCAACGACCGCCCCTCTCTGTCCCGATGCACTACCAGCCCAAGGCTGTGAAAATAGCCATGGTTGGCCAGCATGTGCCCATCGGTCACCATCCGTTGGAGCAGCCCGTAGGTCTGGGCGTTGATGCTGCTGCCCGTCACGAAGAAGGTCGCGGGCGCCCCGACCGACGACAGAATATCCAGTATTTTCGGGGTCTTGTCTGGATCGGGGCCGTCGTCGAAGGTCAGCGACGCCACCCTGGGGACCTGCCGAGGTGAAGCGACGCTCAGCGCCAGGCGCTGCCCCTCATCCCAGCCCGGGCAGATCGACGCCGCCTCGGGGATCGGCTCGATGACCTCGACAGCCTCGACCTCGACAGCCTCGACCTCGACGGCCTCGACCTCGACGGCCTCGGACACCACGAAGGTGTCCTCAAGGGTCAGGGGCGAGGTCGAGCCGCTCTGCCGCGATGCGACCTGCGGCAAGTCCGGCTTGATGGGCTGCGAGGGTCGATCCGGCCCGACATGAACGCAGCCCACCAGCCCCACAAGCGCGCACATCGGCGCGGTGACCCTCCACAGCCACCGCCGCTCCAGGTCTTCCAACCCGGTCCCCCCTGCTCCTCGTCGCCACATCAAGGTCTCCTCCTGAGGGATGGTATGATGCCAGGTGCACCTTCGTTATGACAGAAACAAGAGAAGCTCGCAAAACACCACTGGTTCCGGTCCCGTGGCCCGGATCTTGAATGAGGTTATTGATTTTTGATGGATAAGTGGGAGTGGTCATCCGGGAATGTTCCCAGAGGATCGAGCCGGGAAAAGTCTTGCCGGACATCACGACCGCCTCAAGAAGGACGGTCACCATGCCATCTCAAAGTCCCAATGTCACCTTCGAGCCTGTCGACGCCGCCCGAATCCTCGACGCCCCGGCGCCCTGCTCTTGCTCAAGCTCGTCCGAAACGGCGTCCTGGACTCGACGCCGCGAGGAGCCTGGGGTCTGTGGGGCGACCTGAAGGGACACCTCAACATCTCAAGGGGGCTTGCGGGGTCATTGACGCCGCTGGAGGGGCGCTGGTAAGTTGTCCCGTCCTATGAAGTGGCGGCAGAAAGAGCGTAAGAACACACCGTCTCCAGGGAGCAGCCCGGCGTTGGCGGCAGGTTCTTCGATGGTCCTTCGGCGGGGGGAGGGCTGTTGCAGGAAGAGACCCCGAAGCAAGGCTTCGACACCATGACAGACAACGCGACGATCCAGGTTCAGAACGGCGAGGTCCCAGAGTCCCCGAACATCAAGGCGAGGAAGCCGGATCCTTGCGCGCTGGTGATTTTCGGCATCACCGGCGATCTGGCCAAGCGCAAGCTCATCCCGGCGCTCTACCACCTGGCGCTGGGCGGCTCGCTGCCGGAGGACCTGGCGGTCATCGGCTTCAGCAGGAGCGCCAGCGACGCCGAGGAGCTGCGGGCGAACCTCTACGAGGCGGCCAAGTCCTTCTCGCGGTCCAAGAGCGTCGATCCGGAGATCTGGGCGCGCTTCATCGCGCGGGTCGACTGCGTGGCGGGAGGCGCGGACGATCCGGCGGCCTACCAGGCGCTCAAGGAGAAGCTGGCCGAGGCGGACGAGAAGTTCGGCTCCAAGGGCAACCGCCTGTACTACCTGTCGGTGGCGCCGAGCATCTTCCCGACGATCCTGGGTCGGCTCAAGGAGGCCGATCTGGTCTTCGAGCCGGGTTCGAAGGGGCAGCGGTGGTCGCGGGTCATCGTGGAGAAGCCCTTCGGTCACGATCGGGCCTCGGCGCACGAGCTCAACAGCCTCGTCGGCCAGGTCCTCGACGAGCGGCAGACCTACCGGATCGATCACTACCTGGGCAAGGAGACGGTCCAGAACATCTTGACCTTCCGCTTCGCCAACACGATCTTCGAGCCCCTGTGGAACAATAAGTATATCGACCACATCCAGGTCACGGCGGCCGAGGAGCTGCTGGTGAGCGGCCGGGGCACCTTCTACGATCAGACGGGCGTGGGCCGCGACATCATCCAGAACCACCTGCTGCAGGTTCTTGGGTTGATCCTGATGGAGCCGCCGGTCTCGCTCGACGGCGACCACGTCCGCGACCAGAAGGTGCAGGCGATCCAGGCGCTGCGGTCGGTGGCCGAGGGCGACGCGGTCTTCGGGCAGTACGAGGGCTTCCTTCAGGTCGACGGGGTGGCGCCGGGCTCGCGGACGCCCACCTACATGGCGATCAAGACCTGGGTGGACAACTGGCGCTGGTCCGGGGTGCCGATCTACCTGCGGGCTGGCAAGGCCATGGAGGGGCGGGACACGGAGGTGGCCATCGTCTTCAAGGAGGTGCCGAGCTACCTCTTCGGCCAGGGCCTCAAGCCGAACGTCCTGGTGTTGCAGATCCAGCCCAACGAGGGGATCACGCTGCACTTCTCCTCGAAGGTCCCCGGCGACGATCTGAACATCGGCTACGTCGAGATGGACATGAAGTACTCGCAGGCCTTCGAGCGCAAGCCCGGCGACGCCTACGAGCGCCTGCTGCTCGACGGCATGCGGGGTGACTCGACGCTCTTCGCCCGGCGCGACGAGATCGATGAGGCCTGGAGGTGGATCGACCCCGTGCTCAAGGGCTGGGAGTCGGGCACCACCCCCATGCCCGTCTACGCCCCGGGGCAGAACGGCCCGGCCGAGGGCGACGCGCTGATCGAGCGCGACGGCCGTTCCTGGCGCTCGATCGAGTAGAGATCTTCGTCGACCTGTCCGCTCGCCCCGGGCTCGCGCCCGGGGCTACAGGGAAGGGACGCCCCTTCGGGGCTGGCGGCGGGGCGTCAACCTGCGCGGCGGCGTGCCTCTCGACACCAGGACCCTGAACCCATCGTGTCCGTCGTGGTCTGCGACAGGGCGCTGAGAAGGCATCCACCCTGTCGAGAGCCCCGAAGGGGCGTCCCTGCTCTGTAGCCCCGGGCGCGAGCCTGGGGCGGGCGCGGGTGGCGGCCTTCGAGGCTCCATCAGGTGGGGGTCTTGTGGTCGCGCTCTCGGGGGAGGTGTTCCCAGGCGTCGAGGGCAGTGTCGTTGGCGTGGTGTTGCTTCTGGTTGCGGACGTAGAGGATGAGGTGGGCGAGTTGGTCGGGGAAGGCGGTCGTGGCGCCGTATTCCTGCTGCCAGCCGAAGGGCTCGGGCAGGCGCGCGATGGCGTTCAGGCGCCGGTTGCTGATGCACTTGAGATCCCTGACGAAGTCGGAGAACGCCAACCGGGGCGGGAGCGCGAAGACCACGTGGACGTGATCCTCGACCCCGTTGATCTCGACGACAGCCCCGCCCAGTTCGACGATCAGGGCCTTGAGGATCCCGTAGAGGATCTCCTCGATCTCGGGGGTGATGAGGGGGGCGCGACGCCGGGTGCCGAGGATCAGGTGATAGCGAAAACGCGTCCAGGACATGTGGGGCTCCTTGTCTCCTGTCACCAAGGCCAGTCAGCGCCCCTTGTCGGCCCTTGGCGCCTCCTTGTTGCTCATCCCAGCCAGGGTCGTTGTCCCACAGGCATCCACCCCGTACCTCGACCCATAGGCATCCACCCCGTACCTCGACCGCCGCCCCGGGCGCGAGCCTGGGGCGTCGGTTGGCGCGTCGTCGGTCGGGGGGGAGGCGATCAGCCTTCGGAGAAGGTGGGCTGGCCGAGGGAGCCGGCGAGCGCCGCGCGGTGGATGTCGTCGAGGCGGGCGCCCTGGACGTTGGCCATGCTGAACCAGGCGGTGATGAAGCGGCTGCCGGTCAGGTCGGCGCCCTGGAGGTTTGCGCCGCGCAGGTTGGTGCGGTCGATCAGGGCGCCGTTGAGGCGGCAGTCCGGCAGGCTGGCCTGGCTCAGGTCGGTCTGTCGCAGGACGGCGTCGGCGAGGCAGGCGCCGGAGAGGTCGGCGCGGGCCAGCAGGGCGTCGGTGAGGTTGGCGTCGGTGAGGTTGGCGTCGGTCAGGTCGGCCTGGCTGAGCCGGGCGCCGGTCAGGTCGGCGCCCTGAAGGTTAGCGCCGCGCAGGTTGACGCCCGAGAAGCCGAGGGCGCCGCCGAGGTGGGCGCCTTCGAGGTCGACCCCTTCGAAGCGGGCCGCGCTGATGGAGACCTCCTGGAGGTTGACGCCTCGGCAGCGGGCGCCTTCGAGGTTGGTGCGCTGGAGGTTGGCCTTTCGAAGGCGGGCGTTGTCGAGGATGGCGCGCGAGAGGTTGGCGCCCTCAAGGTTGACGAAGACGAGGTTGGCGTCGGTCAGGTCGGCGCCCTGGAGGTTGGCCTCAGGCAGTGAGGCCTTGTGCCAGTGGCTCTTGACGAAGGAGGCGCCGACGGCCACGGCCCGCAGGCCGCGGGCGCGGGACAGGACGGCGAGGTCGGCGCAGGCGCCCGACAGGTTGGCCTCTTCGATCACGGCGCCGGCGAGGTCGGCGCCCTTGAGGTTGGCCTCGGAGAGGTTGGCGCCGGTGAGGTCGGCGTCGGAGAGCCGGCAATGGGCGAGGTTGGCCTTGGAGAGGTTGACGCCGCGCAGCTCGGCGCTGTGGAGGTTGGTGCCCGTGGCGACGAGGCCGGCCATGTTGGCGCCGTTGAAGCGCGCGTCCTGGGCGTCGCAGCGCTGGAGGCTGAGTTTTTCGAGGTTTGCGCGCTCAAAGCCGGCCAGCTCAAGGCGGGCGTTGTCCAGGCGTGACTTTCGAAGGTCGAGGCCGGAGAGGTCAAGGCCGCGCAGATCGCGGCCATTGCGGACCTGGTCGACGTAGAGGAAGCCTTCCAGGAAGCGCTGCCAGTCGGGGTCGCCGTCGAGGAGGGCTCGGGTGACGGCCTCGCGTCGTGCTTTGCCGTCGTCGTTGTTGACCCACCTGAAGATCAGATCCATGGAGCGCGTGTTCCCTGGCTGCGTGTCATGCCGGAGGCGTCGGTTATCGCCCACTTTGGATCGAAGGGCAAGGGCGCGCGGCGAGGCCGGCCGGTCAGCCCGTGCGGGCCTCGGTGATGGCTTGCCGCGCGAGCTCGTCGACCCGTTCGTTGAGCGGGTCGCCGGCGTGGCCCTTGACCTTGACGATGTCCAGCGTGGAAAAGCGGGTCATGAGGGACTTGATGTCGGAGATCAGGGCAATGTTGGAGCGGGCTCTGTACTGGCCGGTGAGCACGCCGATGGCGTACTGGGAGTCGGTGTAGACGCGCACGGGCATCCTCCCCGGGGCCTTGATGGCCTCCAGGCCGACCTTGATGGCCATCAGCTCGGCGATGTTGTTGGTCGCCTCGCCGATGTACTGGTGGATCTCGCGGTGGTAGGGCCCCCAGCGCAGCACGACGCCCAGGCCCGAGGGGCCAGGGTTTCCGGAGGTGGCGCCGTCGGTGTAGACCTCGATGAAGTCGGCGCTGGCCGGCGGCAGCCCGGTCACGGGCGAGGCGTTGTTCAGGGCGCTGACGCGGGCGCCAGAGGGGGTCGAGGGGGCGGCGGCCGAGGCGCCAGCGGGGCCGGGGTCGCCATCCTGAGAGGCGATGCCGGTCCTTGCGGGCTCGCTGCCGTCGAGGCGGCGTATCGCGTCGGCCTTGTAGCTGTAGGTCCGGGTGTCGTCCTCGCGGTACTTGCCCGTCACCAGGCCGTTGTGGACGAGGACGGCGCCCTCGTCGTCGGTCTGGATGTAGATCTTGCCGTTGCGAAAGCGCATCCGTTCCCAGGGCACCGCGGGCCTCCTACTCGGTGACGGTGATCTCCTGGACGGTCGAGCCCTCCAGCGACAGCGAGTTGCCGACGACGAGCTGGACGCGGTAGCGGCCGGGGGCGTCGGGCGTCAGCGTGGTGGTCGTCCCGTTGAGGTCCGAGAGGTCGGCCTCAGAGCCCGAGGGCCGCGACAGGAGCGTCCACAGGTGGAAGGTCAGCTCGCCCGACTCCGGCGTCGAGCCCTCGCCGTCGAGGGACACGAGCGTGCCGACGGTGACGGCGCCCGCGGGCGTGGGGGTGATGCGGGCCACGGGGGAGAAGGCGTTGTCCTGGTTGTTGTTGCGCACGTTGATCGTGAGCTCGCCGTCGTTGACGGGGTTGTTGGTGTCCAGCACGAGGCTGCCCTGATCCAGGCCGATGTCGTCGGGCCTCCGGTTGTAGGTCAGTTCGAAGGAGACCACCTGGCCCGGCGCGACGGTGACGCCGGCCGGGTCGGGCGAGATGCTGAACTCCTCGGGCGTCAGGGTGCCGACGAACGAGAAGCCGCCGATCTCCAGATCGGCCAGCCCCTCGTTGCGCACGGCGAAGTCGCGGCTGTCGCTCTGGCCCGGGCGGACGTCGAAGATGATCGTGGCCGGCGCGATCAGCCCGTCCGGCGCCGCCGAGCTGCCCGAGAGGTTGATGTTGACCTCGCCGTTGGCCACGTTGGTGGCATTGCTGAAGATGCGCAGGTTGCCCGTGATGGACTGGTCGTCGACCGGCGTGTAGGTCACGCGGTAGACCTTGCTGTTCTGCCGCGCGATGGTGTCCATCGAGCCGTTGGTCCAGGGCACGAAGGCGCCATTGCGCTCGAACTCGACGGCGTAGACGGCGCGGGCCTCGTTGCCGGTGATCAGGAAGTTGGTCAGGGTCAGGGCGGCGCCATTGCCGGTGTTGGTGATCGTCAGCTCCTGGGTCTGAGGGTTGCCCGGGGCGGCGGCCGGGAAGATCAGGGCGCCGGGCTGGACGTCGATCTGGGCGGCGTTTGCCGAGCCGGTCTGGACGGTGACGGTCTTCTTGGGGTTGGCCGGGTCGTCCGACTCGACCTGGAGCTTTCCGGTGATCGCGTCGGCGGTCGTCGGGGTGTAGATGATCCGGTAGGTCTCGGAGCTGCCCGGCTGGAGGGTCAGCGGGAAGCCGAAGCCGTCGATGGCGAACTGGCTGTCGGCGCCGCCGGTGAAGTCGAGCTTGGTGATCTTGTCGACGATCAGCGGGCCGCTGGTCGAGCTGTTGGTCAGGGTCAGCTCCTTGGTGATGGCCCGGCCGACCTGGGGGTTGTCGAAGGTCAGGACCGAGGGCGAGACCTCGATGGTCCCGGTGGCCTTGTTGACCTGGAAGTAGATGATCCGGGTCTGGTTGTCCGGCGGCCCGCTCTTGATCAGGACGTGGCCGCAGTAGTTCTCCTGAAGCGCGGCGGGCACGCCGCCGGGCAGGTCAGGGCAGGTCAGGGGCTCGGGCCGCTCGCTGGGGGCGGGGATCGCGAGGCGGAACTTGATCGGCAGCGTCTCCTCGGAGGTCAGCGAGAAGGGGGTCTGGGGGACGGTGGTCTTGGGGCTGATGTAGCCCTCCTTGTCGGTGACGATCTCGATGCTGGAGATCGTCAGCGTGCCCAGGCCGCCGTTCTTGATGATGATGTCCTGCAGAGCGTCCTTGCGGAAGCCCGGCGCGACGGGCTCGAAGGCGACAAAGAAGCCGCCCTCCTGGCCGCCGCCGGCCTCCAGCGCCAGCTCTCCGCGATCAACCCGGGCCAGCCCGTCGTCGCCGCAGCCGGCCCCGGTCAGCGCCGCGAGGCTTGAGGTCAAGGCCGCGATGGCAGCCATCTTATTGTTTTTCCTGAACAACATCATGAACCCCTCCAAATCCGTCTTGCGCCGACCGCGCGCCCAACACCCCGTGAGCCTTGAAAAATCGTTGGCGATCGGGCGGCTCAGAGTCTAGACAAGGGGGGGCGTTTGCACAAGCCCGAGGCTCATGGGAAGATCCCGCCCCGGCGTCCGGGCTTCCCAGGCGCCATCGGATCAGGAGGTGGAGACGATGATCTTCGTCATCGACGACGAGAAGAACATCCGCCGGACCCTCAAGATGGTGGTCGAGGGCGAGGGCTACGAGTGCGAGCAGGCCGGCAGCGGCGAGGAGGGGCTGACGCTGCTGCGGCAGGCCGGCGGCGCCGAGGTGGTCTTCCTCGACGTCATGATGCCCGGCATGGGGGGGCTCGAGGCGCTGCGGCGGATCAAGGAGCTCGACGCCGACACCGAGGTGGTGATGATCTCGGGGCACGCCTCGCTGGCCGACGCGGTCGAGGCGACGCGGCTCGGGGCCTTCGACTTCCTGGAGAAGCCGCTGGATCGCGAGCGGCTGCTGATCACGCTGCGCAATGCGCTGGCCAAGCGGGCGCTCCACCTCAAGGTGCAGGAGTTCGTCGGGCAGGACGATCCTTACGACATGATCGGCGAGACGGGGGCGATGCGGGCGCTGCGCCGCGAGATCGAGAAGGTCGCCCCGAGCAAGGGCCGGGTGCTGGTGCAGGGCGAGTCGGGCACGGGCAAGGAGCTCGTCGCGCGGGCTGTCCACAGGCTGTCGCCGCGGGCCAGCAAGGCCTTCATCAAGGTCAACTGCGCCGCCATCCCGACGGAGCTCATCGAGTCGGAGCTCTTCGGCCACGAGAAGGGCTCCTTCAGCGGCGCGGTGTCGCGCAAGCGGGGCAAGTTCGAGCTGGCCGACAAGGGCACGCTCTTCCTCGATGAGATCGGCGACATGTCCCTGTCGGCCCAGGCCAAGGTGCTGCGCGCGCTCCAGACCGGGGAGGTCACCCGCGTGGGCAGCGAGCAGATCTTCCACGTCGACGTGCGCGTGGTGGCGGCGACCAACAAGGATCTGCGCGAGGAGATCAAGGCCGGCAACTTCCGAGAGGATCTCTACTTCCGGCTCAACGTCGTGCCGCTGGTGACGCCGCCGCTGCGCGAGCGGGCCGGCGACATCCCCCTGCTGGTGGAGTCCTTCATCGCGGAGTTCTGCGACGAGAACGGCGCGCGGCGCAAGCAGATCACCGCCGAGGCCATGGCCGCGCTCAAGAGCCACCCCTGGCCCGGCAATGTGCGCGAGCTCAAGAACGTCTGCGAGCGCCTCGTCATCATGGGGGGCGACCCGATCTCGCCCGTGGACATCCCCGACGACATCGCCGCCAACCGGGCGATCTCGACGGCCCCCGTCGGGGTGGAGCCCGGCTCGGTGACCTTGAGGGACTACAAGGAGCTGGCCGAGCGGGAGTACGTCGCCTCGACGCTGCTGGCCTTTGGCTGGAACGTCACCCGCGCCGCCGAGGCGCTCGGGATCGAGCGCACCAACCTGCACAAGAAGATCAAGTCGCTCGGGATCGACCGCGACGATCTGTAAGTTTTTGATGTTGCTTTATTTTTCTGGCGACGGCCGGGCGCGGATCAGTGGAGGGTCGGGCCGCGCTTGTCGCGGGACTGATCGAGGGGGTGGCCGCCGCGCATCAGGCGCAGGCGTCGGCGCGCGCGCCAGAGGCGGAGGCGATCGAGCAGCCGTTGGGGCTTGTAATAGCCGGTGACGATGAGCATCCCGGCGGCCAGCCCGCCCATGTGGCCGGAGAAGGAGATGTTGGCGTCCGTCGAGGGCGAGGCGAAGGAGAGCGCCAGCAGGAAGAGGTCCAGGCCGATGAAGGCGGCCAGCAGCCACCGGGCCTTGAACTGCCCCGGGATGAACATCAGGGACATGGGCCGATCCCAGTTCATCAGGCAGAAGGCGGCCACGACCCCGTAGATGCCGCCGGAGGCGCCCACCGTCGGGCCGCCCGGGCCGCCCAGTGCCGCGATCGAGAGCAGGTCGCCGATCAAGACCCCGGCGGCCCCGCCGAGGCCGCACAGGATCACGAAGCGCACGAAGGGCCAGGCCCCCCAGCGGCGCTCCACCTCGCCGCCGAAGCTGTAGAGCACCAGGCTGTTGAAGAGGAGGTGGAAGAAGTCGCCGTGCAGGAGCTGGTGGGTCAGCGGCTGCCACAGGTACAGGTGCCCGAACATCCCCTCCCAGGACAGGTAGAGCTTCTGGCGCAGGAAGTCCTCAAAGCCCAGCGAGCCCTTGAAGAGGGTGGCGACGAAGAGCGCCCCGTAGACGATCAGCAGGAGCTTGAGGCCGCTCGTCAGCGGGGGCCATTGGATGCGGGCGGGCTGTCCTGAGAAGCTCATGGTCAGTTCATGGTGACGAGCTCGTGCCCATCGCGGCCGCAGAAGGCGGCGTCCTGCGCGTGCTGGAGGCCGCACTGGGGGCAGATCCGCGTCATGGGGCCGAGGCCGGTGTGTGGGAGCCCGCAGGTCTGCCGGCCGAGCATCGGCAGCAGCGGCCTGGTGCCGTCATGCGGGCAGGCGTGGTGGTCGGCGGTCATCTCCCGCTGGCAGGTGGGGCAGAAGACCACCGCGACGGGGGAGAAGGTCACCTGGGAGGGGTCGACGGGCATGAGGCGGGCGCCGTCATGGGAGCACCAGATCGAGCCCGGCTCGGCCTCCAGGCCGCAGCGCGGGCAATGGACTTCGACGTCGGGATCGGCGGGGCCGGTCAGCTCGCCCTCCCGGCGCTGGAGGTGGTTGCCGTCGTAGGGGCAGAACTCGGCGTTGACGTCGTAGATTTTGTCACAGCTCGTGCAGGTGCGCACGACCAGCGCGGTGTCGAGGTGATCGGCGCCGGGTGTCGGCGCGCGGTCGATCGTGGGGTCCTCGGAGTCGGCCTCGAAGAAGACCGCCGGGATCTCTCCCGTGTTGGTTGCGCCGCTGACCCCGCCCTCCATGCCCGAGCTGGTCTCCATGGCGAGGTCCGCGTCGCCGCGCGGCGCGCCGATCAGGGCGCGGGGTCGCTCGGCCTCGCGCGCGTGGGCGGCCTTGCGGGGGCGCGGCGGGGCGC
>SXGS01183937.1_pt1 | contig 16490 bp, 14 predicted proteins | sample 3174681 | NCBI WGS metagenome assembly SXGS01 (sample SAMN11356861, study PRJNA531348) | freshwater metagenome | isolation source: freshwater sample F1-80 | place: China: Fuxian Lake, Yuxi | collected 2017-12-25 | reverse complement strand
ATTTTTATAGCAAGGCAATGGATTAGACATAGAACTGCAAATGTTAACGAGTATTCAGCTCGATATTCAATTTTAGATAAAGAATTTTATCTCCCAGAAAAAGAAAATTTATCAGCACAATCAACAGCCAACAGACAAGGAAGAGGTGATTTAATTACGGGCGCACAGGCAGAGGAAGTTCTTCAAATTTTAAAAGACGATGCGACAAGAACTTATTCTAATTATGAAAAAATGCTTAATGAAAGATTTGACGGAACCATTATTGATGAGAAAAAAACTGGCTTAGCTAGAGAGCTAGCAAGAATGAATTTAACATTAAATTCTTATACGCAGTGGTATTGGAAGACAGACTTACTTAATCTTTTAAACTTTTTATTTTTAAGAGCAGACAGTCACGCACAATACGAGATCAGAGTTTATGCAGAAGCTATGTTAGAGACAGTAAAAAAATGGGTGCCTATGACTCACTCAGCTTTTTTAGATTATAGAGTTGGAGCAGCGCATTTATCTTCTAAAGGATTAAAAATTATAAAATCTATGCTTAGTGGCAAAGAAGTTAAATTTGAGGATTCTGGACTTGGAAAAAGAGAATGGAATGAACTTATGGAAACTTTAGAATTAAAAAATAAACTTATTTAATTTTTTCTAATATTTTTTCTGCGATTTCTTTAAATATTAAAGATATTTCATGATTTGGATCAGAAAGTGTTAAAGGTATACCTTTATCTGCTGAAACTCTTAAATCTAGATGTAATGGAATTTTACCTAAAAAATCTTTACTAAATTCTTTAGCTGTTTTTTCAACTCCTCCTGCACCAAAAATATTATAATCTTTTTCATCATCTCCCTTAAAAAAACTCATATTGTCTACTAGTCCAAAAATATTAATCTTAGTCTTATCAAACATTTGAATGCCTCTTTTCACATCTAATAAAGCCATATCTTGAGGGGTTGAGATAATAATGGCCCCATCTATTTTTATATCTTGAGCAAAAGTAAGTTGCGTATCTCCAGTTCCAGGCGGCATGTCGATAACAATTATATCTAAATCACTCCAAAGCACTCTTTCAGTTAAAGTTTTAATGGCGCTAATTACCATAGGACCACGCCAAATCATGGGTGTATTTTCTTCCACTAAAAAACCCATAGACATGCATTGAACGCCATGACTATCAATAGGGACTATATATTTTCCATCTTTATTTTCTGGTTTTTCATTTTTACCAATTAATTTTGGAAGAGATGGTCCATAAATATCAGCATCAAGCATCCCAATTTTTTTACCTAAATTTTTTAATGCAAAAGCTAAGTTGATCGCAAAAGTAGATTTGCCAACCCCACCTTTAGCGCTGGAGACCATAATTGTGTGTTTTGTTCCTTTAATCGGATTTTTGGTAAAAATCTTTGGAGCAAACTTTTCTTTTATTGTACGGCTCATTTCTGCTTTATTTTCGGACATAATATCGCTTCAAGTTAACTTGTTTTTGATTATAAAGTAACTATATAAACCGGATGTTTTCAAAAAATAAGATCTTAAAAAACCAATCACCTTGGGGCTCTGATTCTGACGATAACGATAAATCAGATAATACAAGACAACCGCCAAGTCTTGATGAAATTATAGCTAATATTCAAAAAAAAATTAATCAATTTTTCCCTGGCGGTAAAACAGGTGGAAGCAAAACTATTTTTCTTGGTTTAATTATTTTAGTTTTAATCTGGCTTGCTAGTGGACTTTATAGAGTATTACCCGATGAGCAAGGTTTGGTATTAAGATTTGGAAAATTTATTAAAACGACTCAACCAGGATTAAATTATCATCTACCTATACCCATTGAAAGAGTGCTAACTCCAAAAGTTACAAAAGTGAATCGACTCGATGTAGGCTTTAGATCTGCAAGTGATAGCGGAAGAGTTTCAGGCACAGGTTCTGTTCCGGAAGAAAGTTTAATGTTAACTGGAGACGAAAATATCGTAGATATAAATTATTCTATATTTTGGGTAATCAAAGATGCAAACAAATTTTTATTTAAAATTCAAAACCCAATAGAAACAGTTAAAGATGCTGCAGAAACTGCAATGAGAGAAGTTATTGCAAGAAGTCCTATTCAATCAGTTTTAACTGAAGGAAGATCAAAAATTGAAATTGATGTTCAGGAAATTGCACAAAGAGTTTTAGATGAATATTCTGCAGGGATTCAAATTACACAAGTTCAAACTCAAAAAGCAGATCCCCCATCTCAAGTTATTGACTCATTTAGAGACGTGCAAGCCTCAAGAGCAGACAGAGAAAGATCGAAGAATGAAGCCGAAACTTATGCTAATGATATTATTCCAAGAGCTCGAGGGGAAGCAGAAAAAATTTTACAAGAAGCTGAGGGTTATAAAAAACAAGTTGTAGCATCTGCACAAGGGGAAGCAAGTAGGTTCATTTCGATTTATAATGAGTATAAAAACGCTAAACAAGTTACGCAAGAGCGTATGTATTATGAAACAATGGAAAAAGTTTTTGCTGATATTAAAAAAGTTTTAATCGATAAAAATTCAGGACAAGGCGTTGTACCTTATCTACCTTTACCAGAATTGAAAAAGTCTGAACCATCTTCACCAGCATTAAAAAATAATGGAGTTAAAAAATAATGAAATCTTTTCAATTTTTAATTGCTGTAATTATTTTAATTGGATTTACAATTTTCCAATCTCTTTTTATTGTACAAGAAATCAATCAGGCTATTGTTCTTCAATTTGGTAATCCAAAAAAAATTATTACTGAGCCAGGTATAAAAGTTAAATTACCCTTTATTCAAAACGTTGTTTACATAGATAAAAGAGTTTTAAATTTAGATAGCCCACCTGAAGAAATCATTGCATCAGATCAAAAAAGATTAATCGTTGATGCCTTTGCAAGATTTAAAATTATTGATCCTTTAAAATTTTACATTTCAGTTGGAAACGAAAATGTTGCTAGATCAAGATTATCGACTATTATTAATTCTAGAATTAGGGGTGTTTTAGGAACACAAGAATTATCTACTTTATTATCGAAGGACAGAACTAAACAAATGTCAGTTATTAAAAACGATGTAAACGTAGAAGCTAAAAATTTTGGGATTGAGATAATAGATGTAAGAATTAAAAGAGCTGATCTTCCTCAGGCAAACAGCGAAGCTATTTTTAAAAGAATGCAAACTGAAAGACAAAGAGAAGCTAAAGAATTTAGAGCCGAAGGAGCAGAAGTTGCAGCAAAAATAACTGCAACAGCCGATAAAGAAGTAGCTGTAATTTTAGCTAATGCTAATAAACAATCTCAAATTTTAAGAGGAGAGGGCGATGGCCAAAGAAATAAAATATTTGCTGAGGCTTTTAATCGTGATCCTGAGTTTTTTAGTTTCTATCGAGCTATGCAAGCTTACGAAAAAGCTTTAATTGGCGGAGACACCTCTTTAATTCTTTCTCCCGACAGCGAGTTTTTTAAATTTTTTGGTAAATCAATAGATATCAAAAAACCTTAGTTTTTTTAAATGAAGGATCTTATAACGGCTTTAGGGTTGTTACTTTTTATTGAAGGATTATTCTTCGCCCTTTTTCCAATAGGAATGAAAAATATGCTTAAAACCATTGAAGTAATTTCTCCTACTAAATTAAGAAGTGTTGGAATTTTTTTTTTAATATTAGGTTTTATAATTGTTTGGTATATAAAAAAATAAATGCAAAAATTTAAAAAAATATTATTTACTTTTCTTCTATTCAACTTAGTATTTGTTAACTCTTTAAGAGCTAAACCCATACCAGATTCTTTTGCAGATCTTGCAGAACGATTAATGCCATCCGTTGTAAATATTTCTACAACACAAACAATCAAAACAACCGCTAACCCTTTTCCTTTTCAATTTCCTCCAGGATCGCCTTTTGAAGAAATGTTTAAAGATTTTAATCAACCAACAGAGAGAAAAGCATCTTCTTTAGGTTCAGGTTTTATTATTGATAAAAATGGAACGGTTGTTACTAATAACCACGTAATTGATAAAGCAGAAGATATTGTCGTAAGGGTAGGCGAAAAAGATTATAAAGCTAAAATTATAGGAGCGGATTCTTATGCCGATGTTGCGGTGTTAAAAATAGAATCTAATGATGAATTTAAACCTGTTAAGTTTGGAGACTCAGATAAAGCACGAGTTGGTGACTGGGTTGTTGCTATTGGAAACCCTTTTGGTTTAGGAGGAACGGTAACTTCAGGAATTATTTCAGCAAGAAACAGAGATATTAATTTAACACGTTATGATGATTTTATTCAAACCGATGCATCCATTAATCAAGGAAATTCTGGAGGACCACTTTTTAATTTAAATGGAGATGTGGTAGGTGTGAATACAGCTATTCTTGGACAAGGAGGATCTATCGGAATTGGTTTTTCTATACCCTCTAATGACGCTTCAGATGTTATCGATCAATTAATTAAATATGGTGAAACTAAAAGAGGATGGCTCGGAGTTAACATTCAAGAAGTGACTAAAGAGATTGCGGAAGTTGAAGCATTAAAAAATACTGAAGGCGCATTAGTATTAGGTGTCAATGAAAAAGGACCCGCAGACAAAGCCGGACTTAAGGCAGGAGATATCATTTTAAAATTTAATGGTCAAAAAATAGACATGATGCGAAAATTGCCTAAATTAGTTTCTCGAACAGAAGTTGGTAAAATAGTAGACTTAGAGATATGGCGTGATAAAAAAATAATAACAAAAAAATTAACGTTAGGAAGATTAGAGACATCTGAGAGTTTTAAAGCGGAGACAAAGCCAACCGCACCCAAACCCAAAACAGTAGATGCTGAAATTGAAACTTTAAAAATAAACGTTAGAGATATTACTGCAGACGATATCGAAACTAGGAAATTAGAAAAAAATCTCAAAGGAGTTGTGGTTACATCTATCTCCAGCAAAAGCCCTGTAGCAGGCTATTTGCAGGAAAAAGATATTATTCTAGAGGTGCAAAAAAATAAAGTTTCAAACTCTAAAGAATTGAATAGTTTGATTGAAGGTATTTACAAAAAAGGCGAGCAAACATTATTGCTTTTAATAATTAACGCCAACAATCAGAGAAGATACATTGGCATTAAAACAAATTAAGTTTGCCTAAGAAAATCATACTTCTTGCCGGCCCCACTGCTTCAGGAAAATCAAAACTTGCAATCAAAATAGCAGAAAAAATTAATGGAGAAATTATAAATGCCGACAGCATGCAGGTTTATAAAGATTTTTCAATTCTTTCTTCAAGACCATCAAAAACTGATCTAAAAAAAATCAAACATCATCTCTATGGATTTATATCTTCAAAAAAACATTTTTCCACAGGCTCCTGGTTAGCTTTAGTTAAGCAAAAGATAAAATTATGCTTAAAAAAAAATAAAACTCCAATCCTTGTAGGGGGCACGGGCTTATATTTTGAAGCGGTAACAAAAGGAATAAGTAAAATCCCTAATATTAATTTAAAAAAAAGAAACGAAATAAGAGAGTTACAAATAAAATTAGGTCAACAAGAATTTTATAGAAAACTTTTAATATTAGATCCTTTAGTTCAAAATAAAATTGAACCCTTTGACACCCAAAGATCAATTAGAGCCTATGAAGTAAAAAAATTTACTAAAAAATCCTTATTTGAATGGTATAAACACACTAAATCAGATTTTAATCAATTTGAAATTTTTAAAATATTTTTGGATACACCAAGAGAGAAAATACTTAAAAATATTTCTAGCCGAACAAAACAGATGATTAAAAAAAACTGTATAAGAGAAGTTAAAAATTTTTTAAAATTAAAGATTGATCCAACCTTATCCGCTAACAAAATAATAGGTGTTAAAGAGATTAAAGGGCATTTAGATGATAAATTAAATATTAACCAGGTTATAGAGCTTATTATTATTAAAACGAGGCAGTATGCCAAAAGGCAAGTGACCTGGTCTAGAGGACATATGACGGATTGGCAAAGAGAATATTCAAACAGTTTTAGCGAACTTTCAAAAAAAATTTTAAAACTTTTAAGCTAAAACTTGACCAAAGTAATTTCTCCGATAGATTGCAATAATGCTACAATTATTGTCAGGAGCAGAAATAGTTTTTAAAGCCTTAGAGGACCAAAAAGTTGAATATATTTTTGGTTATCCAGGTGGAGCTGTACTTCCTATTTATGATGAATTAAAAAATCATAAAACAATTAAACATATTTTAGCAAGACATGAACAGGGTGCAGGCCATGCTGCTGAAGGGTACGCAAGATCATCAGGCAAACCTGGTGTTGTTTTAGTTACCTCAGGTCCGGGCGCAACTAATGTAGTTACTGCATTGGCAGATGCTTATATGGATTCTATACCTTTAGTTTGTATTAGCGGACAAGTACCAACCCATTTAATTGGAACGGATGCCTTTCAAGAATGTGACACGACTGGAATTACAAGACCATGCACCAAATATAATTGGTTAGTTAAAAACGTAAATGATTTAGCTAAAATTTTACATACCGCTTTTGAAGTTGCAGTAACCGGTAGGCCTGGTCCAGTTCTTGTAGATATCCCTAAAGATATTCAATTTAAAAAAGGTGTTTATCAGTTTCAAAAAAATAAAAATTTAAAATTTAATGGTTCTAAAAGTAAAAAAATATCTGAAAAAGAATTAGATCAATTTATAGAGATGATGAAAAAATCATCGAGACCTATTTTTTATACGGGCGGAGGTGTAATTAATTCAGGTCCTGAAGCCAGTAAGTCTTTAAGAGAGCTAGTAGCTATAACAGGTTTTCCTATCACATCAACACTACAAGGACTTGGAGCATTTCCAGGAACTGATCCTCATTTTTTAGGTATGTTAGGCATGCACGGTACTTACGAAGCTAATAACGCCATGCACGATTGTGATTTAATGATAAATATTGGTGCCAGGTTTGATGATAGGATCACAGGAAAAATTGATGAATTTTCTCCTAAATCAAAAAAAATTCATGTGGATATAGATCCCTCTTCCATTGGAAAAAATATAAAAGTAGATTTAGCTTTAGTGAGCGATGTCAATATTTTTCTCTCAGATTTAATCAAACGATTTAAAGCTAAAAATAAAAATTTTATAGATGTTAATAAAAAAAATATCGATAAATGGTGGAAACAAATTGATAAATGGAGAGAGAAAAAATCTTTAGGTTTTAAGAATAGTACAACAACAATAAAACCTCAGTATGCCGTACAAAGACTTTATGAACTTACGAAGAATAAAGACACTTATATAACAACCGAAGTGGGTCAACATCAAATGTGGGCTGCTCAACATTATAAATTTGATAAACCCAATAGATGGATGACCTCAGGCGGTTTAGGTACCATGGGTTTTGGTTTACCCGCAGCTATCGGTGTTCAAATTGCTCATCCGGGTAAATTAGTTATTGATATTGCAGGAGAAGCATCAGTTCTTATGACCATGCAAGAAATGTCAACTGCTGTTCAGTATAGACTTCCGATCAAAATTTTTATTCTAAATAATGAATACATGGGAATGGTTAGGCAATGGCAAGAATTGTTACATGAAAAAAATTATTCAGAAAGTTACACTGCTGCATTACCTGATTTTGTAAAACTTGCAGAAGCTTATGGATGCGTTGGTATCCGAGCTACTAAACCAAGCGAGTTAGATGAAAAAATTAATGAAATGATCAATACGGATAGACCCGTTATTTTTGATTGCATGGTAGATAAAATGGAAAATTGTTATCCTATGATTCCTTCTGGAAAAGCACACAATCAAATGATCTTAGGTCCTGAAGATGGAAAAGAAGAAATTTCAGCAGAAGGTAAAATTTTAGTTTAATGGCAAAATCAAAATCAGCTTATAGCGAACCTACAAAATTAGGAAAAGCAGAGCATCATATTATTGTTGTTTGGGTTGATAACGAAGCAGGAGTTTTAGCAAGGGTGATAGGATTATTTTCTGGAAGGGGATATAATATAGAATCTTTATCAGTTGCTGAGGTGGATAAATTAAAAAACTTATCTAGAATTACAATTGTTTCAGTTGGTACACCTGAAGTTGTCGAACAGATCAAACAACAATTAAAGAAGCTTATTTGTGTTCATAAAGTTGCAGATTTTAAAAGAAGCGACCCACATATATTATTTAGAGAGCTTGCTTTATTTAAAATTGTTTCGTCTGCAAAAAATCAAGAAAAAGTTAAAAAAGTATGTAAAAAATATAATTCAGTGATCTTAGATAAAACAAAAAAGTCTTTTGTTATTCAAATAACTGCCTTAAGAAGAGAGGTTGACAAATTAATTGAAGACATCAAACCTTGGGGATTAGTTAGTGTTTCAAGAACTGGTGCAGTAGCAATGACTAGAGGATCAGAGATATTTAAATAATTAGGAGAAAAAAAATGAAAATGTATTACGAAAAAGATGCTAACGTGAATTTAATCAAAGAAAAAAAAGTTGCTATTTTTGGCTATGGTAGTCAAGGGCATGCTCACGCATTAAATTTAAAAGATAGCGGTGTTAAACAAGTCGTTGTAGCTTTAAGAGAAAATTCTACTAGTATTAAAAAAGCAGAATCAGCAGGTTTAAAAGTTATGTCTTTGTCAGATGCTGCGGCTTGGGCAGACGTGGTTATGATTTTAACTCCTGATGAATTACAAGCTCAAATTTATAAAAATCACGTTGAACAAAGAATGAGAGAGGGAACAAGTTTAGCTTTTGCTCACGGATTAAATATTCATTACAAATTAATTGAAGCAAGAAAAGATTTAGATGTGTTTATGGTTGCGCCAAAAGGACCTGGTCATTTAGTAAGAAGCGAATATCAAAAAGGTGGTGGCGTTCCATGTTTGATGGCAGTGCATAAAGACAGTTCTGGTAAAGCAAGAGACCTTGCCATGTCCTATGCCGCATGCATCGGTGGAGGAAAATCTGGAATCATTGAAACCAATTTTAAAGATGAATGCGAAACAGATTTATTTGGCGAACAAACAGTTTTATGTGGGGGATTAGTTGAACTTATAAAAAATGGTTTTGAAACACTAACCGAAGCTGGCTACCCAGCTGAGATGGCTTATTTTGAAGTTTTACATGAAGTTAAATTAATTGTGGATTTGATCTATGAGGGCGGAATAGCAAATATGAATTATTCAATTTCAAATACGGCTGAATATGGAGAGTATATTTCTGGAAAAAAAATACTAGATAGCAAAACTAAAGAAAGAATGAAAGAAGTTCTAAAAGACATCCAATCTGGCAAGTTTACCAAAGATTGGATGGAGGAGTGTAAAAATGGTCAAAAGAATTTCTTAAAAATGAGAGCTGATTTAGCAAAACACCCAATTGAACAAGTGGGTAAAAAGTTAAGAGCTATGATGCCTTGGATTGCCAAGAATAAATTAGTAGATCAATCTAAAAATTAAGGTCTATTTTAGTCTTAAAGCACAAAAAGAATTGGCAAGTTTATTTTTTGATTGTATTATAAGGCGATTAAATATTTTTTTTTGCCGAAATATTAGATCCAAAACAAACATATGAACAATAAAAATAGAATTATAATTTTCGATACGACTATGCGAGACGGTGAGCAATCACCTGGTGCTTCTATGAGTTTAGAAGAAAAAATTCAAATCTCTAGAGTATTTGATGAACTTGGAATTGACGTTATTGAAGCTGGTTTTCCAATTGCCTCACCAGGAGATTTTGAAGCTGTAACGGAGATTAGTAAAATATTAAAAAAAGCAACCCCATGCGGCTTAGCTAGAGCAAACAAAAAAGATATCGATGCTTGTCATGAAGCATTAAGACATGCTAAAAAATTTAGAATACACACTTTCATCTCTACAAGCGCGCTTCATATGAAGCATAAACTTAATAAATCTCCAGAGGAAGTATTAGATGCAATTAAAGAAAGCGTATCTTATGCCAAAAAATTTACTGATGATGTTGAATGGTCTTGCGAAGACGGAACAAGAACCGACATGGATTATATGTGTAGATCAGTTGAACTTGCTATTAAATCAGGAGCGACTACTATAAATATTCCTGACACGGTCGGTTATTCAGTACCTTTCGAATTTAAAGTAATTATTGAAACTTTATTAAATAAAGTTCCAAATATTGATAAAGCTATTCTTTCAACCCACTGTCATAACGATCTTGGTTTAGCGGTTGCTAATTCTTTAGCTGGAGTTATGGCTGGAGCAAGACAAGTTGAATGTACAATTAATGGGATTGGTGAGCGCGCAGGAAACGCAGCACTTGAAGAAATAGTAATGGCCATAAAAACAAGAAATGATCTAATGCCATTTACGACTGGAATAAATACAAAATTAATTAGCAAGGCATCAAAAGTAGTTTCTAATGCAACAGGTTTTCCTGTTCAGTTTAATAAAGCTATCGTTGGAAAAAATGCTTTTGCGCATGAGTCGGGTATTCACCAAGACGGAATGCTTAAGAATAGACAAACTTATGAAATCATGACACCTGAAAGTGTTGGTGTTAAACAAACTTCTTTAGTTATGGGAAAACATTCTGGTCGACATGCTTTTAAAGACAAATTAAGTGATCTTGGTTATATCGGAGTTACAGATGATGTTGTTGAGTTAGCTTTTGGTAAATTTAAAATTTTAGCTGATAAAAAAAAACATGTTTATGATGAAGACATTGCTGCTTTAGTTGATGATAGTTTAATTAAAGAAGAAAATGTTATTAAATTAAAATCTTTAAGAGTTGTTGCGGGCACAGGTGAGCCTCAAACAGCCGAGATGACTCTTGAAGTCTTTGGTGAAATTAAAAAAGGTTCTGAAGTTGGAGATGGTCCAGTGGATGCAATATTTAAATGTATTAAAAAATTATATAAGCACGATATTAATTTAAAATTATACCAAGTCCATGCCGTAACTGAAGGAACAGATGCACAAGCTACGGTTAGTGTAAGAATAGAGGAAAATGGAAAATCAACAGTCGGTCAAGCGGCAAATACAGATACCCTAGTTGCCTCTGCAGAAGCTTACTTAAATGCATTAAATAAACTCATCATCAAACGTAAACGTAAAGCTCCAGACGACAGTATAAGCGTCTTAGCATAAATATATAGGAAAAAAAATGAAAATTTTCGAAAAACTTAAATCAATGTGGTCTCAAGATATGGCTATAGACCTTGGAACGGCTAATACTTTAGTTGTAGTCAAAGGTAAAGGCGTAGTTCTAAATGAACCCTCCGTAGTTGCTGTCATTCATGAAAACGGAAAAAGAAGAATTCTTGCTGTGGGTGATGATGCAAAAACTATGTTGGGAAGAACGCCTGGCAATATTCAAACCATTAGACCTTTAAGAGACGGAGTTATTGCAGATTTTATCGTAACGGAAGAGATGATCAAACACTTTATAAAAAAAGTACATCCTAAAAACACTTTTGCGAATCCTAGAATTTTAATTTGTGTTCCAACAGGTTCTACGCCTGTTGAAAGAAAAGCGATTCAAGATTCAGCATTAGCAGCCGGAGCAAGAAGAGTTCAATTAATTGAAGAACCGATTGCAGCAGCTATTGGCGCGAGTTTACCTATTCAAGAAGCAACAGGTTCAATGATTGTTGATATTGGTGGTGGAACAACTGAAATTGCGGTGATGTCCTTAGGCGGAGTAGTGTTTTCAAAATCTTTACGTGTTGCAGGAGATGCAATGGATGGTGCCATTATTAATTTTATGAGAAAAAAATTTAATTTACTAATAGGTGAGTCTACTGCAGAAAAGATTAAAAAAGAAATTGGAACAGCCATGCCTACATCAAATAATATATATTTAATGAAAGGCAGAGATCTCAGATCAGGAACACCAAAAGAAATATCTTTAAGTGAAGAAGATGCATGTGAAGCTTTAATGCCAATTTTAAATCTAATACTAGGTGCGATCAAAGAAGCCTTGGAAAGCACACCTCCCGAATTATCTGCCGATCTAGTTGATATGGGTTTAGTTTTAACAGGAGGTGGAGCTTTATTAAAAAATATTGATAAATTAATTGCTAAAGATACAGGTTTACCAGTCACTATTGCAGATAATCCTTTAGAGTGTGTAGCATTAGGTACAGGAAAAGCTCTAGAGAATGAAGAATTATTCTCGACAATGCTGTCAGAATATTAATTTAGATAAATAGGATCGATGTTTGATAGTAGAGAAGATTTTATAATTGCCATACGATATGCTCTTTTAAATAAAGCAGCAAAACAAAAATTTTCATTATTTTTTTTAGTTATTTTTTCTATTCTAATTATTGTTCTAGAAACATTTTCAATTCCACCTGTGAGCTTTGTAAGATCCACAATGAATGATTTGTTATACCGAGTGGTTTTTATTACCTCAACACCTGGCAAAATGGCAAAGTATTTAGCATCAGAGACAAAAAATCACTTAAATCTTTATAAAGAAACTGAAATTTTAAAAGAAGAAATCGAACAATTAAAGAAAGAAAAATTAGATGCTCTTTTTTTAAAAACGGAAAATGAAAATTTAAAAGCTGTTTTTGGTCTGGACAATATTAAAACTAAAGAAGGAACGGAGAAAATTAATGCTAAAGTCTTGTTTGAACAATCAAGTCCTTATTTAAGGTCATTATTAATAAATAAAGGAACTAAACACGGGGTTAATAAAGGCATGATAGTATTTAGCAAAGATTATTTTATTGGAACTATTGTTGAAACTAACATTCTAAGTTCAAGAGTTTTATTAATTACCGATTTAAATAGCAAGATCCCAACCTTTATTCATAACACAGATGTTAATGCTATTCTTACTGGAACAGGCGATAAAAATAATTTTCAATTAGATTATTTGCCAGATAATTATGTACTTGAGGCTAATAAAATTATTTATACCTCTGGTAAAGATGGTTTTTTAAATCCCGGTTTACCTATTGCTGAGATTTTTTTAGATAAAAATGAAGAAATAAAAATAAGATCTTTTGCTGACCCACAACAAGCTAATTTTGTTTATTTAAAACAATGAAAAATTTAAAATAAATATGAATAAATTTAGATCTTTCAAAGAATTTTTTTTAAAATCACTTCCTGTAATTTTTTTATATTTTATTGTAATTAATGGTTTTGAAAATTTAAATGTATTTCCAAATCTTTTTATATTTTCTTTTAATTTACAGTTAATTATTATTTATTTTTATATCTTAAAATACCCGACCTATTTAGGACTTGGACATATTTTTATAGCTGGACTTATTAACGATGTTGTTCTTGGCTTACCCCTTGGCTCTAGTTCTTTGTCTTATTTAGTTGGTTGTTTTTTTTCTATCTATATCAGAAACGTTACTCTCCATGAGACTAAAATGAGAACACAATGGATAACATTCATACCGGTAATATTTTTTTCTAATTTAATTTATTTTGTTATTATAAATAATTTTTCAAATTTATCTTTTTATTACATTGAACTTTTAAGAAATTCTTTTTTTACTTTTTTATTTTTTCCATTTTTTTACTATTTTTTTAGTCAATATCAAAAAACACTTAAGAAAGATTTATGATTAGTTTTAATTCCATAAACCTATTGAGCAAAACAAAAACGATAGGTCGGAGAATGTTTTTAGTCAATACTTTTAAGGCCGTTGTATCAATTGGGATTGTGGGACGATTAACACAACTTCAAATAATGCAGTCTCGTAAATACAAATTGCTATCAGATAATAATAGATTTAGAATAGTTAAATTTTCACCACCAAGAGGAATCATTCAAGATTATTTTGGTAATGAAATTGCCTCAAATGTAAAAATATACCAAGCTCATCTTGCGCCTGAAAATACAAAAAATATCGATGAACTTTTTTATAGATTAAAAAGTTTAATTAATTTAACAGATGAAAAAACCTTTCTGTTAAAAAAAAAAATAGCTAAACAGAGAATTTGGGAACCAGTTGTCGTCTCTGAAAATCTAACCTGGTCTGAATTTTCTAGATTAAATTTATTTCTTCATGAATTACAAGGTCTTCAGCCTGTAGTGTCAGTGTCTAGACATTACCATAATAATTCATCAGCTCATGTGGTTGGATATGTCTCTGAAATTAGCAAAGAAGATCTTAAGAATAAAAAATATTTAACTAATTTTAAAGTAGCTAGGATAGCTAGTGGAAAAACAGGCCTAGAATCTTTATTAGATCAAGAGATGTTGGGCACACCAGGTTATTCGAGATATGAGGTCAATGCTTTTGGTAAAAGAGTAAAACAAATTTCAGTTAATGCTGGTTTACAAGGAAAAAATTTTAAAACAACGCTTGATTTTGATATTCAAAAAGAATCTGCCAAGGCTCTAGAAAATGTGAGCGGTGCTGTTTGTGTCATGGATATTTATAACGGAGATATAGTCAGTATGGTTTCATCTCCAAGCTTTAATCCTAATTCTTTTGTTTACGGTATGAAAGAAGAAGAGTGGCAAGGACTTCAGAATCATAGAGATAAACCCTTGATCAACAAAGCTATAACAGGGCTTTATCCTCCAGGTTCAACGATTAAAACCTTAACTGCTTTAAGCGCTTTAGAAAATGATATTATCAGCCCTAAATTACAAGTGGACTGCAAAGGTTATATTGATTTTTTCGGAGAAAAATATCACTGCTGGAAAGATAAAGGTCACGGCGTCCTTGACCTAAAAGGCGCAATAAAAGAGTCATGCGATGTTTATTTTTATGAGGTATCAAGGAAACTTGGTGTAGACAGATTATCAAAAACATCAAAACAATTTGGTCTTGGTCAAAAAATTCTAAAAGGATTTGACGAAGAAAAAGCTGGTGTGGTGCCTGACACTAAATGGAAATTAAGTGAAATTGGTAAAAATTGGTATTTAGGCGAGACACTTCACGCAGGTATAGGCCAAGGTTATTACTTGAGTACACCTCTTCAACTATGTTTAATGACCGCACAAATAGCTAACGGTGGATTTAAACTTAATCCACGAATTATAATTGATGAAAAAGATCAGAAAAATAGTTTACAAAAGTATTTAGATTATAAAAAAGAAAATCCAAATGATCTACTAACGGTTGATCAACAGGTTTACAATTTTAATTTAGAACCTCTTTTTAAAAATCAGGAAAATATCAACTTTATAAAAGATGCCATGTCTGCATCTTCAAATGAGCCTGGAGGAACTTCATATGGTTCAAGACATACAGATAAAAATTTTATGTTTGCAGGTAAAACCGGTTCTTCACAAATTAAAAGATATACGCAAGCGCAACGAGAAGCAGATGTTAACCAATCAGATTTAAATTACAAAGAAAGAGATCATGCTTGGTTTGTAGCTTTTGCACCTGTAAATGATCCCAAATATGCCATTAGTGTTTTAGTAGAACACGGTGGTTCTGGTGCTACTGCTGCTGCACCTGTTGCAAAAAAAGTGATTAAGAAAGTTATCGAACGTCACGAACTAAGAACTGTCATGAAGTATCAAAAATTAGGTGAGAACACTTAATGTTATACGATAGAAGTTCTTTATATGTTCCATTTAGAATTAGAGATAAATTAGCTCAACTTGATTTTATTTTGTTTTTCTCAGTTTTATTTCTGGGTCTTATTAGTATTTTTGCACAATTTTCTTCTAATGGCGGAGAATGGTCATCTCAAGCTATAAACCATGCGATAAGATTTTTTATCTTTTTTATTCTCTTTATGGCTATTTCATTTGTTAATATTAGTTATTGGAATAGATCAAGTTTAATACTATTTCTAATTTTTATTTTACTTCTTTTAGCCGTTCATTTTTTTGGTATTAAAACTAAAGGTTCAAGGCGCTGGATTAATTTATTTATATTTATGCTTCAACCCTCCGAATTAATGAAAATTGGAATTATTTTATTTCTTGCCCACTATTATCATCGAGTATCAACAGTTAATGTTAATAAGCTAAAATATTTGTTAATTCCATTAATTGCCTTATCTATTCCTTTTTTCTTAGTAGTGAATCAACCTGATCTTGGCACTGCACTTTTAATTTTATTTAGCGGAGTAGTAGTCATTTGGCTTGCAGGAGTTAGGTGGAAAATATTTGCTTTTCTGTCTTTACTAGTTGCAGCTTTGGCTCCGGTACTTTTTACTTTATTAAAACCATACCAGAAAAGTAGAATTATGACTTTTTTAAATCCAGAGTTAGATCCGTTAGGTGCAGGCTATCAAATCATGCAATCAAAAATAGCTATAGGCTCAGGAGGTTTTTTTGGCAAAGGATTTTTAAAAGGTTCCCAAGCTTATTTAGATTATTTACCTGAAAAACATACTGATTTTATTTTTACTTTATACTCGGAAGAGTTTGGATTTATGGGTTCTATTATTTTAGTTTTTTTATATTTTTTAATTACTTACCGAATGGTTCATATTGGGAATATAACAAGAAGTATTTTTGGTAAACTTTTTTGTTATGGTTTTTCTACTGCCTTTTTTATTTATGTAACATTTAATATGAGCATGGTTTTAGGGTTATT
>SXGS01400276.1_pt1 | contig 16494 bp, 14 predicted proteins | sample 3174681 | NCBI WGS metagenome assembly SXGS01 (sample SAMN11356861, study PRJNA531348) | freshwater metagenome | isolation source: freshwater sample F1-80 | place: China: Fuxian Lake, Yuxi | collected 2017-12-25 | reverse complement strand
GTCCTGCAATTCGCAATCGCCATTGGTGGCGCAGGTCAAACAATCCAAGGGGTGGTCGGAAATATACAATTCCATGGTGCCACGGCGAATGTCGGCCAACTTGGCCGTTTGCGTGTGCACTTTGATGCCCTCCGCAACCGGCGTCGTGCAAGAGGCGGGGTAACCTCGGCGCCCCTCAATTTCGACCACGCACAAGCGGCAAGAGCCAAATGGCTCCAAACTATCGGTCGCACACAATTTAGGCACGTTAATCCCGGCCATGATAGAGGCCCGCATGATGGATGTGCCTTCAGGCACGCTTATTTCCCTGTCATCTATGGTCAAGGTCACTTGTTTATTTGACAAGCTGGCTGGCGTGCCATAATCCAATTGGTCATCGTAATTGGTGCGGCTGTGTTCAGGCTGATGGGTGGGGTTGTATTTAATGTCGTCCATGACGCTCTCCTGTGCAGTTTAAGCCAAGCTAAACCGCGGCATCTTTAATGTTGAAATCTGCTGGGAAATGGTTAATCGCGCTTAATACCGGGTACGGTGTCATGCCACCCAATGCACAAAGCGAGCCATTTAACATGGTGTTACTAAGGTCGCGCACCAACTTGATGTTTTTAACACGATCGGTGCCGGCTATGATTTTATCCATTACTTCCACACCACGGGTCGAGCCTATACGGCATGGTGTGCATTTACCACACGATTCAATCGCGCAAAATTCAAAGGCATACCGCGCCATTTTGGCCATATCGACCGTGTCATCAAACGCCACGATACCCCCATGACCCAGCACCGCCCAAATGGCAGTAAAGGCTTCGTAATCCAAAGGCGTGTCGAATTGCGATTCCGGTAGAAACGCGCCCAAAGGACCGCCCACTTGCACAGCTTTGATAGGTCGGCCACTGGCTGAACCGCCGCCATAATCGTAGAGCAGTTCGCGTAAGGTAATGCCGAAGGCCAATTCTACCAAGCCGCCTTGTTTAATGTTGCCGGCCAATTGAATAGGCAAGGTGCCGCGCGAGCGACCCATGCCATAGTCAGCATAATATTGGGCGCCTTTATGCAGAATAATCGGCACCGTGGCCAATGAAATGACGTTGTTCACCACAGTCGGCTTGCCAAACAAGCCCTCAATCGCAGGCAATGGCGGCTTAAAGCGCACTAAGCCACGTTTGCCTTCCAAACTTTCCAACAAAGAGGTCTCTTCACCGCATACATAAGCCCCCGCCGCACGGCGAACTTCTAGCTTAAAATCATGCGATGAGCCGATTATGTTGTCGCCTAAATACCCAGCCTGTTGCGCTTTAGCGATGGCTTCATTTAATACCGCAAGCGCGTGCGGGTATTCCGAACGCAAGTAAATATAGCCTTGTGTGGCGCCAACGGCGATGCCCGCGATGGTCATGCCCTCAATCAACACATAGGGGTCATTTTCCATGATCATGCGATCTGAATAGGTACCGGAATCGCCCTCATCGGCATTGCAAACTATGTATTTTTGATCGGCTGCACAGCCTAATACGGTGTTCCATTTAATGCCAGTCGGAAAGGCGGCCCCGCCACGGCCACGTAAACCGGAATCGGTCACGGTTTTCACTATGTCTGCCGCCGATAATTTCAAGGCGTTCTTCAAGCCTTGATAGCCATCGTGCGCCAAATAATCTTCTAGTGACACCGGGTCGGTAATACCGACACGGGCAAAGGTCAGGCGTTGCTGTTGCTTGAGCCAAGCCAACTCCTCGGTCAAACCTAAATTTAATCGGTGTGCCTTGGCGCTAGCAGCCTCTGTATTTAAAAAATCAGCCTCAAACAAGCCGGATACATCGGCAGCTTTTACCGGCCCGTAAGCCACTCGACCTTTATCGGTGGCCACTTCCACCATGGTTTCTAACCAGTAGAGGCCACGCGAACCGTTACGAACTAGGGTCACGGCTATGCCGCGCTTAGCCGCTTCTTGGCTAATGGCACTCGCTACTTTTTCCGCCCCTACCGACAGGGCGCTGGAATCGCGTGGTATGTAAACTATCGTGCTCATACTAAGCCTGCGCCTCCGTTTTTTTGGCATCTTGAATTAAGGCCTCTAAATCGGCTTTGCTGACGCGTCCAAATATTGCCTCATCCAGCATCACCGCCGGCGAAAGTGCGCAGTTACCAAGGCAGTAAACAGGCTCCAATGTAATCGCCTGATCTTGACTGGTTTCGTGGTAATCAATGCTTAAGCATTGTTTGGCATGGGCTTCCAAACCCTCGGAACCCATGGCTTGACAGGATTCGGCTCGGCATATCTGCAGCACATGACGACCGGGTTTGTGCGTTTTAAAGTGATGATAAAAGCTCACCACGCCATGCACTTCAGCCACTGATAAGGCAAGGGCTCGGGCTATTTTTGGGTAGACGGATTCGGGTATATAGCTGAGCTCGTCCTGAATAGCATGCAACAAGGGCAACAACGCCCCTGGCATTGATTTATATTGCGCGATCAGTTGATCTAATTTCTCAGCCCATCCTGCTTGCACGCTTGCTTGGTTGATAAGGGTATCCTGCAACATCACTCTCCAAAACTTCATACACGGTATTTTTCTAGCCGTAAGTATAATACACTTGCTACTAGCTATCCATTACGACAAGACCTGATAAATAAAGTGCCGCCTACCGTTCAACAATTAACTGACCAACACGGTCGCATCGTCGATTACATTCGACTGTCTATTACCGATAGGTGCGATTTTAGATGCGCCTATTGCATGGCTGAAGAGATGACATTTCTACCGCGCGATGAAGTCTTGAGCCTAGAAGAGTGCGCTCGCTTGGTCAAAATCTTCGTCGGTTTGGGCGTGAGCAAAGTGCGCATCACCGGCGGCGAACCTTTGGTGCGTAAAAATGCACTTTGGTTATTTGAGGAAATTGGCCAACTTCCCAAGCTAAAAGAGTTAGTGCTTACTAGCAACGGAAGTCAATTATACAAACAAGCAGCCAACTTAAAGCGCGCAGGGGTTAAGCGCATCAACATCAGCTTAGACAGCTTAGACCCGATCCGTTTTAAACGCATTACTCGCACCGGCGAGCTCGATCAAGTCTTAGCCGGCATTCAAGCTGCCAAGCAAGCTGGCTTTGAAAACATTAAACTAAATACGGTGCTCATGCGTGGCGTCAATGACGACGAAGCCGTGCCCTTGGTTCAATTTGCCATAGACCAAGGCCTAGACATATCCTTCATAGAAGAGATGCCCATAGGTGAAGTGCAACACAATCGCTTATCGACTTTTTGCAGCAATGAAACCACCTTAAAAACCCTGCAAGCCGCCTTCCCAATGACGGCCAGTTATAAAAACACAGGCGGGCCGGCACGCTACTGGCAACTCGCGAACAGCCCCAGCAAAATAGGCTTTATTTCACCGCACAGCCATAACTTTTGCGAGCAGTGCAACCGCGTACGCATCAGTTGCAAGGGCGAACTGTATTTATGTTTAGGCCAAGACGATAAGATTGAACTGATGCCGCTGTTGCGTGCTCACCCTCATAACGACCAAGCCATCATTGCCGCCATTTTAGCCAGCATGGCCATTAAGCCACTGGGTCATGATTTTGATTTAAACCGCCATCAGCCTGCTGTGGTGCGCTTCATGTCGCATACCGGCGGCTGAGTCATGGCTATCAGCGCCATTATTTTGGCTGGCGGACGGGCCACCCGCATGAACGGCATAGACAAGGGCTGGGCCTTATTCAACCAGCGCGCGCTGATTAGCCACGTTATTTCCCGCTTATCGCCGCAAGTAGATGAAATTATCATCAATGCCAACCGTGAACTGGATCGATACGCAGCGTTAGGCTACCCAGTTTGGTCAGACAGCTACCCCGACTTTGTCGGCCCACTGGCCGGCATCAGCCTAGGTTTGCAGCATGCAAAACAAGAATACCTATTAAGCGTTCCCTGTGACTGTCCCTTGCTGCCGCTGGATTTAGCCGAACGCTTGCTGGCCGCATTAAACCAGCATCAAGCGCAGATTGCCGTAGCCAGTTGCCATGGCCGCAGCCAGCCGGTTTTCTGCTTATGTAAAAAAAGTGTTTTAACTACGCTGCACGCCTACTTGCAACAGGGCAACCGCCGCGTGAGTGACTGGCAAAAAAGCCTAGCTTATGTAGAAGTGGATTTTAGCGACAAAGCGCAGGCATTTATTAATTTGAATACCGCAGACGACCTGGCTGCTTTAGAATTACAGCTATCCAATTAAGCTCGCTTTAACCGCCACTATGCCCAATAAGCCAAACCCAGCGTCACGCTTACCTAGCCTCATGGAAGATTACGACCCCAATGCCATGTCGGTGGCCAAGGCCAAACTATTCATCCAATCGCACCTTAGTCCTCTGACAGCCTGCGAACAAGTGCCCATAAAAGACAGCCTTGGCAGGGTGTTGGCACAGGCGGTTTTATCGCCAGCACAGGTGCCCAATTACGACAACTCGGCCATGGATGGCTACGCGTTTAACAGCTTAGATATCGCTGCTGAAGGCCAAATTGAATTAAGCTTGATAGGCACAGCCTACGCTGGCAAGGCTTTTGATCAGCCGGTGCAACGAGGTCAATGCGTGCGTATCATGACCGGCGCCATGATGCCGAATGGAACGGACAGCGTTGTCGTTCAAGAAAAAGTCCGTTTAGATGGCGACAGCGTCAGTTTCTCCAAGCCGGCCAGCAGCAAAATGAACGTGCGTTATGCCGGCGAAGATTTAAGCTTGGGTCAAACCGTATTAGCCACTGGCCATCTCATGCAAGCGGCAGACCTTGGCTTACTGGCCTCACTGGGCATTGCTCAAATCACTGTATACCGCAAACTTAAGGTGGCGTTCTTTTCCACCGGTGACGAATTAGCTGACATAGGTCAGCCTCTAAAAATAGGGCAGGTTTACGACAGCAACCGCTACACCCTACACGGCATGTTAAGCCGTTTAGGCGTTGACATCATTGACTTAGGTGCGATTGCCGACGACCCCGACTTGCTAGAAAAAACCTTGTTAGCCGCCAGCCAACAAGCCGATGTCGTGATCACCAGTGGCGGGGTGTCGGTCGGCGAAGCCGACCACATGAAAATGCTATTAAGCAAGCACGGCCAAGTGCTGTTTTGGAAAATCAACATGAAACCCGGTCGGCCGCTAGCCTACGGTAAAATCGGCGATGCGCATTATTTTGGCTTACCTGGCAACCCAGTAGCCGTCATGGTGACTTTCTACCAATTTGTGCGCGTAGCCTTGCTCACGCTGATGGGGCAAACGCCAGTCCCGCCCCTACCCACTTTCAACGTGGTGTGCACGGAGCCCATAAAAAAACAAAGCGGCCGCTGCGAATTTCAACGTGGCATACTCAGCATGAATCAAAATGGCTGGTGGGAAGTTAAGCCAACAGGCAACCAAGGTTCAGCCATATTAAGCTCTATGTCTAAGGCGAATTGCTTTATTGTGCTTGATGAGCAGACTGGCAACCTAGACGCAGGAGCGACCGTCGCTGTGCAAGTATTGCACGGCCTTATTTAGCCTAAGCAAAAGACAGAATTTAAAGCCTTGCAGCCGGCATATTGCGGCAGCATGTTGTATAATTTTTCATCCTTAAACTTGCCTGCGCATTAATTTAAATTAGACCTAATACTGCTTTTGAATTTCACCCTGAACAAGCTAAACACCCACCCCAGTGATTCGAGCCAGCCCACCCTGATGTGGGCTTTAATCGGCTCCTTAATGCTGCATGCTTTTATTGCGCTGGTGCTGCCCAACTTTGCCATGGATGCACCCAAGCAAGACACCTTGGTGGTGGAACTCGTGCAACAAGCACCGCCTCCGCCACCGCCGCCTCCCGAGCCGCCAAAACCCGAACCCATCAAACCTAAACCACAAATTAAACCGATGGTGAAACCGGTGGTGGTGCCCACTGAAATAAAAAACGAACCCACGCCACCCCCTCCCCCGCCGGAAGTGATTGCCACTGCCCCACAGGTTGACGCCCCGCCGCCCAAGACGCCGCCGGTTGCTATCGTGCCACGTGAACCGCCTAAACCAGTGGTGGTACCAGTCGACACCACTGAAGCGCGCGATAATTACGACAACGCTTTGTGGTCAGCCATCGTCAAACACAAACAATACCCACGTATTGCACAAATGCGAGGCTGGCAAGGTGAAGCCATCGTCGAACTGCAAATCGACGGCAACGGCAAGCTTAAATCTAAAAAAATTATCCAGTCTAGTGGTCACGAAGTGCTGGATAAGCAAGCCTTGGACATGGTAGAAAAAGCACTGCCCTTCCCCGCACCACCAGAAGTCTTGCGCGGCAGCAACTTCAGCGTCAAAGTGCCGATCGCTTTCAAATTAGAATAGCGTCCATAGCGCCCAGTCGTATCATGCAAAAAAATAAATCCCTAAAAGACCTGCTACTAATCCACGAGCTGGCATTTATTTTACTGATTATTTTAGCCGCGACGGCCGGTGCCATTGGCATACACCTATGGGAAAAATCCAGCCAAGAGGCAACCCGCATTAGTTCATTGGTCAGCGAAGTGCAACAGACACGGGGGGATTTATACCGGCAAATGAAAGAATTGTTTGACGCCTATTTTCTAGAAGACGAAACGGCTAGGGAAGAATACGACAACTTTACCGCATCGGTTGAGAATCACTTCCTGCAATTAAAAAAAATTGCCGTGGGCCCAGAGGAAATTCAAGCCATAGCCGCCTTGCAAAGCAATTACCAAACATTTGTTGTCGAAGCACCGGCCTTATTTGATGCCTACCAACTGTCTTCTAATGCTGCCAGTAAACGCGCGATTAATACTGACATTGAGACTGGCTTGTTTCATCGTCATGAAGTCATCTTGGCACACACCGAGCGATTGCTGAATCAAAAGCAAAAAGAATTAAACCAACAGCTTAGCAACACAAAGCGCATCGCCATCTTACTGCTCATCATTCCCTTAATGCTCGCCATCTTGCTGCTTATTTTTTCACGGGTATTTTTAAAGCGGGCCATCGTGCAGCCCATACAAGGCGTATTAAAAGCCACCGCGGAAATCAGTACCGGCAACCTCCATCATAGGGCGCCAGAGGAGGGGGTGGCGGAACTGGCTATGGTGTCACAAGCCATAAATGTCATGGCGAATAAATTGAGCTCCAGCCAAGAGGCCTTGGTCCGCAGCGAGAAGCAAGCCGCTCAGGGTCTGTTGGTGCCCATGTTAGCCCACAATATACGCAATCCATTGGCCAGCATAAGGGCTATCTCACAAGTCATGGACGGGCCAGAACAAGACAAAGAAACGCGCAGCGCTTTTAAGGACATCATAGACACCGTGGACCGATTGGAACGCTGGACAGGTTCACTGTTAGCCTACCTACTGCCACTTAAACCGCAGGCACAACACAGCCAATTAAAAGACATAGTGGAAGGCGCTTTGGCGCCCTTGCAGCAAAAAATAAAAGCCAAATCCATACAGCTAAGCTTACCAAAATGGCCAAAAAACAATGCTGTCCACACTGACCACCATCTGCTTGAACAAGTCATCTACAATTTGCTATTGAATGCCATAGACGCATCCAATAAAAACAGCGCAATAGACATCGTGGTCGAGATGAAGCGACAAACATTCAGCTTGCAAATACTAGACCGTGCCGGCGGCATGCCGTTTAAACCAGACCCCAGCGCCATCAGCGCGCCCTCTACTAAGCGCTTTGGCACCGGCTTGGGCATTCCCTTTGCTTTCAAGGTGTGCGACGCCTTGGGTGGCGAATTGAACTTTGCCGCACGGCCCGAAGGCGGTACCGTCATCACCATGCAACTGCCCGTGTGAAGGCCGCATTCAAATAAATACAATTCAGCACAAATACTGTCATTTTAATGAACTAGACTATTGCCTTAATTGGTCTTTTTATCAACAATGGTAAAAGACTTAACCCCTCATGGAAACACTATGCAAAATAATGCTGTACCGGATTTTCAGTTGGCTGCAACAGGCAATACCACCTTTCAACTATCCCAGTACCTAGGCAAAAATATCGTCCTCTACTTTTACCCCAAAGATGCCACCCCAGGTTGCACCACGCAAGGCGTGCAATTTAGAGATGCGTATGCCCATTTTCAAGCACTGAATACGGTTATTTTTGGCATCTCACGCGACAGCATCAAATCCCACGAAAATTTTAAATCAAAGTTCACTTTCCCTTTTGATTTGTTGGCAGACACAGAAGAATTAGCCTGCAGTCTGTTTGGCGTGATTAAAATGAAAAACATGTATGGCAAGCAGGTTCGCGGCATAGAGCGCAGCACATTTGTTATCGACAAACAGGGCATCTTGGTCAAAGAATGGCGTGGCGTAAAAGTAGACGGTCACGTGGCCGAGGTGCTTGATTTTGTGCACTCCCTTTAATATATGCCCTTACAATTCTCATCCTTCGCAATCAAACACTAAAAAATAGAAAGTAACTTATGGCTAAAAAACCCTTAACCCAAACCAAACTTTTTGTGCTTGATACCAACGTACTAATCCACGACCCATCCAGTTTATTCCGTTTTGAAGAACACGATATTTTCCTGCCCATGGTCACCTTGGAAGAGCTGGATAACAACAAAAAAGGCTTAACCGAAGTCGCCCGCAGCGCGCGTCAAGCAAGCCGCAATTTAGAGAGCATCGTTGGCGCGGACTTGATCAACCTAGATTTAGGCTGCCCACTGAGCATCAACGGCAACCGTCAGCAGATGGGCCGCTTGTTTTTGCAAACCAAAGAAATCACCGTTGAACTGCCAGGATTGGCTGGCAGCAAAGCCGACAATCAAATCTTAGGCGTGGTGTTTGATTTACAACAACACAACCCTCAGCGCCAAGTCATACTGGTCAGCAAAGACATTAACATACGCATCAAAGCTCGCGCCATAGGCATGTTGGCAGAAGATTATTTCAACGACAAAGTCTTAGAAGACACCGATCTTTTATACAGCGGTATGACCGAGCTGGCAGCCAATTTCTGGGAAACCCACAGCAAAGCCATGGAATCATGGCAAGAAGCCGGACGCATGTTTTACCGTATCAACGGCCCCTTATGCAAATCGTTTCTAGTTAACGAATTCGTTTATTACGAATTTGAAAAACCATTTCATGCCATCGTGCGCAGCGTGGATGGCGATTCAGCGGTGCTAGAGGTGGTCAAAGACCACCTACAAGCCAAGAACAACGTTTGGGGCATCAATGCCCGTAATCGCGAACAAAATTTCGCCTTAAATTTATTGATGGACCCTGAAATCGATTTCGTCACTTTGTTGGGTCAAGCCGGTACCGGCAAAACCTTGTTAACCCTAGCCTCCGCTCTTACGCAAGTGCTGGACAGCAAAATCTATTCCGAAATCATCATGACCCGTGTCACCGTCTCCGTGGGCGAAGACATAGGCTTCTTGCCGGGAACAGAAGAAGAAAAAATGGGTCCATGGATGGGTGCCTTGGACGACAACTTGGACGTATTAAACAAAAGCGACGACACCGCCGGCGAGTGGGGACGGGCAGCGACGCAAGACCTCATACGCAGTCGCATTAAAGTTAAATCCCTAAACTTCATGCGCGGCCGTACCTTTTTAAATAAATTTTTGATCATAGACGAAGCGCAAAACTTAACGCCCAAACAAATGAAAACGCTGATTACCCGTGCAGGCCCAGGCACTAAAGTAGTGTGTTTGGGTAACATCGCGCAAATTGATACGCCCTACCTAACCGAAGGCAGCTCTGGCCTAACCTATGTAGTGGATAGGTTTAAAGGCTGGGGACATAACGGCCACATCACACTAATGCGTGGTGAACGCTCGCGCTTAGCCGACTTTGCAGCAGAGGCCTTGTAGCCTACTCATGAAAAAAGGCTTTTACACGCTGTTAATGGCGCAATTTTTATCGGCGATTGCCGATAATGCTCTGCTGTTTGCCGCCATTACCTTACTCGCCAAATTGCAGGCGCCGAGTTGGCACGAACCCTTGTTGCGTGAGTTTTTCATTATTGCCTACATAGTCTTGGCGCCTTTTGTCGGGCCCTTTGCGGATGCCTTACCCAAAGGCCGCGTCATGTTCATTAGCAACGGCATCAAATTCTTTGGTTGCTTATTGGCATTTTTGGGCATCCCGCCACTTTACGCCTACGCCATAGTCGGCATAGGGGCGGCGGCTTACTCGCCCGCCAAGTACGGCATATTGACTGAAATGTTACCTAGCCATCAGTTGATTAAAGCCAATGCCTGGATGGAAGGCACCACCGTGACCGCGATTATATTGGGGCCGGTATTTGGTTCGACCATAGCCGCCAATGACCCGTATTTTGGCATAGCCGTGATTGCGGGTATTTACTTGCTGGCGGCCATCTTTAACCATTACATACCCAAAGTGCCCATCGATCACAAAATGCCACAGCGCAATTTTGTATTTCTCATGCGCGATTTTTGGCATGCGTTTACCACCTTATGGCGGGATCCGCAGGGTCAGGTATCCTTAGCCGTCACCACCTTATTTTGGGGGGCGGGCGCCACCTTGCAATTCGTTATTTTGCAATGGGCAAAAGAGATACTACACATGGAACAACAAGCCGCCTCCATATTGATTGCCATACTAGCAGTCGGTATCGCCATAGGTTCGGTTGGGGCATCCTTGTTTGTGAAATTGGAGAATGCCGTTAGAGTTCTGCCAGCCGGCATCTTAATGGGCTTTTTAGTCATCAGCATGGCCTTGGTCAACAGTTTAGAAATCGCCACGGTGGTGCTGTTTTGCATAGGGGTATTGGCAGGCTATTTTTTGGTGCCACTCAACTCACTGTTGCAACACCGCGGCCATACCTTACTGGGAGCAGGCCACTCGATTGCCGTGCAAAACTTTAACGAGAACATCGGCATACTGGTCTTGTTAGGCATATACACGCTGATGAAGCATCAAAATTTAGCCATCAATGCCATTTTGATCATCTTTGGGCTGTTTGTCAGCCTTGCCATGGCCCTTATCTACAAACTCTACCAAAAACACGCGCCAGCTAAGCTTTAATGCAATTTCACGTGCGCCTCGGTGCGGCGGTTAATCATGCGCGCCAGTGTTTGCAAGGCCATGCTCCAAAAACCGTGCAAGGCCATTAGGTGCATCTTATACAAGGACTTGTACATCAGTCTGGCAATCAAACCTTCTATAAATAAACTGCCGCCAGATAAGGAGCCCATCAAATTACCCACCGTGGTGTACTTGCCCAAATTCACCAATGAACCGTAATCGACGTAGGTATACACGGGCAAGTTTTTCTTTCCAGCCACTCTGCTTTTTACCGTTTTAACCAACATGCTGGCCTGTTGATGCGCAGCTTGTGCCCTTGGTGGCACATTCTCTTGGCCAACGCCCTCCGCCCTGGGGCAAGCGGCGCAATCACCAAAGGCAAATACGTTATCATCCCGCGTGGTTTGCAGGCTGCGGTGGACCACCAATTGATTAATGTGATTGGTTTCCAATCCACCAATATCTCGCAAAAAGTCCGGCGCTTTTATCCCGGCTGCCCATACCACTAAGGCCGAAGGAATGAATTTACCACTGTGCGTATGAATCCCATCTTGACTCACCTCGGTGACGCGCTCCCCGCTATACAAGTGCACATTGAGCTTACTGAGTTCCAATTCCACCAAATGCGATAGTTTGGCCGGCAGCGCTGGCAACACGCGGTCGCTGGCTTCGACCAATGAAATTTTAATGTCACGATCGGCATTGATTTTATCCAGCCCATAGGCGGCTAACTCACGGGTGGTATTGTGCAATTCGGCAGCCAACTCAACGCCGGTCGCACCAGCGCCAACAATCGCCACTTCCAATTGGCCAGCTTGTAAGGTTTGTGTTTGTGTTTGCGCGCGCACCAAGGCATTGTGCAAACGACGGTGAAAGCGTTCTGCTTGATCTTGGGTGTCCAAGGCGATGGAAAACTCGCTGGCGCCTTTGATGCCAAAATCGTTGGTGGTGCTGCCCACCGCTATGATTAAGATGTCGTAATGGATAGTGCGCCTAGGAATGACTTCAAAGCCATCTTCATCAAAGTAAGGGGAAATGGAAATGGCTTTTTTGTCTCTATCCAAGCTATCCATTTTTCCTAAGCGAAAATTAAAATGGTGCCAATGCGCTTGCGCCAAATAAACCAGTTCATGCCGTTCCGGATTCATGCTGCCGGCGGCAATTTCATGCAATAAGGGCTTCCAAACATGGGTTTTCGATTGGTCAACCAAGGTGATGATAGCCTTGCCTTTGCGCCCTAAGCTATCGCCCAGTTTGGTGGCGAGTTCAAGCCCGCCGGCTCCGCCGCCGACGATGACTACCTGGTGTAATGTTGCTTTATCTGTGCTTTTCAATGGGACCTTTGATTCTATTGGGTGTTAGTTTTAAGAAAGTAAAATTATACAATAGGCATTATTTTTTGCTTCGCCGCTGCACAATGCTAGCTTAGTTGTTAAGCCAAGGTGTTTCACCCCCACCCACATACTGAGTTCTTAGCCAAGCTATAATTTTTAAAATGGTATCGGTATCCAAGCCCTCACCTGTGTGCCCCGCCACTTGCTTGTGCCATATCAGCATGGACCCCCATTCTGGCGGCGAACCATTGGTTCCACCGGCTATGGTTTCAAACAAACCTTTATCGCTAATGTGTTTGGCATAGTGCCATTTTGCATCAATCAAGCTGGGACCCATTAAACCGTTGGCATTACCGCCGTGGCATCCGCTGCAACCTTGGTAGGCGTATTGCTTTTTACCTTGCTTAGCCGCCTCGGCATCCTTAGCGTAAAGCTTGGTGTAGGGATTGATGCAACTAGCCAAGAATGCCTTGGCAGCATCGCTGTCACCAGGCGCGGCAATGATGGTCAATATACTGTTGTCTTTGGTCGAGATAAATTGACAACTCACCGATGCCACATCGCCAACACCTGCCTGATCCTTATTGCCACAAGCCGATAGCATCAACAAGCCTAGCGCCGCCATTAGGTAAATTTTTCCCTTTGCCATGATACGTCTCCTAGTCAGTTAACTCTGTAAATAAAAAAGCGGCTACTGCATTTTGCAGTAGCCGCTTTAGTATTACACACGGACGTTAAATTAAGTTAGCTCTTAATTATTTCATCCAAGTTTTTTCACCGTCACCGCGGTACTCTGAGCGGATGTAGGCGATTAAACGTAAAATTTCATCGGTGGTTAAGCCATCACCCACATGATTGTCTACGGTAATGTTCCATGCAGACATCACGCCACCGGATACACCGGCTGAACCGCCCGAAATGGTTTCAAACATGCCCTTGTCTGTGGCATTTTTTGCGTATACCCATTTGGTATCAAACGCACCTTGACCACCATCTTTTCTCAACGATGGCGCCATTACGCCTTCTAATTTACCACCATGGCAGCCTGAGCAACCGTTGTAACCAAATAAGGCTTTACCACCTTTAGGGCTTTTTTGTGCAATTAATGATGGGTCTTTTGCATAAGCTTTAGTGTAAGGATTGATACAAGTTTCTAAAAACTCTTTTGCTTCCGGCGTATCCGTAGCCGTTCCTTTAATAGCTAATGGCGAACCATTCACTGTTGACACAAAACTACAAGCGGCGTTTGCTTGGCTGCTTGCTACTACACCGATAAAGCCTAACATTGAAATTAATAATGCTGCTTTAACTGATTTAAAACCTAACATATCATCTCCTTATTGTAATGAATTCTGCCACTAAGCATGAGCACACCCATTACTAAACTTGTATTGATTTAACCTACTTTAATGACTTACTGGACACTTAAAATTACTAAAAAAACGACCAATGGAATTATACATTAGCCGTTTAATTAATTACAGCCTTACACGGCCCTAAAAACTTAGTCTGATAAATAATTATTTGTCGGTTGCCGGTTTTTTGTTGGCACCGTATTTGTTATAGACTTTTTGCAAGCTATCGCCTTCTACTACCGGCACATGCGGGATACCGTAATCGTCTAAAATTTTTATGATTTTAGCCTGATTTCTGTCCAAGGCACCTTGTATCATGGCCATGCGCTCTTTGTCTTTTTTACGCACACCAACAGATATGTTCCAATACTCTTTTCCCTTAGCATTTTCGGTTTCGTACTCAGGAATAGGCGCTACCACCATAGGCACTTTAGATTGCTTAGCAAAATAACCACCTATAGGACCCCAGGCAATAGCGATATCAATGTCGCCTTTGGCTAAGTCATCTATCATGAAGCTAGATGGAAGATTTAAATCGCGTTGAATCCTGTATGGGCGGGCATTGCCTATAAGGTTGTTGTCATTCATAGGAATGGTAGCAGGGCTATGATCAATTACACCGATGAAACCTTTACGTAAATCCGCTGAGGTCCAATCGGTGATGTTGTAATTACTGGCCTTGCGCCAAACAAATACGTGGCCGGCCCGGTAATAAGGTTTAGAAGTGCGCATGTTATCGGCATCAGAAGTCGTACCAATTACCACGTCGCAACGGTTCGCACCCAATGTATTTCTAAAGAAACCTTGGCGGCTGTATGCATAGGTGAAAGTTAATTTCTTACCTAAATCTTGCGCTAATACTTGCGCGATTTTATCTTCAAAGCCCTCTTGTTTTGCGTTAGAAAATGGCATGTTTTCAGGATCTGCGCAGACCTTGAATTCGTCATTATTTTCCACCCGGCGAATTTCGCCTATGCGGCCTTCATCCGGATTAAGTGACGGAATGTCTGGTTCTGCTGCAAAGCTAACAGTTGACGAAAGGGCTAGCAGTGCCAATAAACCCAACTGCTTTTTAACCTGTTTAAACATATCTTTTCTTCCTTCTTGTGAATTATTCAGCCACATTTACGGCTGCATGGTTTTATAGAGTGCTGTCCAATTAAAAAAGTTCTTTGCACCCTGGTTATGCTGATAGTGGTTTTTAAAACAAGCGGTATTGTATCTAATTTGTTAGCGTGGCTGTTATTTAAATACGCTTAATAAAACGATTTATAAACATTTACTTAGACGAAAAAAAACACCCCGACGAATCGGGGTGTTTTTATTTACTGCTTTGAACTAACTTGTATTTAGTTACAACTTAATCTTACGATTAAATTATAGGCTGAATACTGTTAATGCACCGCCGCCAGGAGCCGCGTTGTATTTAGTTAATTCAGCATAACCACCAGCAGCACCTAAAGCGTCTGTTGGGTTAGTCATACCAAGGTTCATCGCCACACCAGCCCAGCCACCGATACCTGATAGCACGCCAACGTGTTGTTTACCTTTGTGGCCGTATGTGAATGCATTACCAATCACGCCAGAACCAACTTGGAATTTCCATAGTTCTTTACCTGATGATGCATCTACAGCTTTAAACCAACGATCTAAAGTACCGAAGAATACTAGGTTTGAAGCAGTTGTTAAAGCACCACCCCAAGCAGAGAATTTCTCTTTGTTGTACCAAACTTTTTTGTTTGTCATAGGATCGTAAGCACCGAAACCACCCATCACACCGTCTGGACCTGGGAACATGGTCAACGTAGCACCAACCCATGGTTGACCTGCAACGTATTTAGACTCAACTGGCTCGTATGTCATACATACGTGGTTCAATGGAGTGTAAATTAAACCAGTTTTTGGTGAGTACGCAGCTGGTTGTTGGTCTTTAGTACCCAATGCAGCTGGGCAAACGCCTTTAGCATTGTAGTCTTGGTGAGTAGAAGCAGATGCCAATTTGTTAGGCACGCCTGTTTTCATATCAACACCAGTTGCCCAGTTAACAAATGGGTGTACTTTTTCTGCAGCAACTAATTTACCGTTACCAGCATTCCAAGTGTAAGCAAAACCGTTACGGTCATGGTGCCATGCGTATGTTTTACCGCCTTTGTCGAACAAGATCACTTCGTTAATACCATCGTAATCCCACTCATCGTGTGGCGTCATTTGCATACCCCATTTTGCAACGCCAGTGTCTAAGTCACGTGCGAAAACAGTCATAGACCATTTGTTATCGCCTGGACGTACATCTGGGTTCCAAACGGATGGGTTACCTGTTCCGTAGTAAACCAAGTTTGTACGAGCATCATACGGCCACCAGCCCCATACAGAGCCACCACCATGTTGCCAACCGTCTTTAACTGCTTGTGGTTTCAACCATGTACGTGTGCCTAACTCTTTTTCACCAATTTTCAATTGGTCGTTTGGTACTAATTTGAAAGAACCACCTAATTTGTTACCACCGTTTACGTCTTGGTAAACTGATAGTGCGCTGTACTCAGGAGTATCTTTGTTGAAGTCAGCACCGATTAACATTTCAGCATCAGGACCTGTTGAGTAGGCTTTCCATGCTAAAGAACCGTCATTTAAGTTGTAAGCTGCGATAAAGCAACGTACACCGAACTCAGCACCTGAACAACCTGTTAGTACTTTATCTTTAATTACGTGTGGAGCGTTGGTGTTAGTAGCGCCGACTTTTGGGTCGTTTACTAATGTAGACCATACTTTAGCACC